>VMHT01166009.1_pt1 | contig 12397 bp, 22 predicted proteins | sample 4693611 | NCBI WGS metagenome assembly VMHT01 (sample SAMN12280063, study PRJNA550983) | marine metagenome | isolation source: seawater sampled from same location over 5 years 0.02-0.2 micron viral filtrate | place: USA: collected off the coast of southern California halfway between the port... ...
TCAGCTTTCCTTCGCTCCTGTGTCTGGTGAGGTTATAGCCGCTAAGGAAGCCAAAGAGTTCTTTGACAAAGGTAAGACAGGGATGGGTATGTTGGCAAGTCTAGGTGCTTTGCCGCTTGCAGGTCCACTTGTACGCCCTGCGTTAAAAGGCATTGGTAAGACCGCAGGGGCTGTAACTAAACCTCTAATGAAGCTACGTGACCCTGAGTTACGAGGGAATGTCTTAGCGGGTCAAAGTAACTATATTGATAACTACTACGCCCCAAGTGCGGACGTAACGCCTACTGCTCTTGAGAAGAAAGTAGCTGAACAATATTTAAAGTTTAAAGGTAGAGACACCAAACCTGCAATGATTGACAGGACTGCTCAGGCAGGTAGGGGTATGCTTAAGTGGGCGGCTGATGCTCCTGCTAATGTTTTAGATGCGGCTCTTAATCCCGTGTCTCGTGCTTTGTTTAAAGAAACAGGAATCAATAGACGTAGCCAACAAAAGATACGAAAGCTATTGATGGGAGGAAGTGAAGACCCTAAACAACTATCACGCTTGTTAGACAAAGCAACTGCTCAAGGCATTTATATGATGCATACAGGACAGCAAGCAGGTAGATTAGGTAAGCTATCACCAGAACTAGAAGAACTAGCATCGTACTCTTACTTAGGGGATGCCTACGTTCCTGCTACAAAAGAAAACTTCCTTAAAGGTGTCAAACAAACAGAGACACTACGTGACGGTAAAAAACTGTATGTACCGCCTAAAGACTTAGAGACAGCTTACTCCTTCTTTGAAAAGAACTTTAACTTACGGGATGGTGCTAAACTGGTAATCAAACAGCCAACAGGTAAGTCTGGTAATCACTTGGGTGACTTAGTTACTAAAAATCCTACCAATGCCGCAGGAAGAAAAGCCGCTGAAAAGATGAAAAAGACAGGAATGAAGAGAACTCCTAACAACTGGCGTGAGGCTTTGATTGAGCAGTCAGACGGTGGTAAGAACTTCAGCGTGTTGCGTCAGGACAAAGATGGTGGTGTTTGGGTGCGTTCAGGCACAGCGGCTAAACCTTTTGTAGGGACTGCTGTTGTAGAGGGAGGCGTTGCAGGTTATTCTAAGATGTACCCCAACGGGAACACAATCAGCTTTATGTATGACCAACATGACTTCCTAGAAAAGATACCCGCTGTGGGTGACATACTTTCAGAGGTGTTGCCTAAAGATGTTGTGGCTGTTGCAGGTCCGATTCATCACAATATATTTAGCAACAAATGGGGCAAGAATCTTGAATATAGAAAGTCTTCTACTACTGAAACACCAACATTAAAGAAAGACCCAAGCAGAATGACTCAAGAAGAATTACAAGGTCTTTTAACTGACATAACAACTGTAAGACCTAGCGGCACAGGAGTGGCTAAAGAGGCGGCTAAGGTTGGAGCAGGGTTCTTGACGGGAGCAGGAGCAGTAGAAGGTACTAGACGTTTAATGGAAGACGAAGAATAAAGGGGGCATTGCACCCCCTTAGTTTTACTTTAGACTATCTCACACGCGCCTCCAGTACACGCTAGTTCTTGCGAACCTGTAGTAGTGTCTTCCTTCTCAAAGTGTTCTAGGTCTTCCCAATTTACATCAACTGGCATAGCCGCTAGTAACTCCTCATACTTCTCAGCGGTTATGTCCTCATAAGGGGCTTGCTGATAAACATGGTCACTAACTGGCAACAAGCTGATACCACTGACAGTGTCGAAGTTTTCCCATATCCATTGGGATACTTGGAGGAACTCGTCATCTGTATAATAAACAGTGATACTTGGCTTATGTTCACACCAATAGTCTTGGTACTTCTTCCAAAGTTTTAACTGTTCCATAGCACCCACTTGCTTTACTGTAGTACTGCTGTCGGGTGACTTGATTGGGAAGCTGAATACCAACGAGGACTTGCTCATTACGTCATCTTCTACAGGGAAACCTGCGGCTGTCATGTACTGAGCAAGCGGGTCTTTCTTGTCTGAACGTACTCTACGAATGTAATGTTTAGAAAAACGGGGATGTATGCCGCTAGCAGAATCAACAAGCTGAGACACAGTACCGCTTGGCTTAACACAAGTAATAGCTGTAGACTGATTGATGCCAAGTTTGTCAGCCCATTCTTTATTCGTTTTAATTGCAACATCTTTCATCTCCGTTAGCCACTTCTCTATGTCTGGTGAATCTTTACCTAATAGATAGTGGTCACAAATACCAGTTAAGCTGACACCCAATAGTGCTTCTTCCTCAGTGTTTCTTTTCCAGATGTTTCTCAAGTATCGGAAGTCAGTCAGGGTAGCCTGTAATGAACCAATAATAGCGGCTACTTCCACTTTCTTTTTAAGACTAACCAAGTCATCGTCTGCTCTGATTACTATCTCTGATAGGTTACAGAACTGATTACTACGTAGGATAATCTCAGAGCAAGGGTTAGTACCGAAGGAATGCTCAGGGTCTCTACGACCATTCTTAGCGGCAATCTTCTGTGCCGCAACGCGACTAAAGATACCACGCTCCCCTGCCTTACTGTCATACATTGTGTGCATCTCAGATAGGTATGACTCAAAGTCTGGCTTCTCTGTGTATGACACACTGTTGTTAGCCAATGCACGTTGACCTTCGTTACGCCACCAGTCCCCTGACTTAGCCTTAGCCATACGAGGGTCTGACAAGTTAGATAAACTAATCAATGCTGACCTACGTACACCACCGACTACAACAACCTCAGCAATCTTACAGCAGATGTCATGGCACTCAATACTGGTGAGCCTACGACCCTTAGCCTTTTGGAATATACCTACACAGAATATGAACAAGTCCTCAAGAGGCTGTGAGCCTGACGCACGACCACCAAAGGTCTTGAGTCTAGCACCTGCGGGTCTTACCTTGTGCATATCCCACTTGGGTACTTTACCTGCATACAACATAGCAATCAACTCTCGGAATGCACTAGCCCAACCAATCTTGCTGTCGGCTACTACAATCGTTGTGTCAGTCTCATGGAATGACTCAGCAACTGTGGGTAGCTTGTCAATGAACTGACGCTCAACACTGAACCCTACTCCAGTACCGCACATAAGGACGTACATCATCTCGTCAAAGGACTTCTGGTGGTCTATGTGTAGGTAGCTACAGTTAAACCCTGCTACGTTGTCCTTGTCCAGAGCCTCACCTGCAGTCATTAGACAACGCATACTAGGCATCACATCTAAATTGTATATTGCAGTATACATTTTCTTAGCGTCAGCTTTAGTTATCTGACCACGGTTATCCCAGAAGTCTACATAACGCTGTACTGTCTCCGCCCAAGTCTCTCGTCTGCCTTTCTCTGGTAGCCACCGAGCGTAACGGGACTTATGTATAAACTCTTGATATTCGTTCATTTCTTAACTTCCTTCTTTTTGTCTTTAGGTTTCTGTTTGTTAAAGATAGCGTCCCAGTTGTCTGCGAACTTCTTACCATCAGTAGGTCTTTGGGCTGACCCCTTGCCTCCGTGTGTCTGCCCCTTCATCTATCCACCTCAGATATAAGTTTGTTCAAGTACCACTGTGCTTTCTCTAAGTCCTGTACTGCTTTACCTTTACGCTCGTACCGCCATAGATACTTCAGTGTGTTACCTTTGAGATAACCTTTGAATGCTTCGGGTGTCATGCTTTCCTCTATGGCTTCTATACATTCAATGTTACCATAGTTGTAATGACTAGGGTGATTGACAACATCTTCCGTTGGTTCGTCAGGGTTGTTCGTCACGTACTCTTCATACTTCTTTACTAACTTAGGGTGCTTGTTCCGAAGCGCATCCCAATCAGCAGGGGTTGCATCATCAATGCTCATAATCATCCTCCGTAAATAAATCTCTGTTCCTGATTAGTCTGTCCTCGAAAGCATCAAGCAAGTCCTCAACTGAGATGTCTAAGGTTTCTACTACTAACACTACATCATAGTCTCTTGCTATAGCCTCCTTTAGTTCCTCTAATGTATACGACATTATTTCTTTCCTTCTACATATTCAACAAGTTCCTGTGCCGTGTGTAGCGTGTAATGTTTGAAACCTTCCTTGTCACACCACTGTCCCATAGTTATCTTACCGCCCTTACGCACCTTCTTATTAGGGTTAGACAACAAAAATACTAACTCCCAGTTGTCTTCTAATATTGTATCACGAATTGACTTATATTTCAAGGTGTCTCCGATACGAAAGAAACCTTTTACCTCCACCATTACTTTCTTCTCTTCATGTACAAAGTCTGGCTTATAGTGTCTGTGTACTATATAAGGTACATCGAACGGCTCATACTTAAATCCCTTACGCTTTACCTCCTTTGAAAACTCTTTCTCTAGTGCTGACCTGTACTTATTCTTTGGCTTACTCAATGTCCACCTCCATCACCTTTGGTTCGTACTCTACGTGAATCAGAAACTTTGGACCATAGGAGTAGGCAAACTTTCTTACATCTGGATGACAATGCTTTTTGTATTGACAGTAGGAGCATTTTACACCCAACTTTATATTGCCAGATTTCCCGTCTGGTACAGGCGAGTCGCAGAAGGTTAATGGCTCTTCTAAGCCGACTAGCTTTTTTACCTCGCGTATGCGTTCAGTAATGTCCCCCTTAATGTATTCGTATACAGGTGCTTGGGTATCCTCAAGGTCGTACTGAAGTACCGTTAGATGTCCATTGGCTTTGTCCATAGCTAACCAACCAAACTTAGTCTCACCACAAGCGTGAGCGTAGGCTTTAATCTGGTCAACGTAACCGAAGGAATCCTCCATAGCTAGTGTACCTTCCTTGAACTTCTTGAACCCGTAGGAACTAGCAGATTTGACATCGATAACTACACCGTCAATCTTACAGTCCATGTGACCCTTGATACCTTCAACCTCGCACACCTTCTGCTCGTCAGTTACCTCATGCCCTGCCATTCTAGTTAGGAATAGTAACATCTCTTCAATCAGGTGTCCGTACATAAACTTGATGTAAGTATGTGGTTGTATCTTCTCGGTTATGTCAGTACCGTTGACTACGTTCCATAAGTATCTGTCATCTCTACCAATGTTTGACAGGCGCAGAGTTCGGTTGTCTCTCTTCCTATCCCTAGCGAACTCAGTACGCATCAGGGATTTCATGTTCTCACCGAACTTCTCAATCTCTGCTTCTACATCTACAGATTCATCTGCCTCTTTTGTCACCATCAGTTTGTATATGTCATCTACTAGTGTATATATACTCTTACTCATCTTCTATATCCTTGAATGCCTTAATGACATCAGTTGAGAATAGCTTACGTAGGTTGACCAAGTGCATACGACTAGCGTTGTGGTCGCCTCCTGATACACTCCTGAACGTATCAAGTTTGTTTACTATCTTCTTTAGTACAGGTGTTTTAAATACTAATGTACAGTACTCATCATCACCAATGCAGAGGTTGTGAAACCAGTAGTCTGACTCAGTTGCCTCGATACCTGACGGCTTACCCCATGACTCATACTCAATACAAATGTTCCCTGTTTTCTGCCACAAGTCCTTCTCAGACTTAACCTCTATCTTCTTGTCCTGTAGCATCTCAGCCACTCGTTCCTCCCTGACTTCTCCGTACTGCAAGTCAAGGTCAAACTTCTTCCTATCTTCTTTAGTGGGTTTCACTCCAGTTATCTCCTATCTGATATTCGCCCGCAAGAGGGCAGTTTAGGTTGAAGTGTTGACCTGCGGCTTCGATACAGGAAACCGCAAGTCTACCGAAAGTATCTACCTCACTTTCCTTAACCTCTGTTTGTATCTCATCATGGATGTTACCGACAAACTTGTAGTCCAGACCCCACAGTGTTGCGTACTCGTCTAACAGACACAATGCTTTCTTCATAACGATTGCACCTGCTGACTGTAGCAATGTGTTTAGTGCCGAGTGTTCTGAACGTACTGCGACCCTTCTCCCATCAAGTCCGAGAATATAACCTCTTCGAGATGCCACGCTAACTCTTTCTCGTAAGTCTCTAAGAGATGGCGTGTTTGTGAGGAACTTCTCCTTAAGTCGCTTACCATCTCTAGCAGTTCCTCCAACGATACTTCCGATTTTAGCATCTCCTGCTCCATAGAGGAACGCATAGATGAAAGTCTTTGCTTGACTTCGTGTGTCAACACCGCTAGCAAGTTGGTTTGCTGTATGAATGTCTCCAGTGAGTATTTCATTTGTATATGCCTCGTCTTTCATGTAGTGTGCAAGCATACGTAACTCAAGTCCTGATGCGTCCATACCGACAATCTTGTAGCCTTCAGGGGATGTCCAACAGGCTCTACAATCTGCACCGTATGGGGCGTGTGAACTTGGTACTTGTGCCATATTAGGACTAGAGTGTGTCATACGTCCTGTGACTGCACCGTTAGAGTTTACATAGCCGTGTACTCTACCATCGTCCTTAACAGCGTCTAACCAACTTTGTATCTGTGCAATACGCTTCTGAACCATTAGGTACTCAGCAATCATAGATGCCTCAGGTATGTCGGTTACTTTCTCTAACACTGACTCGTCTACAATAGCTTGTCCCTTCTCTGTAAACTTCTCTGGTTTCCAACCAAAGTACTGTAGGTAGCGTCCTATCTGCTGACGAGAACCTAAGTTAAACTCTGGGTAGTCTATGCGCGAGAACGTCTGTATATAATCCCGCCAGTGTTCACCCGCGAAGCGTAAGCCGACCACAGATAACGAGCCATCTTTTTTATACTTCGGGGTGACTTGCTTAATAAATGTAGGCAACGGTATGAATTTCTCATGTACCATTTCTTCAAGTTCATATTTCTTCTCCTTTAGTTTAGCCAATAGAATGAAGGCGTGTTCTTGGTCTAGCAACCAACCTGCTTCTGTTTGGCGATTAATAATATTCTGTACGTTGTGTTCAAGGTCAATGCTTTGGCTTCCAAAGTTAGCCAATACGGTTTGTAGCGCGTAGTACACTTTGACATTAACCAACACATCTTGCTTACAATACTCCACCATGTCTTGCGAATACGTAGTCCAATCATTGTGTTCTCCTTTCGGGAAACCTAGTCGCTGTCCCCAGTTATCTAATGAGTGACCACCTTCCCGTGATGGGTCAGTAAGTCGTGATAGCACCAGTGTATCGGTGATTTTACAACTGCTAAAGTCTGTGCCTAGTAAGCGTTCAAGAACTGGTACGTCATAGCCAATGATGTTGTGACCGATGACCTCAGCGTCTTTGATATAAGTATTGAAGTCCTGTAACGTATCACCAGAGAATACAGTTATCTCTTGGTTCGATAGGTCACAAGCAACGATTACCCAAACCTTTGTAGGCTTTAGACCGTTAGCTTCTATATCAAAAACAATCTTCTTCACTAGAACTCCTGCTTTTCGTCAGTCACAGGGCATGATGTTTCAAGCATACGACCTGTGTCCTTATCATAATATAAGTAGCAAGCCGCACCTGTCAGACCTGCAAACCTATTCTTCAGTACCCTGACCGTGGTGGTGTTACGTACCGTAGGGTCAGCGTGTTGTTGGTCACGTTCCAAACCAATCACCATATCAGATAGCTGTGCAATCGCGGCAGAGCCACGTAGTTCAGCCAAGCTAATCTGTCCGCCATCTTCGTGTGCTTTACCCGATGGTCTGCGTAGGTGAGACACTAGGAACAATCCAACACCCGTCTCCTGAACCAACTGACGTAGCTTGGTCATAATACTGTCGATGGCTTTACGCTCGTCACCCGTCTCTTGGTCAGAGACAACGATGCTCAAGTGGTCAAGAATAATCCATTTACAATCAAGACCTTTCGCCATATACCTAATGCGACTTAGCAAGTTATCCTCATTGGTTGAACCCCAATGGTCAAACATAAAGATACGTCCTGTACCTAACGTCTTATCCCAAAACACTTTCTTGGTGTCCCTATCGAACTCCCTGCTCAGATGTAAAGTCTGGTTAGCCTCGATACTCATAATACCGAGAGCAGTCTTAGGTATGTCCTCCTCCAATGCGAGTATGCCAATGTTGTCCTCAGTCGCACCTAGTAAGTAGTGTTCCAACTCTCTGACAATCTGTGACTTACCCATACCTGAACCACTAGTGATGGTTACAAGTTCTCGTTCCCTGAATCCGTAGGTCATGTCGTTGAGACAAGTCCACGGATATGGTATCGACTTGACTTCTTCCTGTGCCACAATCGATTCCCAAGTATCAAGTCCTGCGATGATACCGTCTGGTTGATAGGTCTTAGCGTTCCACCATTCCTTGATGAATCCCTGTACGTTACGCTCTTTGAGCATCTCTCCTGCGTCCTTTGCAGACAACTGTACATTCTTCGCTTTGTTCGGTGTAAATAAATCTAGCACCGCACGAGACGCTTCCTGACCTGCTTTGTCACTGTCGAAACAAATGACTACGTTCTCAAAGGATTCAAGCCACTCCAAGTTCTGCTTGATGTCCTTGACTGCTCCTGATGCGCCTGACCGTATTGACACAACTGCCCACTTACCGTCAAACATCTCTGACACCGCTAGTGCGTCAGCTTCTCCCTCTACTACTGTAATGTATTTACCACCGCCCTTGAATGCTTGCTGACCGAACAGACCTACGTTGTCGAACGTACCGCTTGCGTAGAATGCTTTGTTATCTACAATGCGTGACTTAGTCCCTGTCTGTGCGCCTGTGTCCTTGTCAAAGTAAGGGTAATGGTGCTTGCTTATAGTCCCTGCTGTGTCGTACTCAACAGTGACTCCGAACTTCTTGCACGTTGCCTCTGAAATACGCCTGTCTGGGATTGATGCTACTACACCTGTCATCTCTAACTTCCTATTTGCCTTTGGTTTACTCTCAATAACTTCGCCCGATGCTCTCTCGTAGTGGTCACAACCGCCTGTAAAGCAGACGGCATGACCATCGGAGTACCTTGCCAAGTTGTTCTTTGAGCCACACGAAGGGCATGGCTCATGTCTGACAAAGTGAGAGTCTGGCATTAAAAGTCACCACCACCTTCGGAGGCTTCGGCTAACTCCAACACCTTGACCTTTGATAGGTAGGTTGATGTACCGTGTACTGGGTGTGGCTTACCCTCTGCATACTGAACGCGAACCTTAGAGCCTCGCGTCAAGCGACCACTGAAGTCGTTGCCGTCAGCATCAAACATAGGGACTTCGTACTTGGTGCTGAACTTGCGTTGCTTGACACCTTCGTACTCGCGTAGTTTGACACCCTTGTTGGCTAAGTCCTCAGCCTGTGCGTCTTCCAATGATAGGACTAGGGAATACTTACCCGTTGATTGACCCTGATATTCTTCGTGTTCGTCAAGGTTTGCGAACGCTACGTTACCTTCTAATACTGCCATAGTAATTTACCTCGTTGTTAAAAAAGATTACTTAAGTATACTTTAGAATACTTTAGAATATATCTTTAATGTTTATAAACTAAAGTATCTAAGTATATTATATCATGTATTACTGCTGTTTGCAACTATGTTTATAAATTAATTGTTACTCCTTATTATATCACGTTCATCTGTCGTTGACCAGTTTTCCTCTATCGCCTCGTCAGATGCCGAATGGCAATCTGAACATAGGTCGATAAATTCGTCTGTCACTCTGTCTCGTTTGCGTAACTCTGCCTCAGTCAGTATGACATCACAGGCTTTACATCTGCTCACAATTCTGTCTCCTTGTAGGGTCTGCCGTATGTAATCACTAGGAATGGTAGCATCAATACTGTACCTTCAAAAGGCATTGTGCTGTGTTCCTCTGTCTCGCTATTATAAGTCCATACAGGGCGACTGTCAACAAATTCTAGGTCAATTCCGACCCCGTTGCGTAGTTCCACTGTGAATAGCCTGTTAAATAGTACTGTATTAATCATCTTGTTCGACCTCCTCGTCGTAGTCTTCGTTGTCGTCATACGGCTTGTAATAGCCTCTCTGCTCTACATAATCGCTGTAGTCATAGCTTGGGTCATCATCGACCCTGCAATATTCTCTACCCATTTATACTTGCTCCTATAATCTGTGCGTACTCGTACCCGTCTGCAAATCCTCGTTGATATTCTTCACTCTCGCTTGGGTCGCAGTTAAACCCACTCAACCCATCATACTCGCCTCGCTCGTAGTCTGTCAACTCCTGCCAGTACTCCTGCAAATTGTACTGCTTGTCTGCCAGTGTTTCAAGCTGTGCTTGTTCTTGATAGTCTTTGCTCATAATTAAAGCCCCATATAGTCAATTAATATTTTATAGCCTAACATAAAGACCACACCCAATACAACCCCTTGTATAAAACTAGCCATAAATTCTCCTCGTTACCAGTTATGCACCACGCCCGCAATAATGAACAGGCACGTTACCAAGTTTAATAATACCACAGCAGACCGCATCGATGCAACTATATCTGCCTCTCTGTTGTTGTCTCCTAGTTTCTCACCAAGAGACAACGCCCACAATCTCCACAATCTACGCATCTATAAACATCTCCTCAATGGCTACGTCCTTGTAGCCTATATTGCGCCATGCCTCCGCAATATCCTCCGCGTCTGTGCGCTTGGTGAAATAGTGGTCAAGTTCTACGCCTCCAACCCATATTGAATATAACATCTCTACGCCTCCGTTAATGAATCGCTGTCTATTCGTACCAGATAGCTATTTGTGCCGTTCATGGCTTGTAGAATCATATCCTCGCCAAATAAAACGTCATAGCCTCCGACCTCGTTTTTTTCCACAGTCGCGCCTTGTTGCTTGAGTTCCTTAAGTACTCGCTGAAAGTCTCGCTTGCCAAATATGCGCGTCCTAGTATTGCTGTCTTTGTCAAATTTTCGCATCTCTACGCCTCCTCTGTGCGTTTTTGGTGGTATCTGTTGCCCACGCTTAGTATATTAACAGCGTCTTTCTCTGTCAACTGGTAATGTTCTGCAAACTTTTCGATTGTCAAATAGTTGTTTACCCATTCCAAATACAAATCCGCTAGTTGTTCCGCCATATTAAATACTTGCATTGTCTGTGCCTCCTATAGGCTATGTCTGTAGTCTAACAAATACCCCGAGACAGTTTTTAGTGCCTCTGTGGTTGTTTCTTTTTGATTCTCTGTACCGTACGCAATAGCCTCTAACATATCATCAATTAGATATTGTATCTCATAATTTGCCATCACGCTTAATTCAAATTGCTCATTTGCCCATTCTACCGTACGCATAAAGCCCCCTATTGGCTAGTAATTGTCATATAGAGGGGCACTTTAGCAAATGCCCAACTATATTGCAACTCCTCCTATTATACCTTGTAAAATTCGTTGTACATTGGCTCGACCTTGCCGTCTCTCTCAATGTGCATCGTCCAGTCCTTGATGAACACCCGCGCCTTTTTCTCTGCTAACTGTAGCACGGCATTAAGTCTGCTCCGTGTGGTGCGTGAGTGCCACCCCGCGTGAGTAATCTCAATGTTGCCCGCGTCATCTCTGTATGCAATCTCGTTGCCGTGTAAGTACAAATGACCGCCCACGCTCTCTGTGTTGTCCTTGCGGGCGTACTCACCGCGCACGAATGCTCCTACTACTTGCTTTTCTATCTGTCTCATTATGCTATTTCCTCCAAGTCTTTTTGTGCTTCTAGTTCGACAACCTCAAGGGCGCATTCTAACGCCTCCTGCTCTGTCTCTATATTGTAACAGGTGAAGCAGTGATAGTCTACCCATTGCCCGCCTATTGCCGTCTGTAGATTGAATGTTGCGCCCTCGTTCCATTCAATGCGGATTTCCTCGCCCGTTGTTGGGTCTATCGTTTGCCAGTATTTCATGTTGTTTGCCTCCTGTAGGCTTGGTTTAAATTGATATAAGAGAGCCTACTATAGTCTAATAGGCTCGATATATCAACTCTACCTATGCCACCTCCTCAAATTTTTCCATCTCTTTCAACTCTGCTTTCCTCTCGCATAGCTTGTCTACTAGTAACATAGTATCGTCGTCTATATCATAGTTAACCCAATTAGGCAGAATGTCTGTCATCGCATTGAATACGCCTTGAGACTCAACCTCTTTGCGCTCTGCAATCTTTATAAAGCTGTTGGAATCTTTGATGTAGTTACACTGTAGCGCGAATATGCGAGCCTCTACAGCCTCTATATCTAACTGGTAATACGCTTGTTTCATCTTGTTGTATATCTCTGTCTTAGTCATAGTATATAGCCTCCGTTGGGCTGTTTGTTTGTGTATGTCGCCCATTATATAGAGGTTGTTGCTATTGTACAATGATTAATATGCATGACCTTTTGATATGTCATAACTATTATGCATTAGACCCTCAAGGGTATCCTATGGTATACACACACCCGTCCCTGTGGAAATCCTGTGGATAACTTTCGGCTGGGCTTGTATCCTGTGGAAAACCTGTGGAAAACAT
>VMHT01066852.1_pt1 | contig 12396 bp, 11 predicted proteins | sample 4693611 | NCBI WGS metagenome assembly VMHT01 (sample SAMN12280063, study PRJNA550983) | marine metagenome | isolation source: seawater sampled from same location over 5 years 0.02-0.2 micron viral filtrate | place: USA: collected off the coast of southern California halfway between the port... ...
ACACTTGGGCTAACATTTTAAAACAACAAAAACAATTAAGGCATTTGAAGGAGTGTCGCAGGTAACCAATCCTGTCTAACCTTTTGTTAATGCTCTAATGAGATTATTGTTTGTAAATACGGTTGGCTACTGGTTAGCCCAAATAAACTATAAGGAGATACTATGGCTAAATCACACCCAACTTATGATGCTTGGGGAAAAAGACCAAAACTAACACCAGAGGAAAGACAAAAGAATGTAACGTCTTACCCTGCATTCTCAAAAAGAAGATATAAACTTGAAGAAGAGTTTGCTGCTAAGTATGGTAGAGATTGGTTTCAACCGAGGAAAGTAAGATAGATGAAAGATAAAAAAGTATTACGTGGGCTAGAAGATGGTCCAAAGAAAACAAACAATGATAAAATTATATCTTTGTTAAAAGAAAAGATAAACGAAGGTGCTAAAAAGTATGGGGAGCAAGTTCCTATTGATGGAAGTAGGGACAATTTAAAAGAAGCAATAGATGAATTACTTGACTTATGTATATATTTGTCCGCTGTTGCCCTGGAATTACACGAAAAATACCGAAATGCTAAATGAAGCACGAGGTTGTACCTTCAGGGCAATCAGTGTAATTAGTTGATAGTTATATCCAAAAGAAAAAGATAATGGATTCTAGGGCTATTCTCGTAAAGAAAATTTCAGATAAGTGTCAAAAAAATTACTGATTCTCTTTTTTCTGCTGTTGTCTGAATACAAACCTATATATAGTAAGAGCATCAGGTTCTAAGATAGGTTGGTCAGGGTGTGCCCTGTTCCAAGAAGCTAGTTTTTGTTTAGCTGCATCTTTATCTTTCTTTAAAATATCTTTAATGATTTCGTTTTGAACTCTATTTCTTTGATAAGTAATCTTATCTTCATATTGTTTCTGTGATTGCACACCTCTTGTAATCATTCTATTCAGATTAGAACCAAGCAACTTTGTAAAGGCAGGTTGATTTCTTCTGGTTGCACCTACAATACCATAGTCATCTTGCTCATCTATTATTTCTTTCACACCATTCCAAATAGAAAACACATCATCTAATATCACAGGTGTCACAATAAACTCAGCAGTATCCATTACACTTTCAGCTGCCATAAAATCTGTGACCACACCCATCGAACCAACTGCGGCTACCTCTTCAATAGTAGGAGTCAATAGTTCTAACCAGTAGTCAGTTCTTTTGTAGTTCTCTTTGCCACCAAAGAATCCAGGTCGTAGTTCTTCAAACTGAGTTCCAACTCTTTCTAAAAGTGGAGCATCTTTATCGTACTGTCCTGTTGGTGCTAGTTTAGATTTGTTCCAATCATATTCATCTTTACCAGAGATTAAATTTTGTATCAACTCTCTAGCCTGTAAAATAAATTTACCACCAATACCTGCACCAATAGCTAATCGTAATACTGGTAGTACATTTCCTTCTTGCACTTCTCTTGTTAATACATCTTTAATTAACTTGGCTTGTTTGAATCCAAATGTTTTTAAAACTATGAATGGTCTAACCATAGGCTCTGTCATAAACAATGGCTCTTTCAACAAGTTACGTTGTAACTGTGAATCTTTAGAAAACTTGATAGCTCCACGTTGCAACTCTTCAAAGCCTAATTCTTTTTTACCTGTCCAAGATACACCATAGTCATTAAATAGTTTTCTCTTTGCCCAAGCAGTTCTTGATTGTCCTGCTAATGTATCTTTAATAATAGAATCTTTCATCTTCTTTGATAGTGGTACACCTTTTAACATTACTGATTCACCATTAGCAATTCTATTTAAATATCTCATTGTGTCTATACCAATAGACGCAGAGGTTTCAAGATTAACTCTATTGATACCTTCAAACCCTGTATATTTTAATATGTTTTTTAAAACTTTATCACTTCTAGTTTCTTCACGTTTGATATTACCTGCTAATACTTCTAATGTTTTTAAAAACTCTGTGTCTTTATGAAAGCCCATTTCATTTAACATATCTTTTCTATTACCAGAAACAAATCTTTTTATATAAGAACCAATACCAATTCTAAAGTTTGATAATAACAGTGATGAGATTAAAGGCTGAGTAATATTGACAAGCGTAGCTAAACCACCACCAATCTTAGTAGCTACCTGGAAGTCTACCATACCTTGTATAAAATCTTTATTCTTAAAGTTTCTCATTGGGTCTAATTCAATAGCACCACTTACTCTAGTAAGTAATTCTGTAAGGGTGTCTGCTGTTTGTGCATCGGTTCGTCTTATATTATCTACTAAGTTCAATGCATCATCAAAGTTTTCTCCAAAGAATCGTTTAGTAGATATTTGATTTGCCATTTGTTCTGAGTAGTTAATTATGTTAGCAACAGCATTTGTTTCAAATATGTCTAAGTCATAACTATCTCCCACCCAACTTATGTTTGCAGTTCTTGTTTTAGATATATTGTTAAATGGTCTAGTAGCAGTTTGTATAATATGTCTATCCATATCTGCTAAGACTAACATATCATCTCCTTTGTAATGACTTCTTAGTGTCTCAAAATATTTTACAATACCTGGGTTATCTTTATTTTGTTCTATGACTTTATCCAACTTATTTGCCAACCACTTTGCACTATCTTTATCCATAGCAAGTTTTGCAACACCAGAATCAAAAGACATCAAGTCTGGTTTTTCTCTCATTATACCAGCACGTATATCTTTAATAATATCTCTTATATCAGAACGCATAAATCTAGCTGCATATGCCTGTTCAAATCCAACAACATCTAAACCTTCTTGTTTAGCCATATTAAATAAATCATTGTATATCAATCGTAATTCTTTAGCTCCATCACTCATTGTGTTGGTAAGACCTTTGTTCATTTCAAGCTCACCTGTAAGTTTTCTCATAGCATCTTCGTCACCCATCTTTTGTAACAATCCTTTTGCTTGAAGTCTTTGTGCTATTTTACCTACAATGGATGCTTTTAAAACTGAATGATGTTCTATGTTGTGTGCCATATATCTAGCTTCAGGTGTAATGCCAGGTCTACTAAGTTTTTTCTCAACACTTCGTAGTGAACTTAGAACAGTTCTTTTCTTTCCTGCAAAAGTAAAGCCATCAATGGTTAGTGTATCTAATGCTTTTTGCAATGAACCAAATGGACCACCCATATAATTACGTTGTGCTGCTTGTTCATAAGCTGCTACTTCTCTTGATATGTTTTCAAGATTCATACGTGTATCAAGCTTTTTATTTATTTGATAGAGCTCTTTGTTTGTCAATGCACCAAACCCTCTATCCTTTGCACCTAAATTCTTTGGAACATTACCACCACGTAATGAGAATAATATAGTTCTAATTTCATCATCATCAACAATACCTAGATTATCAAGCTTATCTCCAACAGATTTTACTAAAGTAAATCGTGGTGATTTCAAACTATTCTCTATCTTAAACTTTTCATAGAATTTTGTTTCATCTATAATTTCTTCTATACCGCTTTGTTCTTTTCTAAATCTAATTCTACCTTGCTTATCATATCCTTCTATAAATACTCTTGCACCATCATCATCATAAAACTCCCTTTTAAAAAAGTCATCAAGCTTTCTTCTTTCTAATATATTAGCAGTAACTCTTTTAATTTCATCAGGTCTATCTTTGAACTTTATAGAAGAGTTGTTACCAAAGGTTGCATTGGTATCATCTATAAGTTTCTTTTGGTTTTTAATAAATCCTTGTACTCCTACACCAGTGACTCTTGCTGCACCTAAGATACCACCTACTACTGCAAAGTCTTCAGGGCTTGGTAGAAGTTCTCCTTGTTCCCAAGCATATGGCATAGTAAATCCTGCACCTTCTCCTAGTCCTCTAGCTAAAGCAGAAGGAACTTTACCTCTGAATGCATTTGCTGCTGCAACACCAGCAACTCTACCAATAGGAAATGAGGCTGCACCTGCTAAGGATTTACTAAATATCTTAGAATACTCTACATCATCTCCTGTAATTTTTTGATTTAAATATTCGTGAGAACCGCTAATCAAAGCAAAACCAGAAGAGTCAAATACAATCCCATCTCCTTCTTCTAAAAATGTTTTCTTTAATTGTTTGTTTACCCTGGATAAGTAGGTAGGATTTGCACCATTATTTGCTAATGTTCTAGTAGCATCATTGATATTGGTTTGCATTTGTTTTCTAAGAGCTTGTCTTTTGACAGCTTCTTTAGCACCAGTCTTGGCTACTTGTTTAAATGCAGCTCCACCTATACCTCCACCTGCAACATAAGCAGGTAAGTCAAAACCAAATGAAGCAATAGATGCAGCAACATCAAACAATACACCACCTTGAAATCCAGATAGGTCATATTTATCTCCACCATTGAGTTGATTTACAAGACCTAAGATACTTCTATTGTATCCTTCTTTCCATACTGCACTCATATAAGAAGGTGTTTCTAATCGAATTGGCATCTGAATAGATGCTGTTGGGGAAGGCAGGTAAGATACTTCTTGACGCCCTGTAGTTCTATGTCCTGGTTGGTGTGGCATTATTCGCCCAATAGTTGCAAGATTTCATCTAAGTAAGCACCGCTTCTTAAGTTTGACTCGAGCCTATCAATTCTTCCTTGTATAAATTCTTGTCTAGGCACATTTATTTTTGGATTTACTCTAGTTCTTCCTTTTACTCTTTCTAATTTTTTTTGTGCTTTTCTTAATTGTTCAACATCGTACATTCTATCGTCTGCAACAAATTTAGAACCAGTACCTCCTGCCTCTCTTGACGTCAAGGTACTCGCTAAAGACATCCTAGCGTCACTACCAGAAAGATATAAACTATCTAAAATTTTAAGTGCTTGATTATCATTTATATCTACACCTAATCTTTCCACACTATCTATAAGCTCATCTACCAACTCTGGTAACTGTGCTGCTTCTTCGTCTGTATATTGTCTGCTGACGTAATCACTTGGTTGCTCTATCAAACCACTTATTTGATTTAATGTAGAGACAATAGGGTCAAGTTGTTCTGCTGGATTCTCTCCTAAAGTATCAGCTTCTAGTGCAGATATATCTAATCGTTCTAATGTTTGTACGTAGTTTTCATCTAAACCTAAGTCATCTATATCTTCTAATAATGAAACAGCTTCTTGTTGATTTTCATTTAAGGTTGCAACATCTACTGCCGTGCCCACCCCTGACTCTACAGGTAAACCAGAAGACTCTTCATCTTGCTCAGGCTGTGGTGCAAATAATTCTAATGCATAGTTAAACTCATTTTTACTTCTATTATCAAACAGGTCTAACTCTTCTAACAAGTCTTCTTGATTAGATTCAAGTTTGTTAATTCTGTCTCGTAGTTGTCCGTATGTTACATACGCAGGTTGCGTTGCATTTCCTAAGTTGATAGTCAATCCTCCTTGATAACTAGGCTGTGGAAAATCTTTTGTCCCTAGGTTGGTAGTAGTAAGCCCTCTTAATTGTTGCTCATCTAAGCCTTCAAAGTTTGATTTAAAATTTGATTCTATTTGTTTCAACTGAGCTATCTCTCTAAGATTTGTTGAATACATAACTTTGTATTGATTGTAGTCATCTGTTTCTCTTTTAGTAATAACACTTGGCAAGTCTTTCATTCTACTTTCAGCAACAGTCTTTGCTTTGTCAGAGTAATAACTATCGGTTCTTATCTTATTGTAATCTTGTACAAGTTCTTGTACGCTTTCAGCCTTTGACATATCTTGTAATATTTGTTCTTCGGATTGTATAGTTTCAAAGTTGTATTTACCATCCATACCTGCAACAAGTTCAGTTAATCCCATTTGGTCTGCTAACTTTCTTTTATCTGATAAGTTGTCAAAGTTTCTTTCAAACTGCATAAACAATCTATAGTCAGATTCTTTTTGCTTTTGAACTCTTCGTTCTTGTTGTAACTCTTGAGCTGCTTCTAACTGTCTTTGTTGTATACGTTCAGCAGGTGTACCAAAAATATCTTCAATGATATTTGTTTTCTTTGGTGCTCTTACATTTATATTAATATCTCTTGTTAATCCGTTTGCCATAGTTGCTCCTTAGTATTCTTGGTCCTGCTCTTGGTCATCTCCAAAGGTAGCTTTATACCAGGCATCAAAGATAGAAGGTGTAGGATACTCACCATATTGTTCATAGTATCCACGCACATAACTATTTGCCTGTGCCATTTCGTTTTCACTTAATCCATATGAGTTGATAGTAGATTGTAAGTATGCAGGATAATCTCCAATTTCAGCACCAGTTTCTGGCATAGCATCTACTGCCAAGTCTGGGTCCGCCTGTACAACAGATTCAAATAAATCAGCTAATCCGCTTTGTAGATTCTCCATATATCCACCCAAGATGGAATCAACTTCACCTAAGTAAGTAGATTCATCTGCTAATAATTGTCTTGATAATGCAGTTTCTAACACATCAGTAGCTTCTTGTTGTTGTCCTGCTCTTCTACCACTTATTAATCCTGCTGTGCTTCCAGCCTCTGACATTCCTAACAATGTACCAGCTTCTCTTGAAGCACCTTCTAATGTTTGTCCAAACAAGCTACTTCTATATTCTTGTGCATTAGCAAGGTCACTACCAAGATTTGCTAGTGCATCTGAGTATCTTCCTGCACCTGCAAGTTCTAATGCTTTATATAGCTCACTATTAGGCAAAATTTCATTGTAGTCAAATCCAGCTAATGCTCCAATCTCTTGAATGCTAAGCTCACCATCTGCTAAAAACTTTTCATATTGTGCTGCTTGTGATGGTGGCAATGCTTGTAATGCAGTTTTAATTAAATCTTGCGGGTCAGTTCTAAATCGTTGCATACCAGTTTGTGGAACGTTTGCTCCTTCTGGCACATCACCTGATGGGTCTGCTGTGTCTTGGTCTCCATCTTCTTGGTCTGGACCAAATGACATAGAGTATGGGTCTTGTAATCCCATATTGTTCATCTGTGTATTAAAATAATTTTGTTGTATAGGTGCTTGTGTTCTAATAGGTGCAAGAGGTTGGTTACCTATTTGTTGAAAGTTTGTATTGATTGGTGTTTCCATACCAAACATATTTTGACCAGATATACCATATTGATTCTGTGGCTTTCTTTGTCTTAGATTTTCTAAAGGTGCTACACCTAGTAAGCTTTGTAATTTACTTGCCATTATGAACCCTTCTTATTGACGTTTGTTGCACTAAAAATATTTGTTTCGGGAGTTTCAGTATCTTCATTCTGAGGCATAAAGATAAATGGGAACATAGAATAGTCAGTAGAGCTATCATTAGCAACAAGTTTAGATAAAGCAATCTGTGACAATAATCCTATATTGTTTCTATACTTTTCTGGATTCTTGTATTTGTCTACTGCTTTAATGTAGTCACCTGGGTCTGTATAGTATTCTTTATACTCTTTTGCTATATCTCCTACACCTTCTTTTACAAGAGATAATAAATCTTTTACATTGCCGCCTGTACCAAACTGACCCTTAAAATCTATGTCATCAAACTTATCTTTTATTTTATCTGCTGTTTTTTTATAGGCTTCGCTTTCTTGGATAACACTAAATGCTTCTTTTATACCTACATCCTTTACAGTGTTTCTAAATTGCATACCTTCTGTAAGCTGTCTAGTTAAATCTCTAACTTCCATATCTGCGTTATTTGCAGCAGCTTTTAAAAACTGAACATTCGATGTATCTATACCACCAATAGCAGCACTTCTTCTTTTATCTAATACTGCACCTTGTATAAGTTTATTAACTACATCGTCTGCTTTTGTAGGTGTTAAGGCAGTAATAGTATCTGCAATAGTTGCTAAAGGACCTAGGTCCCTTGCGTTTGCTGCTTTCTGCAATCTTGCATTTACTTGTTTTTCAATTTCAATAGTATCTTCAGCTTGTACTCTCATTAAATCTAGCAACTGATTATACTTTCTATTGCTGTATCTATTTTGATTTTGAAATTTTCCTCTTACACTATATGCCATATGTGTCCTTACGTAAAGATGTTCGTCTAAAATTTACCAATTTTTCCTCTATCAAGTCAAGTTGAACAGCCATAAACAACCTATTACTTTGGTATAACATTGGTACCATCTGCTGTTTGTTCAAATTCATTTGCTTCAGTGTTAGCATTCCCTGACTCAGGAACAGAACCAAAGAACTTTTCTCCTTCAGCAACTCTTACTCCACCCTTAAATACTTTTACCGCATTCTTCTTAGGTTTCTTTACATCTGAAAACTTTGCAAAGTTTTTTACCTCTTGTATTTCAGGACTACTAAACTCTAACTCAAACAGTTTGCCAAATTCTTTTCTAATTAGTTTCAATCTACCTCTGTGAAATGTTAATACCTCTTCACCGTTTCTAAGTTGTTCTTTTGAAACAGGTCCTTTCTTTAATGGTCTGTTCACTATCTAACTCCCTTTCTTCTATACACTACAGTAATATCCTCTAGCTCAAAATCTGCCTCTGCTGTACCTGTAATCTTAAACTGCATAGATTTACAGTTCTCTACTGTTGTAGGCACAAAGGATGTTTGTGTCATTGTACCGCTTGTGCTTAATGCAGTGCTTGAAAACTTGTTTGTCCCTGGAAACGCACCACCATCATAGGCTACTGCCAATGTTAGATTGTCCCCCGCTTTGTGTGTTACATAAACTTTTTGTAATCTTTTATCAGATGATGGCACACCAAAGTCATATTCTTTTGTTTTGATTTCTATGGTATGTGAAGCTGAAGTTGTATTAAATCTTCTCATCTCTCCTGTTTCATCCATCAGGCATAGCTCTTGATTGAATCTAATAAAGTTAGAAACATTGTCACCAACTAACACACTTGATGTATCTATGTTTACAATAGACTGTGTTACTACATCATAGATGTATCCTGCACTAGTATTAGAACTTGTATCACCTAACACGAGTATTTGATTTCTTTTTGGTATAAATCCAACCTGCACTTTCTCAGCGTTTACATTGGTTGCCCAGGTGTTATCATCAATCGCATTAGAAAGCTTCACTATGGTATCAAAGAATGCGAATAAACCGTGTTCATTTGCCCATACTAAACCTAAGTCTGTCTTTACTACTGCTCCTGGACTTGATACTCCTCTGTTCTCAAACTCTCCAACCACACTCCAATTAGCATCAGAACCAGAAGTAATATCAATAATAAATAGTTTGTTCTTTTTGTATACAAACAATCTATCTTGGAACTCCATCAGCTTTACAATCTCATCACCATCGTTTGTTCCTATATCTAAAAAGTATGACTGTGGAAATGTATCATACTTTCTTACAGGTGTATATTGTATTCTGTCTCCTAATCTTCTACCTCTGCCATCCGTGTCTTTATAAAATACATTACCCACAAATGCACGTTGGTTTGCAACTACTGCTGTATTATATCTATATGCTGTTGCTTCGTGAAAAGAGATTGCGTGTTCTTCTAAATCAAATCCATTAATAGCAGAATATGTTAGTGAGCTAGGGTTTTGTAATACATAAGCATAGTATTGGTTGGTACCAGCAGCTCCCTCTTTAGGGTCAGAAGTATGAAAGTGGGTTCCTTCATCTTGAAGTGCATCAAAGTCATCACCTAAAGTAGTTCTTGAACCTTGTTCTAAATCTACATCTAATACTAATCTAAACTCATCATCTATATCATTAAAGTTTTTAGCATATACTCTGAAGCCTTGTATAAATTTACTCATACCTGCATCTGCTATTGCCGCAGAGGTTAAGACTACTTGACCATCAGCTATATCAACGTTGGTGCTAAATGTAGATATTTTAGATTCTTGTCCATCAAAATATACATAGCTTAATCCAATGACATATTTACCTTCTGCCCATAAACCATCTACCTCTCCACTTTGTGGGCTTACTGCTTCTACTGCTACTGTAATATCTTTTGTGTCAGGGTCTCCTAAATCGTGGTATCTATCTGAAGCGGTAGGGTCGTTAGGGTCTTTTGTGTCACTTGACAATGCTGATACATCATTAGTCATATCAGGTGCTGTTAGTACAGAAGTAGTAGCGTGATATGCTGCAGCTGTTGTCTCATATACACCACCTCTTGATGGTAAAGGAACAAAGGTTGTAGTGCTTGAGGTAGTGTTTGCTTTATCTTGTACTCTCAATCCACCATTAGCATAATAGTATACAGGTTCTGTATTAGTAGGGTCAGTGTCACTATCATCTAGGTCAAGATTAAATTTTTCTGCCAAAGTTTCTGTCGGATTACCTATAAATACTTCTCCACTGCCTTTAGTATATGCAATGAACTCACCAGCAGTTATACCTGATGCTATATCTTCATCTGTTCTAAAGCTAAACAATCCTGCATTAGCAACAAACGAAGGTGAAGCAACATTCATACTAGCATCTGCACCTCCATCTGCAGCAATAAATGTATCTGCTTCAAACTTGCCAGGTGTTTTAATTCTACCTACTGCACTGACATCTATGTTCTTAGCTTCTGCTAAGAATCCTTCAGGTAAATCTTTCTGGGAGTCTTTGTTATTGACTCCACCATCATATCGTTGTATTAGTATTCCTTCTTTTGCCATTATCTTATCTCAAGTCTGGTGTTTTATTAGTTTTATATAAAAATCTCATCGGTATTCCCTCATCAAATATCATTTCATTTATAGCTCCATAATCTTCTGCTTTATCAATATTTTTAGTGATAGGGAAATCTTGGTTAAGTAATCTCTTATGTCCAATATCATAATCGTCAAACTTTAAAAAATCATCAAACTTTTCTCCAAATACAGTGTCTTGACCTCTAAGTTTATAATTTTCTATTTTGTCCATCATATAAGATTTAGGAATTTTAAAGTGTAATAATTCCCCATCTGTTCTTCCTGAGTATCTTCTTGCATTATTGTATTCTGTTGTTGCAAAAGCTGCTCTACTTGTTGTAAAATATCTATTACGTGATATTGTTCTTTGATTTAAAAATTTACTTCCTATCATTCTATTGTGTTCAGCAAAAGGATTTTTTCTAATTTCTTTCATAGAAAAATTGGGTCTAAAATATTCTCTAGGCAAAACTTCTTCTCTCAAAGGCATAAATCCTTTCATTCCTGGAGAGAGATAATTCTGCTCATTTGAAGTATATAAATCATCTAAATAGTCCTCTTTTGTTTTACCCCACTCTTTATATTGTTTAGGTCCAACTCTTTTTTCTAAACGAATTAAAGATAATGGAAACTCACCAGTCTCTTTATATCTTTTAAGTAAACCAGGACCGCCAGGACCGCCTACTTCGTTGAATATAAAATCTAACTGCTTATCATCTAATTCGTCAAACCATCTATATTGTCCTCCCACAAGATACTTTTCCCCTTTAAAATCTATTATTTTATTTGACTCATCGCTTTTTCTATATCCGTGGTATACATCTATAAGCTCTTCTCCAGCTTTCTCTGCTACCTTCATCCCTCTTTTAGCAGCCACTGCAGCACCTACTACAGGTAGGATAGAAGCATAGGACAATGCAGCGTTTCCGTGTTCTCCTTCTAGTGAGTATAATATACCGTCTGTTAAGTCAGCAATGCTTCCTGCTATTTCTGTAAACAATGCCGTTGGGGGAGAGGCTATACTTGCACCAGCAGTAGCAAGTCCAAAGTTTTGTAATGCTCTGTGAATCTTCTCTCTTCTATCCATTTCTACAGAATCAGATTGAAGTTTTCTGGATGTACGGGTAGCATTGGCAGTATTCAATGACACTGCCGCTGCCTCATAGTTAAATGATGGTGAACCTACTAGGTCCAACATTGTAGTCTTTTTCTTATCTGACACAACCGCATCCACATTCACAATTCATATCTCTCTCCTATTTTTTGTTTAAAGCTTTTTTAACTTCAGCCCAAAGCTTATCATCTAATTTATTAGATGACTTAGCTACTAACCAGTCTCCTAAATGCATTAGAATAGCTTTGATTAATTTTTCTGTACCTAAGCTTGTAAGCACTTTACTAATTATTACGTTCATTGTTATCTCCTATTTGTTACTTTTCAATACCTGCAACCTAATATCTTCTATGATTGTATCTTCATCAAACTTCATAGAAATACCAGGTTCAAATCTTTTTACTTCTTTACCATTCTTTAAAACAATAATGGTTGGCACTATTTTAATATTCCACTCTTTTGCTATAGTAGCACCAATAGTTTTGTTCTCAATATCTATTTCTGCTATATGGCAAATCTCATCTAGCTTTTCTATATGTACTCTGTTTCCATAGTTCCAATTAGCATTCACCTGCACTACTGAGCAATTATGTACATTTAATAACTGTACTTCTTGGAAACTATCCAAAGAAACTGATTGCGAGTATAGCGATGAAGTAAAGAGTCCAAGACCCAATAACCACATACCTATCAACTTTTTCATAATTCATCCTAGT
>VMHT01018625.1_pt1 | contig 12395 bp, 22 predicted proteins | sample 4693611 | NCBI WGS metagenome assembly VMHT01 (sample SAMN12280063, study PRJNA550983) | marine metagenome | isolation source: seawater sampled from same location over 5 years 0.02-0.2 micron viral filtrate | place: USA: collected off the coast of southern California halfway between the port... ...
CATGATATAATCTTTCCAATGTTTGAATTTGAAATGCCAGGCGATATTTCAGATCTTAAAGCAATGGAATATGAGTTGTGCGAATATTTAGGATTTGATAAACCTACAGAAAAGACATATGCTGAATGGCAAGCAACATATAATGCTCAAGGTGAGTTAACCGCTGAACATGAAACTAGAATGTTCAATGATTATAAGTCAGCTATGATTACAGACTTTCCAGAATTTACTAGTCCTTTTTGGAATATGAGTAGATACGGAGATGGTGTACACAGTAAAAAAATAGATGTAATACTTGGTGGAATGGAAACTATTGGATCAGCAGAACGATCGTGTGATGTTGATATGATGCGCGATACATTTCACACAATTACAGATGGCGAATATTCAGCATTATTGTTTAAGTTATTTGGCAAAGATAGAGTAGAAGCAGAACTTGAAGAATTTTTAAAATTTGATTTCTTTCCAAGAGTCGGTGGTGGAATCGGTATGACTAGAATGATTGCTGCCTTAGATAAAAATGATTAAAGATTTTTTCTGGTGGTATAAACAGCTTACTTCAAAGAGTTATGGATATATCGTTTGTATTGGTTATGCATATTATAATTGTAAACACTATAATAGAGATGGCAGTTACAGAAAAGATACCCCAGGCGGTGGTTAATCTGGAGTGGCGGAAAAGGTAGACGCGATAGGTTGTTTCCCTATTGTCTTAAGCGAGACGTGGTGGTTCGAGTCCACCCTCCAGAGCCAAATATGTATTTATAAAAAAAAGCGTCTTTTGGCGTTTTTTTTATTTACAAAAAGTTATAAATAGTATAATATAAAACTATAGACTGGAGTTTACTAATGCGTAAATTTAAAACATTTTTTAAACTTGAAGAGATGGCTTCTGCAAACATCTCAGATTTAGATGCAGAATTTTTAAAGCGCGCTCAGAAAGTAACATCTTTTAATATATCATCTAGTGACTTCATATCTCTTAAGTATAAAAAAGAAATACAACATCTGTTTAGAACACACATGTTTCCTACATTTGATTTAAATACTACTATTTCAGGTCAGCCTACGCCTAACAAATTGAATAATTTAATAAAGAAACTAAAAAGTATTAATGCTAAGAATTTTAAAAATCTACATACTTATAATCTAAAAGGTGTTGGCCCGGCAGAAGCTACCTTATTCTTTTTATTAGATAAAGCGCATTTAGGTGGAGGTTCGAGTGCTGGAGTTGACATTGTAGTTGATGGAAAAAATTACGAAGTAAAAGCTGGTAATTTACCTGGCGAATTTGGTGGAAAAGAAATTATAGGATTCAAATTAGGTGGCACTGTACCACTTGCAAGTATAGTAAAATCTGCTTTAGAAATAAGAGATAGCGATCCAAAAATTACTGCAAAAGGTAATGAAAAAACTGGTGTTAACGGAAAACAAATTAAGGCAATTATGGCTGATCGTAAATTAGCTGCAAGATGGAAAAAAGAAGTTGAAACTCCATATGCACGAGCCGCAGCAAAATACTTAGGAAAAAATCCAATTATCTTTATGGTAAATACTACACCAGCTGCGAGATCAGGAGAAGTCGCTGCAATTAAAACTCCTTCATTATCAGATATCTCAATTGATGTGGTAACACAAGGAACAATTAAACCGAGAGTAAAAATCTAATGAATTTTAAAGAGTTTATAACAGAACAAAAAAATACTCACATGACTCACATCGAGGACAAAGTAATCTATGGTGGAGTCGACGGAACTCGACAGGCAATAATGGCTCTCAGGTCCTTAAGAGATATGTTAGGAGGAGTAAAAGATGGTAACGTTAGTGTTAAATGGGATGGCGCTCCTGCTGTGTTTGCTGGGACTGATCCACGTGATGGCAGATTCTTCGTGGCTAAAAAAGGAATCTTTAATAAGGAGCCCAAGGTATACAAGAGTAATGCAGATATCGACGCTGATACTAGTGGTGATCTTGCTACAAAGCTTAAACTCGCTTTACAATATTTACCCGATCTTGGAATAAAAGGCGTAATACAAGGAGACTTTCTGTACGGTCCAGGAGATGTTAAAACTTCGAAGATTAAAGGACAATCTTATGTTAGCTTTCATCCTAATACAATTGTATACGCAGTACCTGCAAATTCAATGGCTGCCAAAGAAATTAAAAGTACCAAGATTGGTATAGTTTGGCACACAACTTATAAAGGAAATTCTTTTGAAACAATGAAAGCTTCATATGGAGTTAATGTTTCAAAACTTAAAAAATCAAGTAATGTTTGGTCTCAAGACGCGATGTTAAGAGACATGACAGCATTTACTATGACTAAGACAGACACGGAGGAAGTCAATGAGTTACTTAGCAAAGCTGGGAAAATATTTAACCAAATTAGTGGTAGTACCTTACGCACTTTGGAATCTAATAAAACTCTTGCTCAAACCATTGAGACATATAATAATACCTTTGTACGTAAAGGTGAAGTTATTAAAGATACGCGTCGTCATGTGGTTGGGCTCATTCGTTATATCGAAGGTAAGTACAAAAAAGAAATCGACAAAAGGTCAACAGAAAAAGGCAAAGTAGCTCAACAAAAAAAGCTAGATGAACTATTAAAATTCTTTTCAAAAGAAAATAAAATTTACTTAGAAAGGATGTTTGAATTACAGAAAACGATAGTTCTTGCGAAATTAAAACTTATAAATATACTAAACAAACTTAATAATGCAAAAACCTTTTTGAAAACTAAAAGAGGCTATCAAGTTACAGGCCAAGAAGGATATGTAGCAATCGATAGACTTGGTGGTGATGCAGTGAAAATTGTTGATAGGTTAGAATTTTCCTATGCCAACTTTTCACCGAATATATTAAAAGGATGGGATAAACCAGGGAGAAACTAATGGCGGATGTTATTCGCTTCTCAACATTTATACTCGAGTCAGCAGAACTCGACGAAGTTCTTTCTATCCAAGGAAGACGTAAATTAGCCAGAAGTATGAAAAGACGAAAGTCTAGACTTAAGCTTGCAAGATCTAGAGCTAAACGTAGACTTGCAAATAAGCAGGTTCTTACGAAAAGAGCTCGTAGAGGATCACGTGCGATGATGGCTAAAAAATTAGCTCAAGGCAAAAATAAATCAGAACTCTCAGTTGCAAAGAAGAAAGAAATCGAAAGAAGACTTTCAACAGATACTTGGCAAACTAGAATTGGCTATATGCAAAAAAGAATGCTTCCTGTAAAACGTAGACAAGAATTTGCAAGAAAGAAACAATGATTAATTCGTTTAAAAATTACTTAGTTGAAGAGGAAAAAACCGTTTATTTTACATTTGGTAGAATGAACCCTCCTACTATTGGTCATGAAAAGCTACTAAATAAATTAGCGTCTTCTTCTCGCCAAAATCCATATAGAGTTTACTTATCACAATCTAGTGATAAGAAAAAGAATCCACTTAATTTTGCAAGTAAAGTAAAACACGCTCGTAAGATGTTTCCAAAACACGCAAGACAAATTATGGCAGATAAAAAAGTTAAGACTGTCTTTGATGCTCTTGTAAAATTATATAAAGAAGGTTTTAAAAATGTAGCGATGGTGGTTGGATCAGATCGTGTAAATGAATTTGAAGCTCTTCTCAATAAATATAACGGCGAAAAAGCTAGACATGGATTATATAATTTTTCTAAGATCACTATTATCTCTGCAGGTGAAAGAGATCCAGATGCTGATGGAGCAGAAGGAATGTCCGCATCTAAAATGAGAGCGGCCGCTTTTAAAAATGATTTCACATTGTTTTCTCAGGGTTTGCCAAAAACATTATCTAATTCTGATTCTAAAAAGCTATATAATGAAGTCCGAAAAAGTATGGGACTTAAAGAACAAACAGAATTTAAAAATCACATACAATTAGAATCCGTTTCTGAAGTACGTGAAAATTATATCAAAGGCAGCTTGTTTAAGGTAGGTGATAAAGTTGTTATAAAAGAAAATAATGAAGTTGTTACAGTCACACAATTAGGAAGTAATTACGTAATTGTAGAAAATAAAAGTGGCACGTATAGAAAATGGTTAGATGCTGTAGAAGCATTAGAAGATCGATCTGCCTATTTTAAAGGCCTTTCAAAGAGCACGAAAGATAAGAGAAAATCACATTTTAAAAAATATAGTAAGTATGACGATGATAACCCTGCAGCTTATAAAAAGGCACCAGGTGATGCCAACGCTAAAACAAAGGTAAGTAAACATACAAAGAGATTTAAACAAATGTTTGGAGATGACTAATGAGATTCAAAGAATACATTAACGAAAAAGCAGATGCTGCAATTAAAAATAAAGCCGAAAAATCAGGAATGTCAGCGGGTATTCTTCGAAAGGTTTATAACAGAGGAGTTGCTGCATGGCGTACAGGTCACAGACCAGGAACGACACCTCAGCAATGGGGATTAGCAAGAGTTAATTCATTCATAACAAAATCGTCAGGTACTTGGGGTAAAGCTGATAAAGATTTAGCTGCAAAGGTAAGAGGATAAAATGAAAACATACTGGGAATTAAGAAACGAAATAACAGAGGCCATAAAACATACTCATGCTGTAGTAGATGGTTCGGGTAAAGTTGCTGGTATGACATCAAATGAAAGAGATGCAAAAGATATTGCTCGTAGACATAAAGGTAAAGTAGTAAAACTTAAAAAACCGATGTCACCGAAAAAAGGCGATATGATGATTAATCGACCTTTTAAAGAAGAAGCATTTAAAAAAGTTGCTAAGCCAACTGTAAAAATATAGGAGAGTAAATAATGCCACTTAAAGTATCAGATGGAATTGGAGCGTGGGTAAAAGACTTTCAAAAGTCTGATGCTCCGCAGTTTAAAGGTAAATCAAAAGATGAACGCCGTGATCAAGCTGTTGCAGCTTATCTTTCTGCAAAACGAGGCGATCAAAAAGAAGGTTATATGCCTAACTACGCCGATAAGATGAAAAAAAAGATGATTACTCCATCTGACAAGAGTAAACTTCTTAAAATCAGGCAAATGCTCGATAAAGAAAAAAAACCTGTTAGAAAAGAAGCGATGACACCTGCACAAAAAGCTGCTCATGATAAAGCTATAGCAGATTTTAAAAAGCGTGGTGGTAAGATTACTAAACTTCCACCAGGTAAAGCAGCTGGTTGGCATGGTAAAGATGATCTAGGTTCAGGAATGAAAGGTATGTTGGCAAAAGGATCAGCTAAGAAACTTGGATTAAGAAGACATGGTAAGCACTTAGATACCTCTACTCCAATTCATAGAGAATCAGTGCAAGAAGATTTTATGTTTAAAGTTGGAGTTGAAGGTTTACCAGATATGATTATCGGTGGTTCAAGTCCAGGTGATATTAAAGCAAGAATGCGTAAAATTGTGAAACAGCCTTCGATGATTACTTCAGTAAGTCGTATGACTTCTTCAGAAGTAAAGAAGAGATATCGCGATATGGCTCAAGGTAAAGAAGACACTAATGAGATGGTTGATCCCATGGATTTAAGAGGTAGACCAAAGAAACCAGATCCATATCCAAATTCACCATACGGCATAAAACATCCACTTCATCCTGCTAATTTAGCAAAGAAGAAGAATAATAAGAAAACAAAAACAGAGGCAACATGGCCAGCCGAAATGCCTAATGAAGAATTAAATGAAGCTCCTGGTATTGTTACTAAAAATGTTGCGGCAGCTAAAGCCGATATTCAAAAAGCAACAAGAGCTTTGAATAGTGCAGTAGGAAAAAGTGAAAGACCTTTAACGCGAAGTATCATGAATGCCATTAAAGCATTAAAAACTGCAAGTAAGGAACTAGAATAGAATGCATCCAAGTTCAGTGAATAATATGAAGAAAGCAATTAGTAAAATTGCTGGTGAGTTAAAAAATGGTATGACTATTTTAGATGTAGGAGGTCGAAGCATCGGCCCACAAGATCGATCTTACAAAGGATTATTTAGTAATTTAAATCCTACTTATTATGTGGCAGACATTAACAGTGGCGGTAATGTTACTCACATCATGCCAGGAGAATATGAATTACCTTTTGAGGATAATTCAATTGATTTGATTGTTAGTGGTCAAACATTAGAACATGTTCGTAACCCTTTTCGAAGTGTTGCAGAAATGAAAAGAGTTTTAAAAGAAGGTTCATGTATGATTTTAATTGCGCCTTCACAAGGAAAATATCATGACAATCCAGATTGTTGGAGATTCATGGATGATTCTTTTAAGGCAATTGCCGATGAAGTTGGATTAAAAGTTATAGACGATTGGGTAGATCTAAACGCACCTGATGAAAGATCACAAAGGTGGAAAGATCATACTTTTATAGGAAGAAAATGAAAAAATTTAAAGACATAAGGCCATTAGACTATGGCACACCAGAATCGGTAAAACTAATGAAAAAAATAACACCGGGTGAAAATGTTAGCGAGCTTTTAATGAAGACAGATAAAAAGCTTCCTAATTTAAAAGTTCCTGTAAAAGGTACAAAAGGAGTTTCGAAACATATGAAAAGAAAACATTATGCTAAACAAACAGAATCAGATGGGAAAAAATAATGAATAATTGGATAACTTTCTTTGTAGTATTATTTGTATTTTGTTTGGTTGGATGTACAGCAATACCTCCTATGGATAATCCAGAATTTACTTTTGGAAGAAAGTGTAATGACAATGGTCAATGGAGTTTTGTTTGGGTTCATGATGCAGACACAGAATTGAGCGCAACGAAAGAGAAATGTAAATGAAAACATTTAGAGAATTTCGTGAAGGATCAGAATCATGGGCAGCTGGCTATAAGCGCCGTGTAGTTAAAACGTCAAAACCAGATCATAAGAAAAAAGGTTATAATTGGAGAATCAAAGGAAAAGACCGACCTGAGATATCCATTAAGTTATATAAAGAAAAGCCTTCACAGGCTGAATTCAATAAACAAATGCGAAGAGTAGCAGGTCACGAGTTTGGTGGGTAACATGAAAAAATTTACAACGTACAGAGAAGAATTAATTGATCAAATTTGCGAACAAGGTGATATCTATAAAGATTTACAAATCACTGAAGCCGAATATAAAGGCAAAAAAGTAAACTTAAATGATCCAATTAGAACTTCAGAGAATCCTGGTAAAAAGTTTAAAGTCTATGTAAAAGGACCAAAAGGCAATGTTGTAGTTGTTCGATTTGGAGATCCTAACATGGAAATTAAAAGAGATGATCCAAAGCGTAGAGCAAGTTTTAGAGCCCGCCATGGATGTGATAATCCAGGTCCTAAATGGAAAGCTAAATATTGGTCTTGTTATCAATGGAGAGCAAGTTCAAAGGTAGATAACTAATGGCAATAAGATTTCGTCCAGCATCAGCACACGAACCAAAAAAACATGGCACAAGTATCGGACGTAAGCCTATATTTTCTACTATGAATAAGAGCAAAAGAAGAAGTTTTAAAAAATATAGAGGTCAAGGAAAAAGATAATGGTTGAATCATCAGAGCCGAATGCTAATAGATTAGATAGAATTGAAGAAAAGTTAGATCGGCTAACTGACGCGATGGTTGCGATGGCTAGAGCAGAGGAGAAAATCATAGCACTGCAAGACGATCATGAGAACATGCGAGAAAGACTAAACAAATTATCAGTCAAACTTGACGATATACAGAAAGCAGTAGATGATAATTCGCGAACTGTAAGTCTTATAAATAAGATAGTAATTGCCGCTGTTATAGCGGGAGTAGGTTCATTGGTGGCTCAATGGATTATGTAAAGGAGAAAAAAATGGCTAACACATATGACGAGGTTAGGGCCACTCGCGAAACGGTCCAAGAAGCAACTGATCTTTATAACAAAGGTGGAATTCAAATTACAAGATATTCTGCTGGCAAAGGTAAATTAGGAGTACAAGTTAGTACTGGATATCAAAAATATATACAACTTACGGAACCACAAATGAAAACATTAGCACAAATATTACCAAAACTTCAAAGAGATCTCAGAAAAGATCTTATGAAAAAAGAAGATCTGGATGAAGCATTAAAAGGTGACCAACATAAACTTGATCATGATAAAGATGGTGATATTGATGGTAAAGATTTTGAAGCTCTTCGAAATAAAAAGAAGAAGAAAAAAGGTAAAGAAGATACCGCTGATATGAATCCGAAGTTAGATAATGGTAAAGACAATAAAGCAGAACAAAAGGAGTCGACTATGTCAATTAGAGACAAACTGGTTGCTGTGCTTGAAGGTGACAGATCTGCTCATTACAAAGGTGCAACAAAGCCGCAGGAATATGCGGATATGATCGCTACTGGTGATGGTGCTAAAAAGATGGTTGATGATCACAAGCCATCAGGCAATGTTGATCCTAAGTTTGATGGAAATGTCGCTGCAAAAGATACAGCCGAAGCTGGTAAAAAAACTAATCAAAGTAAAAAGAGACCTAATGATAATGATAAAGGCGATAAAAAAATCGTGAATCCAGCCCCAGGCGCTAAAACAGAATCAACAGATAAATTAGCAGGAATTAAAGCAGCATACGAGAAAATGAATTCATAATATCTGAATATATAATTACATGATGATATTTAATGAACTGAATAATAAAAATTTTTTAATGTATGCGGCCAAAAGTTATTATAGGCCAAAATTTTCTGATATTGATGAATTTTACGAGGATCTAAAGAGATTTAAATATCTTAAAAGATTGATTAATCGTTATTTTGATACAGGTGAATTAGCTGAAAGATTGATATTAAATCATTTAATTATCATCTTTAATGTTTTTGAATTTAAGCCTGCACTAAGAATGTGTGAGTTTAAATTTAATGAAAAACAACTTTCAGTATTAAAACCTTTTTTAATTCACCAAAAGTATATTTTATATAATGATTTATTAGGTATCGATATGGATAATAAGGTAGTTGAGGTTTTAAGAAAACAATGGGAATATTAAAAAGAGGCGCAGATCTAGTATATACATTCCGATTTATCAGAATGATGGTAATGGATTGGAAAAGCTGGGATGCATATAAAGAAGGTGTAATCGATGAAAACGGCAAAAGAATTAAAGCCGTTAAGCTTGACACCGACGCGAGAAAAAATTCCTATACCCCTTTCATTCGTCTTGCTGCTAATATTAAGCGTCTTGTTTCTAAAATTCCTGGTGGAGGATCAAAACTTGGATCTTTCGCTTCAGCGTTGTTCCTTATTAAAGAACAATATGGTCTCAGCGACGATAATTTACGATCGATCTTGCAGCAATTCAACATGGATTCTGTCGATTTTCTCAACGAACAAAACAACTGGTTTATACTTAAAGACAGGCAATTATCTCCAGGTATCTACAGAGTAAGTGAACAAAAATTAATTAACACGTACTACGAAGATTTCGTAAATTTAAATGACAAAGTAAAAGTTTTAGATAACTGTTATCCTACCGGAGATGTTTTCGGTATAGATATATATGAAGCATTACATTTACAAACGAATAAAAATGTTTATGTTTCAGCCGGAGAATTAATAAGATGAAAACAACAGAATCATTATGGGATAATATAAGAAAAAGAAGAGCAGCTGGTAAAAGAAAACTAAAACCAGGTGATAAGAATTATCCTAAGACATTAGATCTTAGTGACACCACAACTGCTTCAATACCTAATCCAGCACAAACTCAAATGGGTCCTAGATTTACAGCTACTAACGTAGTTGATCGTAGAAAGAAAAAACGACCAGCTTTGTTAAAAAGATTTTCGAAATTTGTATCTGATGCTTAAGATTTACGCTTTTATTTTTGTAATAGCAATATTAGGTGGTATAGGTTATGGTGCTAAATATTATTATGACACTACACAAAACACAATTGCGACTTTAAGAGAAAATAATTCAAAATTAGAAGTAGCGGTTGATACTGCAAATGAAAGTGTAGAAAGTCTTAAAGGTGATATGCAGAAGTTAGGTAAACTAAATAATCAATTACAAACGTCTCTACAAAAAGCAGAAGCTTATGGAGATGAGCTAAGAACAAAATTAAGTAAATTAAATTTAGTAGTCGAAGCACTAAAAGATTCAAAAGTTTTAGAAGGAAAAATGAATGACGCTACAGCAAAACTATGGCGTGGTTTCATGGATGATACTGGTGGCGACGGTGAGCGTACTCTTCCTGAGTGGTTGCAGTCGATTCCAACCGGAGCCGGAGATCAAAGTAGTAACCAAAATAGAGAAGGTTCAGATACCGGTAGTAGCTCGTCCGAAACCGCTACAACTCAATGACACTCGAGTCTTCGTAGTTACAAAAGAAAATTTCGAAGCATTTGAAAAAGAATTCACCGAGTTATATGGTGACTTAGCTTTTGTTGCTTTAAGTATGAGAGACTATGAATTATTAGCTTTAAATATTGCTGAAATACGTAGATATATAAATCAACAAACAGAAATTATAGTTTATTATGAAAAAGCGGTGAAAGAAGAACCTAAAAAGGAGAAAGAATAATGGATATCATTACGGATCTACTTATTACATGGTGGCAGTTTACAGTAGTAGGTATTTTGATTATTATTGGTTGGATTGCTAATAAATTAGGAGTTGATTGTAATGAAGAAATTATTGGATTTAAATATAATGAAATGCCACACCTTAAACCAATTATAATACCAACTGCTGGTAAAGGTTTTTGGGGAGCAATTTGGATGTGGATTACAGGAAGTAGGCATTGGGAACTTGCTAAAGATTGGAATTATTCGATTCATGAAGAGAATTTTGTGATTCCTAAAGGATTTAAATTTGATGGTGCATCTATTCCAAAGTTTCTACATACATGGTTATCCCCAACAGGTGTACTATTAATGGGTGGATTAGTTCATGACTATGCATATAAGTATGCTACATTAAAAAGAGTTTCAGGATCTGATAGTGCCACGATGGGAAAAATTGATCAAAAGAAAGCAGATCAAATTTTTAGAGATATTAATATTGAACAAAATGGTTTTCATTTCTTAAATTACCTTGCGTATTGGGCTTTAAGATTAGGCGGATGGTTAGCCTGGAATAAACATAGAAAGGTGAATGCAAAAATAGATGTTTGAATATAGATGTAAATTAATCAAAGTAGTCGACGGAGATACTATTGACGTCGATATTGATTTAGGATTTGGTGTTTGGTTACGTGATCAAAGAGTAAGACTTTATGGAATTGATACACCAGAATCTCGTACAAGAGATTTAGAAGAAAAAAAATATGGTTTAGCGGCAAAAGAATATTTAATTAAATGGACTGGAGCCGGTGATCTTAGAATAAAAACACACAAAGATGAAAGAGGAAAATTCGGTAGAATACTTGGAGAAATCTGGACTTTTGACACTAACATCAATGATAAGATGGTGTATGAACACCATGCTGTGCCATATCATGGGCAGTCTAAAGATGAAATTGAACAACAACATTTAGAAAATAGAAAGAAGATAAAATTATGAAACCAGGAGATTTAATTATTGAAGCAGCAAGAAAACAAGCAGAAGGTGAAGTTGCTGTACATAGAGCAAACATTGAAGTATATAAAACAATGCCGGCAGGTATTGGTGAACATTCTGACGTTACAGAAGCTGTTATTGCCGAACTAGATAAATTAGCATCTGCACAAGATCGTTTAGATATTATTAAAAAATATTTCTCATAAATCGTAAAAATAACGGTTTACAAAGCCGGTTTTTTGATATATAATACTACCATAAAATAAATTTATTTAAAACGGAGAAATCAATGGCAACAGCGAGTGTTGACACTAGAAGATTTTTGTCTCAGACTAAATTCTATGAAGGATATTCAAGATATTTAGAAGAAGATAGGAGATACGAATCTTGGGATGAGGCAGTAGATCGTGTAATTGATATGCACGAAAAAAATTATATCAATAAATCAAATGAATTAACTAATTATTTAGAGGAAGCAAGACAAGCTTATAAAGAGCAAAGAGTATTAGGAGCACAAAGAGCATTACAATTTGGTGGTGATCAATTGATGAAACACCAAATGAGAATGTACAATTGTACTTCTTCTTATGTAGATAGGCCTGAATTTTTTGGTGAAGTATTTTATATTCTGCTATGTGGAGCAGGTGCAGGATTCTCCGTTCAAAAACATCATGTTAAAAAATTACCTAAAATTACTACTCGTACTAAACAAGCAAAAGGATATATTGTAGAAGACTCAATTGAAGGTTGGGCATCAGCATTAGATGTACTAATGGCTTCATATTTTGTAGATGGCGGTAAATATCCAGAATTTGCAGGTAGAAGAGTATTTTTTGATTTAACTCAAATCAGACCAAAAGGTGCTAAAATCTCTGGCGGATTTAAAGCTCCAGGTCCTGAAGGTCTTAGAAGATCTTTAGACAAAGTAGA
>VMHT01024428.1_pt1 | contig 12394 bp, 16 predicted proteins | sample 4693611 | NCBI WGS metagenome assembly VMHT01 (sample SAMN12280063, study PRJNA550983) | marine metagenome | isolation source: seawater sampled from same location over 5 years 0.02-0.2 micron viral filtrate | place: USA: collected off the coast of southern California halfway between the port... ...
ATTTTATTTGAGGGTATTGCTCTTATGATGGGGGGAGAAAAAGTATTCGTAACAACCGACCCTTTGCGTGATTTTCTTGGAGAGTTCAACGGTGATTTAGCGGGTAAAAAATTAGTTGTAATGAATGAATTGAACCCTAGTGAATTAGGAAGAGCAGAGAAAAAATTTAAAAGTCTTATTACTGATAAACCATTACACATAAATCCAAAAAAAGAAAAAAGATATGATACACAATCATATCATGTATTTGTTGGTATGCTTAATCCAAGAACTGAAGGTGATGGTGTTAGGTCAAAAGAAGGTGATAGAAGAAATATTATTATAAGATGTAGTGATGAAAAAATTGGTGATACAAAATATTTTAAACAGTTGTGGAAGATTTTTGAAGATGAAAATTCTATGGCGTCTTTGTATAAATACTTTATGGAAATGCCCGATGTTCCTTTTAGATTTACAGCAGATATGCTCCCTAAAACGGATTATCAAGAGAAGATTCAACAAGCAAATAGGTCTTATATTGATTTATGGTTAGAAAGTATATGCGAACAGAAATCTGTCGCAAAATTTGATATGACAGGTCTAGATGCTTTGAATAATTACCTTACTTGGACTAAAATAAATAATATCAAACAAGAGTTTGAGATGAATATTGTTAAAATGGGTCTAAGATTAGCAAATATCCGTGAATGTAGTAAAAAGAAAACAAACAAAGGGGCGGTATATTCACTTGACCTTGATGCGTTAAGAAAGAGATTTATGATAGGTTGTATGATAAAAAAAGAAAATGGATATGATAGCGATAAGTCTGTTGAGAGCGATTGTTCTGGTATCTAAGATAAGATTGATATTACGATTTTATCTTAGGTGACGGGTGATGGGTGACGGGATGAAATCGGGTTCGTCCCCGATGGGTGGTATATTTTTTGAAAAGTCCATTTTGGCGTTTTTTCAAAAAATATACTTGGGTTTGAGATTCTGGTGAAAACAACCCGTCACCCGTCACCCCGTCACTTTAGACTGAAATAGTGGGTATCTACTGGTGTTCCCTTATTATTTTACTACTTAATAAGTCTAAAACAACCCGTCACTATTATATAAAAAAGGAAAAGTCAGTAAGGATTAACACTTTAAAACAAAAATAGGTAGTTTAGGATTATCACTATAAAACCAAATTTAAGAAATCTCAGAAAGCAACTTACTTAGACCAACCTTTCGCAGGTTCTCTTTTTCTTTTTCTTTACTAATTTTTTTATAATGTTCCTTTTGTTCTTTTTCATCTTCATAGCAATCATAACACATTCCATATTGTTTATCAACAATCCATTTATCACACTCACTGCATTGTTTCCAGTTCGGCATACTTATTTCCCTTCTATTCAACATATATAAATGTTTCAATTTTTTTTAAAAAAATAAATATTAGTAAGTTTTTAAGATAGTATTTTTAAAATAAAATCTCACCATACTATATACAAAATGAAGTCAGTTCTAGATTTACTAGATGGATATATCACTAATAACCCTACGTTATCACGAGGAACCATAGCAATATATGAACGCTTAGCAAAAAAGTATGACGATATTGATTTAACAAAAGCAACATATCAAGACATCATGCAAATTGTAAAAAGGGAAACCAACCCGAACACCCAAGCGGCGGTTCTTAACCTAGCAATCATTCTAACCAAAACCAGGTACGAGTTACACAATAGACTGCAAAAAGAACGAGAACCACTCAAGAATGAAATAGACAGCAGACGCAAAAAGAAACTAAAAAAAGATAACGAAGACTTACCCAACTACGATGATTTGGTGGATGTACTGCAAAGTATGACCGGAACAGATTATTTAATAAACTATATGTTAATCAATTATGCTTTTAGAAATAGCGATTTTATGCTTAAAAATATAAACCTAAAAAAGGATATACCCGAAGATAAAGAGAATTATGTATACTATAATAAAAAACTGAGATGTATATCATTATTGATCTCAAATTACAAAACTTCCAAATCATATGGGAAAAAAGTCATATCTATAAATGACCCAAAGTTTTTGAAAATATTTAAAGATCTAAATTTACAGGACGGTGATTATCTTCTCACAACAAACAAAGGATCAAAACCGAGTATCAGTTATTTAGCGGATATTGTGCAACGCAAATCTATTTCAGGTCTGGGTGAAGGAAGAATCTTTAAAATTATAGTAAAAGATTTATTAAGTAAACACAAATACAAAAAGTTAGAAGAAGTGAGTGCATCAAGAGGTACATCATTAGCGGTTATTCTTTCATCGTATAATATGATGAATAACGAAGGGGTTTAATTAAAATCTCATACCTATATATTATGAGTGAATCCAAAGTAGATAGTTTAGGGGAAACGAGTAGCGGAGATGAAAAAGAAAGCGAGAAGATAGAACAAAACGACACGGTAGTAGTAGAGGTGGAAAAGAAAAAAAAACCTAGAAAACCACTATCAGAGGAGGCACAGAAACAACGGTTAGAGAATTTACGGAAAGGAAGGGAGGCGGCACATGCTAAAAGGCGTTCCTTAGAGGCGACCGTCAAGGTAGAGAAAATAAAAAAACTTCAAGGCGAAGTTGATAAAGCGAAGGAAGGTGAAAAGAAATTTAAAACAGAAAAGAAAGAACTTGAAGTTTCTAATCCCGCAGAAGCACCAGAAGGCGTCCAAATAATAAAGAAGAAAAAGAAGAAGAAGATTATTATAGAAGAATCATCATCGTCAAGCGAAGAAGAGGTGGTTGTTCGTAGACGAAAGAAGAAGGATTTACCACCAGCACCGCCACCGCCACCACCCGTAGCACCTCGTCGCCCACCACCTACAGCAGAGGAACGTCAAGCAGTAATAGAAAGAGCAAATGAAAACAGAGAGAGAGCATTACAGTTTGCGAAACAAAAACAAATGCAAGACACTATGATGCGAAATATATTTGGTTAAAACTTATATATTGAAATAATATCTTTTTCAATATATAATGGTGAAAAGTATGGAAATTAAAAAAAGCACATCAAAGGGTAAGAAATATACTGCTGTGTTTAGCAAAGACGGAAAGAAGGTTAAAACAACTCAATTTGGGGCGTCGTCTTATACGGATTATACAAAAGGAGCAACTGAAGAACAAAGAAGGGCATACCGCAACAGACATGGTAACATGCTAAAGAAAACTGATAGCATGAGTGCATCACACCTTTCATATTATTTACTATGGGGAGAATCAAAATCTTTAACATCTAATATATCTGCATATAAAAAAAGATTTGGTTTTAAGTGAGTTATTTCAATTTAGATTTAATCTTCTCATATAAATCCATATCTTGTGGTTTCTTACCGTTCATTCCGGCATACGATTTCATCACAAATGCATAGATTCTGGCGTATGCCCACTGCTCAGGACTTTTAACCGATGGTCTAACAGATGATGGGTTGGATTTATAAGCGCCTACACCACGATCAAAAACATCATCAAGAACGCTCTTGGGTATACCAGTTAATTTAGTAATATTAGATTTACTATTAGATTTATCTTTTGGTTGATTGAATTTTGAATTGAACTTTTGTTTATAAGAACTCATATAATAATATATAATAGTATATTATTTTAAATACCACAAGCACAAGCATCAGCATCATCTTGAAAGATTATATATTCATTAAACCCTTTTCTAAATGCCTTCGTAGGACATTTAGAATTGAAATCGCAGAGTAAAAAACCATATTTACCTTGTGTCGCCATTTGGTATGCTAAATCAAATTTATTAACATCTAAACTGCTTCCAAGTTCGTCACGAATTTTTGCAAGTTGTTTTTCTTGTTTATTTTTAAACAACATCAGATTCGTACAGTTTTCTCTTATCACTCTGCCTACACCCTGACTCATAGAATATGTTTGTGAAATTATAATAACTCCCATACCACAAGCACTGCGTTTAGAACCATCACTCTGCATAAACTCGTCACTAAGTGGTGCGATATGGCGGTTTAGTGATGCGATGCGTGATAGCGAACTGGATTGAGATATAACCGGTGAACTTAATATATCATCAAGAATACAACACGATTGAGGTGGGCGTTCTTTTGAATATTTCCACATAGGTGGTTTAGCATCTTCGTCTAAATAACCTAATTCAAAGTAATACAATATTTGTGATTCATTCAATTCTTTACCGTTCTTCAGTAAATTCTTGAATTCATTATATCTTTTTTTCTCAATTAAGAATTTCTCCCACTCATCTCTATCCGCTTCAACCCTACCTACTACCTCATCAATAGCAGTTTTAGTAGGTTCAAACACGTCTTCCACATTTATGATGTCGCCGAAATAAGATTTATTAGACAACCATGTCGGCGTTATTAAATACACACGGTCGTAAGTTTTATCCTTTTTTGCTTGACGCATGAGTTTAGACACAGCATAGGATTTACCACTGTTTCTTACAGCACTCACATACATAAGAGGGGGTGCTTTGATAGCATCGGGAGGCGTCATATAAGCGTTGCTAACACCTTGTTTTGGGTCGGTATCGCTTCCATAAAGATTCTTAATTTTCTTTAACATGACTTTCGGCATTCTATTATATTATGATAAGATAATAATATAATAAATTCAAACTGTACCCGCCAACGCTTCTCCTGCATCAACAACACCTCCGGCGTTGGAACCAGTAAATTTAAACCAACCACAGTCAGATACAGCGTCACATTTAAGTTTATAAATTTTATATGAAACAACTAACATCAAGACACCACCACACATTTTTAAAGTATCACTTACGAAAAACTCAACCACTTTTTCAGTAGTCATATATATAATATAATATAATTATATATATAATGGACGATGAAGAGGCAGAACTAAGAATAGATTTTGAAAGTTTACCAGATTTTCTGACTACAACTAAAGACATTACAGCTTCAAATATTGCATTAGACAAACGTATGAGTGGTGAAATTCCAGAGTGGTTAGAGTTTGATTTAGAATCTGCACCTGAAAATGATATAACACTTGCACTCGCAGGACAAGCGGCGCGTCAGGCAACCGGACAACGCACAAGAGAGCGATTTCAAAGATATGGTGGTGGTGGTATTATATTAGCAGGGGGTGTTATGATGTCGGAGTATTTATATAACAAGTATATAAGAAAGAACAAAGAAGTTGAAAGGGACGACAAGTTGCGAGAATACTATGCGATTTTAAGTGCTAATGCTTATTTAGGAGATGATAGTATATTACCGCCGAACATTGAAGATGTGAGCATAGATGAATATGCTGATATGGCGAAAGTTTTTAAACACAACGACAAAGTAACGATTTCATATAGAGGGACAGACCCTACAAACCCTCGTGACCTTGCCGCCGACGGGATAATCATGACGGGCGCCCTAAAAACTTCTCCTAGATTTAATAGAGCGCTCGCCTTGTATGATGAAGTGGAGGGTAAATATCCTGATTCGCAAATAGCAGTCACGGGACATTCTCTTGGAAGTAGTCAGGCGATACATGTTGCTGGAAACAGAGGTAAAACACACGCATACGGGTTTAATCCCGGCGTAGGACCAACACAAATGGGAGGAACGGCACGTTCAACTATCTGGGTAACCGGTAATGATTTATTTTCACAACTGGCGTTAACACCATTTCAACGAGGCAAAGTTTCAATCAATAGACCAGGTTATGGTGGACATGCTATGAAAAATCATCTTCCTGCATCATATGGTGGATACAATAAAGATATAAATGTAAATATGGAGAATGTAGATTATTTGACCTTTACAGACAAAGAGTTAATTCAGCAACCCCCACGTCTTGGAAAATTTCCTCAAAAACCAAAAGGTAAATTCAAAGACCGTTTGATTGGTAAAGGAGTTAAAGACCCCGATTATTATTTTGACGGTGAAGACTTAGTAGATGCAGATTTAGGAAGGTTTGCGATTGACGAAGAAGATAAACAAAAATTAATTAAAAATACCATAGCGTTGGAAGGGGAAGACTCTAGAGAATTCCCTTTATTTAAAACATACATACCAAGCACATTCACAGATTTAAACAGTAGACCAAGAAAACCTTTTCGTCCTCAGAATATTTCAAGAACAATAGACCGTGACCGGAACGGTTTTGTTAGCAAGAGTGAATTACTATTGTTTTTAAAAGGAGGTGGTTATACACAAGAAGACATAGAACTTCTGTATAATCGTTTAGATGTAGATGGTGATGGTAAAGTATCGTTAGATGAACTTCAATTACTTAGTGAAATATTATAGTTAATATACGCCTGGCGCACGGAATGGAGGCGACATAAACATGTTAAAAGTATTAGCAGGTCTAAGGACTTTATTATTTAGGTCGTCTAACTGTTTAATATCAACTGCTAAACCAACTCCCGGTCCTCGTGCTGTGATAGGTTGGGGGTATACACCAGCAAAATTAGGAATATTATTGATTGGTTTAAATCTGCTTCTAACTATGCCAATATCCAAATTAACTCCTTCACATGGGAGGTCGGTATCTTGAATACTGGTTTGAGATATAATGCTTGAAAAAGCGTTAGGACCACTTCCCAACTGGCGGTCGTAAGGAGCAATTCTTGATTTACCAATTGAACTATCTTGTGTGGGCATATTGAATTGTGATATGAACCGATTTTGCGGAAGTGTATCCCCTCTATCAACACCTGTTGATTGTTTATTAGAAACTGGAACTAATATAGATACGGGCATTATAATAATACAGAAGAAAAAAAATATTGTTATAGTTTATAAATGGTAAAATATCATACCGATGCAGAGATAACATTGGAATGTATGGAGCATAGGGCATATCCAATTGCAGTTGTTCAGGAGATGCTGAATGTAGAACCGAGGAAAAATATTATTAATGGTTTAATAAATACTTCTCCTGATGGAATTCAACCTCCTAAATCAATAATTATGATGGCGAACGCTCTTGGATATTCAAACCCAGTAATTGATGCTAAATCTTATGGTAGCGGTGAGGTAGGACGGATAAAAAAAAAGATGGATTCCCAATTAATAATGGAAAATGTAAATGTTCGTGGTCCTATGATTCCCAAAAGACTTTCTTCAAAGTCAAAATTAGAACAGCAACAATTAGCAAGAACTGTAATGTTACAATCTAAACTTGATAAAGATAGTGCTGATAATGAAGCATTGGACATAGCGGAATCTGTACATTCACAGAAAGTAAAAAAGAACCGAGTCGTTCTCAAAATGGCAGGTTTTGATACTACAAACCCGGGTGAGTTAGGTATTACAAATAATAGGGGTATGACTGCGATGACGAACCAGAGAATTCCATCTTTGTTTACACCAAATAAAGAGAAGAGACAAGAGCAAATAATTCAGAATGAAGTATTATCGGCATCATCAGCAGGTCTAAAGATTGACGCTGACAAAGTCAAAGAAACCATTAAAATCAAAAGACGAGTTGGACGTGCGCCTCGTGGCACTTTATGGGATCCCAACAGAGGAATGTTTGTTGCTGACCCAAATTACAAAGGTATTAATTTTTTTGAAAAAAAAGAGGGAGAATCTATGCGTGAAGCGGATTATGAAGCACAAACTGAGCGTAGGAAAGAAAGATTGCAAGATGACGGTAAGAACCCTTATGTAAAAAAAGTTATGGACGACATGATTGCGAAGGTAGAGGTAGAGGTACAATCAGGTTCAAAATATTAATTTTTTTTATCTCATCATATAATATATGAGTGAGATAATAGATTGCGATAAAATAGTAGAAGTATTGGCGCCTGAATCAGCATTACAAGCAGATGGATTGCACTGTCCCGACGGAGAAGTATTACCGAGAGCAAGTCATTTTGATAATGAATTTGCTTATAAATATACTATTGAGGAGTATAGGCATAGGGCATATTTAGTAAAGACGGCACAACAAGATTTCCCTTCTGTAGACCCGCATATGATAGAGATATTGGTTGACCAGCATTTACAACACCCTGAAACACTGGTAGAGAAAATGGAATCAGATGAAATGTATATGAAGAAGTTTAAAAAATAAAATATTACCTATATCTATAAATGAATCAGTATAATGACTTTGCCGCTGAATCACAGGAAGTATTCATAGATACGCAATCTTCATATGGAGCAAGTGCGCCAGGTAATCAATTTGATAATTTTAAAATAAATTTCAACACGCAACCATTTGAAGCAGGTGATGATAGTATAATAAGAATTTCGTTAACTCAATTTAATTCGCAGAAAACATGGTATGATGTAAATGAAAATAATAATACTATAAGAATATATAACGCCGCTTCAACTGCTTTAAATGCTACCGATGATTTAATTGAAATACCCAAAGCGGATTACATGAATAATAATTTATTAGCAGACCAGTTGGGTGCATCAATTAAAGAGAAATTAGACACAGCATTTAAAACTGGTTCGGTGACGTTTGTTTCTAGTGCAACAGCACAAACCATATCTGTCGCAACAAACGCCGCTGATACAGGACGCTTGGTTCCAGATACAGAACAATATAAAAATCTTAATAGATTTGATTTAGTGTTCACGGCACCAACAGGTCAGGGTTTTGATACTGACGTTATATTCCAAACTTTACAGATACCGATAGACCAAGTTGTTACACTAACAGGTGGGGAAATATTAACGTCTGTTCAAAAGTTTAACGACTCGTATTGGTTATTAGGAGCAAAGCGTGTAGAAACTTATGAGGCAGTTCCCACATCTCAATCGTTTGCTGTAAATATATCAACGGTCGGTGGAACAGCAAACGATACCATGAGAGTGAGGGGATATTTCCCGATGGCATCTGAAGTTCATACTCTTCCCCATTTATATATTAGGTGTGATGTAGCGGACAATCAAGTAACTAGCAATATGATTTCGGCAAACGAACAACACAATCATTCGGCGACGCACAGCACTATTTTAGGAAAGGTTCCCCGTTTTATGAATGGTCGCCAACAGGTTAGTTATACATTAGATTCAGGATTGACGAACTATTTTAGCAACGTTAATACAAGATTTTTGAACGATTTACGATTTACTGTAGTAGACCATAGAGGCAGATTAATTCCAGCGGCGTATGATGAACAGAAAACATTAGGCAATATGTTTTTGAATATGTCCATCAAGATTGAGAAGATTAAAATACCGTTCCAACCAAATGTTTTACAAGCACCTGCCCCACCAGATGTTCCTTTAAGAGCAAGAAACAATGCATTTTCACTTGCAGGAACAAACCAAAATATTAACCCTTTTGTATAAATGTATCAAAAAAGTATTTTATAAACATTAGAATTAAAGAATTTTTTTTCTAATGATTAAGTATAATGGATTACTCACAAGGTTTACCCTCCTCATTAAGTTTCGCTCTCATGAAAATCAGCGGCGTAAGTGTAAATTCCTTTGAAATTACGCCGACAAGTGGGACTGGTAGCGTCACATCTAATTCGCAAATTCGTATCACGCTTCCTACGAATTGCTTAATGGATTTCAAGACCTCCCGTCTTTATTTTTCCGTAAGTTTAGCGGGTGCCGCCGCTCGTCTTCCTGCTGGTATTAAATCGCTTTTCTCGCGCCTCACGCTTTCGGCGGGTGGTTCGGTTATTTATCAGGGAAGCAATTTTTTAAATATTCAGGAGTATGTCCGTGGATTCTCTGAAAATGAAGGAGAAGACAACGTAAACGGTCATAGCGAAGTAGTCATTTCTACCAGTGCCTTAGGAACACCAATCGCCGCTACCGCCGCCGAATCTTACGCCGCCGGTTTAAGCGCTGGTAATGGTACTCTCTTCTCTATTGACTTGTGCGAACTTGCCAATATGAGTCCGAGAATCCTTGATACTTCACTTCTCCCCAATTTAGAACTAATTTTCTATACTGCCCCTCGCTCGGTAATAGGTGCGCCCAAAGGAAATTTACCGTCGGGTTCGGTTGCCGCCGGTACGCTTAACATGGATGTTATTAATGCCGCTCCCACTGGTCAAGACTTCACAATTGATAACCCCCGTTTCGTAGTTAATGCTTATTCGCTCCTTGATGGTTCGTATGCTATGTCGCTTCGTCAGCGTATGGAAGACCTCGGTTTCCTTGAAGCGATGTTCCCACAAACTCTTTGCTTCTCGCAACCTTTCACTGGCGGAAATGCACGCTTTTCACTCAGCGCCGCCTGTCTGGATAAACTCACATGCATATGGCGTCGTTCGGCGAAGGTGAATGCCACTGGTGCGTGTGTCCCCGTTGCTGGTTACGCAACGGCAAAAGCAGATGGTAGCAAGGGTCCAAACGTTCCATCGCTCGGTTCCGCTTCTATCGTAGATGGAACGGGTGCCGCCGCTTATCAAGTGCAATACCAGCACTGCTCTGCCCCCCTTCTCGCCCCTGCTCACGATGATGCGTTTGCGACCGCGACCAACTTCGGTGCCGCCGCCGTAACTGCCGCTGGTGGTCAATTAAGAGTTCAATACAAATTGAACAGCGCTTCGGTTCCCCAATTTCAAGCGGATACCACACAGTGGTATGACCTCTCACGGTGGGCGAACAACGTTGAATCGCACGATGATATTAAATCCAAATCAGAATACTTATACAACAAATTCCACACCGCCTACCCCTTTAATCTCCCACAAGAGAAATGGGGCAAACCAGCGTGTACTGGAATTGATACTCGTTCGTCCAATACTTTCTGTGAGGTAATTGGTTCAGGAAATGTTGATATTGCGAATTACGATTGCCTTGCTCTGGCGAAGGTTTCATCTATTCTTCGTATAGGTGTCGGAAAAGCAATAGAAGTCGTAAATTAAACGCACCATGTATCATAAGGGATAATCGTTATGCCGAGATTATATAAGCAAATTAATATAATATTACTATATTATATGAATGATAAGATAGAAAAGAGATTGAATGAATTAGGAATCTGGTATGATTTTGATGAAGATAATATATTGAATATTAAAATGCCGGTGAAGGTTTCAAATAGTGGTATAAAGTTTAGATGTCCTTTTTGCGTGAGTAAATACAAAAATGATTTTACTAGATTTAAGCATTCAAGGAGCGTAGACCATAAATATGCGAGAGGTGATTATAATTATGAAAATCTAGGAACAAGAGTTCCGTTATGCAAAAAGGAAGCATATTTTGAATATGACCTGCCTCCATTTCAATTTAGTTTAATTCCTGTAAGCACAACCCTGAGTTTTAGTTAGGTTTTTGGAGCAGGGTATGATTTGGTGATATTTGGGGATATTTTAGGGATATTTTGGGGATATTATATATTTAGGGAAAAAACAACTTAAAGAAATTATCTAATATTTATATATAAGATGAATCCGACCAAGCACTATTGCAAACATTGCGACCATCAATCTAAAAACTCAAGCGATTACGCAAAGCATATAAAGAGCAAAAGGCATTTAAAAAATGTAGAGGAACATAAAGAATCTAATGATGTAGAGAAATTAAAATTAAGAATAAAACAATTGGAGTTGGAGTTAGAGTTAGAGAAGATAAAGAACAATTCATCTAATCCAACTGTTGTAAATAATTATGACAATAGTCATAATGTGGTGAATAATGTATTTGTATTTAACACGCAAGATAGAATGAACTTTAATGATTTTATAGAAAGTATCCCTGATGTTGATACAATATATAATTGTGGGGAGTTTGATGGTATGGGAATGATACAAAGACAATTTCTAAAACTAGATAGACATGTGCGCCCTCTTATATTGAAAGCAAATGAGTTTGTAGTTAAAAATAATGATGAGATGTTTGTAGGGTCAGAAGCAAAAAAAATTGTTGGTAGGGGGTTTCATAAACTGTTTTGTGAATGGAATAATAACCGTAGTATTGATGACTCGGATAAGTATATGGCGATTCAAATGGGTATGAATTCCTTAACCTTGGATAACTTTATGACCAAAATAAAATGTGAATTGGTATACAAGCAAACAGATAAATAAATAATTGTGTTGATTCAATTATTTATTTAGAAATTACTTTATAGAATTAGTTGGAATACCACCGTGAAGGGTTATATCTAGCAACTCCTCGTCTTGACCTAATCTTTTAACAGCAATATCATATAAAAGAAAGAACAATTCAAGAACTTTCATTACGATATATAATGGTATAATATAATAAATAGATAAGTGTGTGCGTATGTAGTAAAATTGTAGCAGGGATATAATGGGTATATTTTGGGGATATAATGGGGATAGACTGGTGATACTCAAATTTTTGTTTTAGAAATTACTTTATAGAAATAATAAAAAATATAGTGGTGTAAATAGATAGATAGTATATGGTGGTAAGGTGACAGGTTATATTATATTTTAGTAGTATATAAGTAATAACAGGTAGGG
>VMHT01025973.1_pt1 | contig 12394 bp, 11 predicted proteins | sample 4693611 | NCBI WGS metagenome assembly VMHT01 (sample SAMN12280063, study PRJNA550983) | marine metagenome | isolation source: seawater sampled from same location over 5 years 0.02-0.2 micron viral filtrate | place: USA: collected off the coast of southern California halfway between the port... ...
AATTGGGCGAACTAGACTAATCATTTCAAGATGCTATGGTTATTATATTAGTAGTATAGTGCGATCTTTATGGAAGAACAAGAAGAAAAAGAAGGCAATCGTGTCGAAACGATTGTCAAAATTGCTGTTCTAGTTTGGTCTGCAAGTATGCTAACTCTGTCTTATTATGAACCTGCTGATGGAAAGAAGATAGTAGACTTCGATCCAACCTTTATCGCTTCGATTTTTAGTGGAAGTTTAGCCAGTTTCGGTTTGCAGGTTGGTAAGAAAAAGAACAATAATACTCCTAAAATAGTGGATAATAGTAAAAACAAAGTAGGCATCAAATGAAGAAACTTTTATTACTAGGGTTGTTTTTGGTTGCTCCTTGCTATGCAAACGGAGTACCAACGTGGACTACTGGTTCATCTAACAGAACTGAGAACACAACTCAAACCATAGCCAGAACTATAGTGACTGAAAAATATGGGTCAAAGCTAGAAAGTTGGGAAGCATCTAATATTGCTGTAGCTGCTTCTGCTGGTATAGCTGGCGGTGATGCAGTATATACAGTTAAGACAGATACAGCAGATTGGTCATTGTCTTTAACTACAAGAGCAGCTAGTCAAATGACTGAAAAGATTACACAAACAGATGCGATTACAACCACTAGCGTTATCACTTCTTTGTCTGTCTTTAGCCAGTAATTCGGTAAAAGCCGAAGGCGATACAAACGTACAGGCTCAACCAAATGCGATTGGTAATTCTAGTATTATCAATCAGAATATGAATATTAATAATGGAATGACAGGTAAGCAACAGTTTGGAAATCTAGTATGTAGCCAACCAACAATGGCATTTACACCTTTCTATACAGGTAATGATGCAGAGAATCCTAGTAGTGAAACTTATAGTATTAATGAAGGTTGGGGATTTCAGATGTCATTTATGATCCCACTTGGAACTAATAACGAAACGTGTTCGGAATTAGCCAAAGTAAAGCTAGACTTAGCCATAGAAGAACTAGACAAGCAAGTGCATGATAAACAATTAGTTCGTGTCTTGAAGTGTAGTCAGCTTCACGCATCAGGGTACATGATCAATCCTAAATCTAAGTTCGCATACATCTGTAATGATGTAATCAATATACGAAGTTATGTGAAAGCTAATCCTTCTTTGTTTGAAAATCCTTCACCTCCTTCTTCAAAACCTTAGTAAATATTTTCTTAAATGTTTTCTTGATAAAAGCCAGTACAGATTGCATAGCGATACCACCAGCTACAGATACAACTGAAGCTGTACCTGCTGCTATTACACTTGACGCTATAACCTCTGGTGCAGGTATAGGCATTTCCCCAAAAAAAGGTATATTAAAAGTAGCTACAGATTCAGATGATAAAGTTTCTTTGGGGATTGGCAGGTTTGTCGGTATTGTCTCTGGTGTTAGTTTTAACGCTTCCTCCGTTGAAGATGATGTTTCTTCTTCAGCAGAAGATCCCTGATCTCCCAGACCCGACTCAACTTGTTCCAGACTCGGTAAAAGAATTGGATCTAGATATGGAATCTCTGCCACAGGTGGATAAAAAATTGTTCTAGGTGGTACGAGATAATCTGTATTAGGCAGATTAATCTCAGGTATATCCATTACTCTTCAGTTCTATCTTTAATAATAGCTGTTAATTCAGTAAATCTTTTCTCACATTGTTTAACAGTTGTTTGTGCTTGATTATATTTATTAACTACTTCTTGTAGTTCTGCTTGTAGTTCTTCAGTTGTTGGTTTTGCCATACTTAATTTAAAAGGGTTAGATATATTGTGCCACGATTAGTTAATTGCTGCCATTTATACTCCCATTTCCATAGCTATTAGAGAAGAAGCATATCTTCCTCCCTGTGCAGAGTCTCCATCACCACTTGATCTGTTTAGATTAAATGTCTTTGTTTGACTTGAATCGTGTCTAAAAGCTAAGTTATAGGTTTGTGTTGATGTGCTTGCTGGGCTATGTACAAAAGATAAGTTTACTGTTTCAATTCCACCTGTGTGACCTTGAAACCCACCCATAGATGACCGTACTCTGTTCCCTGCTGCATCTCCAACGGCATCTGTACAAACACTACCATTTACCATTAATTGCATAAAAAATGGCATGTTAGAACTCCAACCAACATTTACTGTAGCCATGATAAGAATTTTACTTGAATTTGTAGTAGGTGTTATAGCAACATTAAAACCTGTAAAATCATAAGCACTTTGAGTGCCAACATTAACCGAGGTTGTATCTTTTTTTACTGTTGTCACAGTTTGTATTATGCCACCGGCAGTAGCACCACTTGGCAGCCCACCGACAGGAACGATTGAATTGACTTTAAGTTGGCTCATACTGCTAACTCCATAATTGTGACGTAACTACAACCTCTTTCATAAGATTGATTAGTAGTGCCATTAACAGTTCTATTTAAAAAGAAATTATATGAACCACTTATCATGGCTTGAATATTTATTCTATATTTTATAGCAGTACTAGCAGCTTGAGCAGGAGAATCAACTAAAGGTGAGATATTAATACACGTTGGAGTAGAATCTTGATCATTATTATAAAATGCGGGTGGGATCATTCTTGTGATTCTATCATTACTGCCATTTGCATCACCTCTAGCATATTTGGTTTCACTACCACCAATTTCTCTGCCTAAATTAACAGCAAAATCATGGTCAGCACCATCAATTTCACAAAATACTTGACAGGAATATATAAATGAGGAGTTAGCTAATTTTGAAGTTATTGTAGTATCTAATGCTGTAATTGGTGTATCTACAGTATGTCCACCCAACGCAAAAGAAGAAGCAGCAGTAACTTTTGTGCTAACTACTTGAACAATTCTAGAAAAAGGAGTTCCATCTACTTCTTGAAGTGTGTTAACTCTTAATGTACTCATGGCTTGGGATATTTAGCTTTAACAGCAGAAATATGAGTATGCCAAGTTGCAAATTTTGTTTTCAAATCTGAATCAGCATCTATCGCTTTGAACAGCATATCTAACTGATTTCCGATTGTGTCATATATAGTGTCAGTTGTACCAGCAGCACCAGTTCTTTGAGACTGATAAAGTATCGCAGCAGCTTCAGCGTCTAAAGTTGTTCTTGCAGCATCCACAAGAGATTGATCTAAACTTACAGAATTACCGCTTGCGTCAAAAGCACCAGCAGAATCATCAATAGAAACTACTGTTCCAGCGTATGCTTTGTAAATCGCTTGGTGATCTAAGGACATAATCAGGTTTTAATTAGATTATACATGGAAGTAATCATGCTGACACCTCCATTACTGTAAAAGTAGAGATCGTTCTAGAAAAATACTCATAATCAGTGTCACTTCCTGATCTATTTAAACAAGCAGAACCACCACTAGGTTCAACAGACATATAAAGCTGATAAGTCGTAGCACTTGTTGTTGCAGGAGAATCTAAATATGTCATTGACTGCGATGAATAACGACCTGAATTACTATGTCTTGCAGCAAAAGCCATTCTTGTTCTATTACCCGCAGCGTCTCCTTTTGCTCCGCTCATTTCACTTCCTCCTTTGTATAAATGAAATCTTGCAGCAAAGTCACCATTAGTACAACTAGAACTTCCAACATGAACCATTATTAAAATTTTGCTAGAGCTTGAAGTGGGAGTAATTGTACACGCCAATCCTGTAACTGCTGCTGGACTACTAATAGCTGCTGTAGTTGTGAAAGTATCTGTTTTAACTGCTGGAACTACTTGAATTATTCCACCACCACCGCCTGTCGGTACTCCAGCTACTGGTATTATGCTGTTGACTTTAAGTTGACTCATGATTTATACGATAGTAAGAGTTTCATTAACACCGACTGTTACGACAGCACCGCTATCTATAGTAATTGGACCTGCTGCCATTGCGTTTTTACCATTAGTAATAGTATAACTTGTAGTTACATTCTGACCATTTTCGTAAAAAATCTCATCACTTCCACCACCAGTAGCACCAGCCGATATACCTGTTAAATTTGATCCATCTATTGCAGGTAACGTACCTGTAATGTTAGCTGCTGGTACTGCTGTTAAGTTAGCTGCACTTAACGCAGGTAAAGTTGCAGGGAAACGTGCATCAGGTATTGTTCCAGAAGATAAATTACTTGCATTTAATGAGTTAATAATAGAAGCAGTAACGTAACTAGCTCCATTTGTTATTGCATTATTGTTAAGAGATATGTTTGCAGACCCATCAAAACTAACACCAGCTATAGTTCTTGCAGTTTCTAAAGCTGTTGCTGTTGCTGCATTTCCTGTAGTGTCCTGATTAAGTGTGCCTACAACAAAATCTATAGTTCCGTCTGAGTCTTGATATGTGACTGTAATACCTGTTTCAGTATTACCTGTAAGCATCCCTCCAACAAAATCTTCTACCTGTTCTTGAGTAAGTGTTGCAGTTATATATCCAGCACCATTAGTGATTGCGTTGTTATTAAGAGATATATTTGCCGAACCATCAAAGCTAACCCCTGCAATGGTTCTTGCATTGGCAAGTGTAGCCGCTGTAGAAGCTGCAATACCAAGAGCATCTATATCTGATTTTGTTTGGTCTGCTGTAGCAGAAGCTTCAATACCATTTAACTTAGTATGGTCATCATCAGTAAACACGTTGCTATCACTAGCACTTTCTACAAGTGTTCTGATTTCTGCTGCTGTTTGGTCTGCTGTAGCAGAAGCTTCTATGCCATTTAATTTAGTATGATCTGCGTCTGTAAAGACATTACTATCAGATGCGGATTCAACTAATGTTCTAATCTCAGCAGCAGTCTGATCGGCTGTAGCTGAACTTTCAATACCATCTAGTTTTGTACCATCAGCAGCTATATCACGACCATCTACGTTACCTGATACGACAATATTACCTGTGACAGAAGTTCCTGTACTTGTAACTTCTATTTTTGTAGAACCACCAGTTTGTAATTTTAAACTACCTGTACCTTGATCGTTAATTACAGAGTCACTAGCGTTATGAAATATCTCTAAGCCATCAGAACTTGTACCATAAATAGACTTTACGTTGTCATTATGTATATTACTGCCAGTAAATGTATTACCAGTTGTAGAAGCAAAGTTACCACTAGCTGTTACTCCACCTTGCCAAGCACCTCCGTTATAAACTTTTAATTCGTCAGCAGTAGTATTAAAATATAAATCTCCTTCTGCTAGTGCATTACCACCACCATCTGTTGAAGGATCAGAAGAAGCTATTTGATATTTTTCAGCAAAGTTATTTACATTACTTATATTACTTGCAGTTGTATTGACGTTAGCTATAGCACTAGCAACTGTACTGATATTACTGTTAGCACCTGCAACTGTTGTAATGTTGGAGTTAGCACCTGCAACTGTGGTTATATTACTATTATTACCTGCGACTGTATTTATATTACTTGCGTTAGATACAGCAGAGTTAATGTTGCTTGCATTAGATACTGCACTATTTATATTGCTTGAGTTGTTTGCTACAGAAGTAACATTAGACGATATACCAGCAACAGTTGTCACGTTACTTGAGATACCTGCAACTGTTGTTATATTGCTTGATATGTCTGCCAAAGTATCTAAGTCAGATACGATTGCTGTAGTACCTAAAGTATTCATATCGGCTACAGCATCAGCAGTACCTAGCCTTCCTATTTCTGTTGCTTTAGCAGCTACAGCACCTATATCTGTTGCGTCTGCTGCAACAGCAGTAACGTCAGATGATATACCTGCGACTGTTGTAACATTAGATGCTACACCAGCTACAGTTGTTACGTTGCTAGATATACCAGCTACAGTATTTATATTGCTTGCATTACTAACTACAGAATTAATATTAGATGTATTAGCACCAGCAGCAGCAATGTTAGTTGCGTTTGCAGCTACAGTTGTAACTTCCGTTGCTTTCGGTACTAATCTATGAAATGCGTATGTATGTAATGTTGAGGTGGTTTCTACTATTACACCAAAACCTGCTGTAAGAACTGTAGAACCACAACCTGTAATTGTTACAGTATTAGATCCAGAACCATTTGAAATACTAACTGTACCGCCACTTGGTGTTCGTGTACTGCCTATTGCTTTGATAGATACAAGAGTACCACTACCATTATTTACGTCAGGGTTAGCTGTAGGAAAATTTGTTTCGCTTGCTATTGGTACAAAACCACCAACATCATCTACAAGATCAATAATCCTGTCGTTGATAGCTGCGGTTGTAGCAATCGTTGTATCGTTATCTGGAAATGTATCGCCATCTTTTATTGTGTCGCCTGTACTTATATTGAAATATCTAGCATCTGATTCTGTTTCTGTATAATATCTATTATCTAATTGACCAGCATTTAATTCTGTTTCTGTGTAATACCTATTATCTAGTTGACCAGCATCTAATTCTGTTTCTGTGTAATATCTACCATCTAATGTGCCATCAGCTATCTTTGCGTTTGTAACAGCATCATCAGCTATCTTAGCTGTAGTAATATTAGAATCAGCTATTTTTGCTGTTGTTACATTACTATCTGCAATCTTGGCAGTTGTTATATTGCTGTCTGCAATCTTAGCTGTAGTTACGTTTGCATCAGTTATCTTGGCAGTAGTTACAGAATCACTTGCTAAATCACCAGCAACTATAGTTCCGTCTGCAATCTTGGCAGAAGTAATTTGACTGTCAGCTATATGTGCTGTATCTATACTTCCATCTACATAATGTTCAGAGTTAATTGAATCATCTGCTATCTTTGTTCCGTCAACTACATCAGCAGCCAAATGAACCGCATCAATACTTCCGTCAACAATATGTTCAGAGTTTATTGAGTCATCTGCAATTTTTGTTCCATTTATAGCGTCTGCTGCAATCTTGGCTGTTGTTACATTACTGTCTGCAATTTTAGCTGTAGTGACATTGCTATCTGTAATGTTAGCTGTAACAACTGCATTGTCGGCTAGTTTAGCTGAAGTAACAGCGTCATTTGCTAATTTAGCTGTTGTTATATTTTCATTCGCTATATGTTGTGTATCTATACTGCCATCTACATAATGCTCTGAATCTATACTGTCATCAGCTATCTTTGCGTTTGTGACAGCATCACCAGCAATCATTTGATTTGATACTGTACCTGTATCACCTGTAGTTACGACTGTACCTGTAATGTCAGGTATGGTTATTGTTCGATCAGCAGTAGGATTTGTTATTGCTAGTGTTGTTTCATTATCATCATCAGTCGCACCTTCAAAAACTAAATCACCTGTAATTGTTTGTGAGCCATCTCTTTTTACATAATCATTGGTAAATTCTTGTTGAGCAAATAATATTTGGTCACTATTATTATCTAAATCTGTTTCTGTTAAAACACTACCATCAGCAAAATCTACCTTTTTATTACTTATATTTGTATCTCTTGTAAAAGATATATTGGCAGTACCAGAAGGAGGTATGTTACCAGAAGTAAAAGTAACAGTCGAACCACTAATTGTATAGTGAGTAGTTATTGTTTTAAGAACTCCTCCTACTCTTACATCAACTTCAGTATTATCTAAGAAAGAAAAAGATATTGCAAAGCTGGCTGTACTACCATTTCCGTTATGAGTTTGCGAGGTAGCAGTTGTGTTGGTAGCCATAATTAATTGCCGAGTCTTTTAAGTTTTTCCAAGTTAGTAACTGTTGCTTTGGTTGTTTCATTGCCAATTACTGATATATTAGCAGAATATCTTTTAAATAATTCTCTATTTTCTGGCAAACGTAACCATTCATTTCTTGCGTTTACTTTAAAATCTGCCACTATACTTTTAATCTCTCTTGAAATTGTACTCCTTGCATTGTCTTGAACTCCAACCATAATATCTTGATTTGTTGAATCAACTTCTTCACCCATAGCAGTTTTATAAAAGGCTTTCATATCAAGTTCATTTAATCTCTTGTATAAAGCTACAATTAATCTGTCACCATCTTTGATTTTATACCCAGAAGAAGTTTTAAAATTAAAAGATTTAGTATTAAAAGATAAGTACTTAACATAACTTGCATATTGTTTGCTTGTAAGTTCAATACCACTTCCTTGTATTCCTTGTTTCCTAAAAAAGAATTTCTTGGGTGGTTGCAAAGATATATTTAAATCATTAATAACACTAAGAACATAATTATCTTTTGTATTAGTAGAAGTAAAAGGATTTAAAACATCAAAGGTTTCTGGTCCAAAACCACTAGGATATTTAACAACTGAGCCTGTTAACCAGTTTCTATCAGGCTCTAAGTCTGCATTGAAATAAGGTATTGTTCTAGCTAATTCATTTAGAGTTTGTCTAAGACCTGTAATCATTTCATCTGCTGGATAATATGTAGTATCAAGTTTTGTTTTGTCTGTAGCTCTTTTGACCGATCTACCTAATCCAGCAACAGGATTAATAATATTAGCAACTCTTCTTGCTAGTAAACTTTGTAACGCATAAGGATTGTGTATGCCTTCAGCAACTTCGCTAAGACCTCTTATATAAGTTCTGTCTGTTAAGTTCCTTGCAATAGCAACGGCAAGAGCAGTAGTAAAATCGTTTCGTTGTTGATTACCTATTTGACCTTCTACTTCTACAAAATCTGCTGCAAGCATAAATAAACCAGACCAAGGATCAAGTCTTTTATAAGAAATATATTTATATTTTGGTTTACCACTTTTTGTTAAAACTATTTCTCCATTTGAATCTCTTACCAAAAATCTAAATGAATATGGTTGCCAGCCTTCTTCTTTTAATTGTTTTACTAATGTTCTGTTTGCTTCTGCTGCATCACCAAATCCTACTGTATTAGGACCTGCACCTGTCATGCCTATCTCTGCAAAAGGATTTTCCATATCTCTAGCAATCAAAGCTACTGAAGCAGCAAACCCACCACCTAAATACATTTCACCTCTAGCTCTTGCAGCAATATTAGGATCTGTACTTCTAAGTGCTTGCCTGTATTCACTCATAAATAAATTTACAACAGGTGTATATCTCATTTGTGTTTTAAGAATATTTATAGGAGTCCTTACAAAAGGAAAAACTATTCTTCCATAAGGGTGTTGTGCAAAATTTTGTACTCTTCCGCTAAAAGATTTAGGGTCTAATTCTTTTGTGAATGTAGCTTCAGCAGCAAAATCTTTTGCTTTCTTATACATATCTTGAATACTTTTTGGCATCTTTTTAGTACTGCCAGTATCAACAATTTTAAATACTTTTTCTGTTTGTGTTGTAATGTATTTTTTTAATTGTTCTCCTTGCAAATTTTTTCTTATTCCTTGCTCCCAAGCTTCTGCTTTTACATAACCTCTAAAATTAACTTGTTTTAAAAACTCATCTTCTGTAATTAACATACGAGAACCAAAACCATTTATTCTTCTAAAATTGTTATAGATAGAAGGAAGCCAAGCATCAGCAAGAAAAACATCAACGAATGGTTTTACAGTACCCCTAGTGACAATATTTTGATCTGCAAAATTTCTTACATCTTCTGCATTTATGTTTCTTGATACTCGTTGTGCATCTGAAACCATTGCACCTCTATCAAGAATATTCTCATTTACTTTAAAAGCTTTACGAGCAATATTAAACGCATCACCTAAAGACTCACTCATATATATAAATTGTTTCCAACCTTTTATAAACTCATCTGTATTAAATTCTGGTTTAAATACTAAATTATCTCTTTTGTTTAAAAGTGTATCTGCAAAAGAAATATTCATATCTTTTCTAAAAGTAATTTTTGCAGCACCAAGAGATTGACTTAATGGTTTTGATAAAGTATTTAAACTTGTAGATAAAAGGTTAACTATGTGAGTAGGTGGACCACTAAGAATAGAGTTAATAAATATTTCGTTTGTAAATTCTACACCTTTTAAAAGTAATCCTTTTTTAATCATGTGTTTCATAACTTCTGGATTACCACCTGCTATGTTTAAATATTTTGTAAGTCGTGTTAAAGCTAAGGCAGCTTCTTGATCTCCTTTTTCTACTAAATCAAAAATTTTATTAAAGGTTTCATCTATTTCACTTACTCCTACAGACTCAATAAAATCTCTATTTATAGAATTTATATTTTCCGTACCTCTAGATCTTCTACCAAAATCTTTAGCTTCTGTTACTGTATCTCTTAAATCACCTGCAACTCTTCTAGCACCTAGAGTTTGTGAAGTCAAAGACCCAACTCCTTTATTTAAGTAAACAAGACCTTTTAATACTTTTGTTTCCTTTAAAAATGCTGGTTTTATTTGTTTTATAAGATCTGTATTTTTTGTAGCTATAGCATTATGCAAAGCAGCAGACAAATTAAAAACAGCTTCGCCATTTTTATTCATCATTTGATTAATTGATATAGTTGTAGCAGGTAAATATCTTGGGTTGTTTATTATTTTGCCATTCTTAGTTCTTTTATAAGGTCCAAATTCTTGCAAGAAAAATCTAGCAGCTTCCAATGCTTGACCTTTTGTTTGTCTTTGAGAAGCAGCAAACATATCACCTAAACCAACAGACCTAGCCCATTGATCTAATTCATCTGTATCTCTAAAGTACTCAGCAATATTTAAAAGAGTATCTGTAAGTTCATCAATACCACCACCAGTTAAGTCTGGGTTAAATGTAGATTCTATTTTGTCACCGACTTCTGGTACTTGTGAAGTATCTCCTATACCTTGTCCTTTCTTTACTTCTAGAGGTTTTATTAAATCAATAACTTTTTCATCTAATAATTCGTTACCAGCTTCATCAATACCAAGGTCTTTAAATTTTAATTTTCTTTTACGTTCTAAGGTTGCTAATACTTGTGGAGCAAGATCAGAATTTCTAAAAGCTTTTAACCCTACAGCTAACCCTGTTAAAGCTTCTCCTACAACTACACCACCAAGACCTTTTCTTAATCTTGCTTCTATAGGAGATATATCATTATCAGCTTTAAATATTGAAGCTGGCATTTTAAATATATCTACAAGTGGTTCTAACATTCCTTCATACTCATCAACCATGTTGTAAAGGTTTTGTTCGTATGGATCTTCTACTACAAAATCAGTAAGAAAACCTGCAACAAGGTTTCTTGTCCAAGGGTTTTTTATACCTTTAAGACCTTTACTAAAGATCCCCATAGGTATTAAGAATTGAGTTATAGCTTGTGGTATTTGATAAAACGCATTATCATCTTCTCTTTCAAAATAACTGTAATCAATAAGGTCATTATTATCGTATGGATTACCAGCTATATAGTCGTATATATCATCTGCAAACTCTACAGTTTCGTTTATTGCTTTTAAAGGACCAGTAATAGCACCTCTTACAACTTGTGAAGATGCTGTTTTTGTTATCTCTTCACTTACATCTTGTCGTTTTTCTTCTGCTTCATTTCTTATTCTTGATCTGTTCTCTAGTATTTCTTCAAAACTCCTTTGATCTCCTAAGAACTTATTATCAAAAAAATCTACTACACCTGCTTGGCTTTTGTTTATAACTTTACTTACAGCAGAAAGGGGTTGGTTATCAAACCGATCAAATAAAGCATCTGTCTGAGGTGTTTCTATCTTTTCCTTTTCTTCTTCCTCTTCATTGTTTAGAAGACTATTGATGTTTGAATCAGTCATGTTTAATCAAGAAATTGTTTGTATCTAGCGTCAGGAGCTTCAGTTTCTCCATCTTTAGAATAGACACCCCAAGCTAAATAACCATTACCTTTTTGTGCCTGTGTTTCATCAAACACTAATTTAGCAGCTATAGCATTAAGTACTGGATCATATAAAGCTTCATTATTATCTATACCAAGTTTAGGTTGTCTATCATTTCCTAATTCCATACCTTTGTAGTTATACATATTTATTTGAAATAGACCATAAGATTCTTCTGGTTCTTTTTCTGTACCACCATAGAAAGCATTTGCTTTGTTAGCTGATTCAGCCATAGCTATAGCAGTCATTATTTTTGCCTGTTCTTGTGTAAACCCTGCATTAAGTAATAGTTTATTTATTTGTTGTTTATTAAGAGGTTGTTTTTTATTTGTCTTTAATTTTATTTCTTGTCTTAATTTATTTAATTCTACTTCTGGTAACTTATTTTTTGTTTCTGTTTTATTAGGAGTAGCAGCTTCAACCATTGGTACAATTAATTCTTGACCTGCTCTTATTAAATCTGCATTAGTTATGTTGTTTGCTTCCATAAAAGCTTTTAAAGGAATACCAAATTCTTCTGCTATTTGACCTAAAGTATCTCCTTGCTGAACTTCAACAGTAGTGGGTGATTCTTCTTCACTAACATCACTAAATACACTAGCTTCAAAATCATCTACTAATAACTTCATGGGTTCATAAACTCTAGGACCACCTTTACCATATCCATATTCACCTGTCTGTAAAAATCTAATTATTCGA
>VMHT01104556.1_pt1 | contig 12394 bp, 20 predicted proteins | sample 4693611 | NCBI WGS metagenome assembly VMHT01 (sample SAMN12280063, study PRJNA550983) | marine metagenome | isolation source: seawater sampled from same location over 5 years 0.02-0.2 micron viral filtrate | place: USA: collected off the coast of southern California halfway between the port... ...
GGCAGAACAACCCTGTTGGAATTTGGCGGGGTAATGCATCAAGTTAGAGGTGGTACTCGCCCTCCCTAAAGGAGGTGAACCTTCACCAGAGGAACTTGAGTTGAGCAGTACAAATTTTCGCTTTAGCGATTCCCTGTTCATGTCGGTACGATAAGTAATCCTTCCTTCCCCTTTTCGTTATAACATAGGAGATCCTTCGGGGTCTCCTCTCCTTTTGTTATTATTCGATATGTAAGACCTCTTCACAGAGGTCTTTTTTTTATGCTAAATTATTATAATGACACTAACAACTAACCAAATCCTTCGCATATACATGAAGGCAAGAGAAAATAAAAAACCTAACCCACCCCGTAAACACCACAACTTAGCGACATACGGATGAAAGAGTTCTGGAAAGTATGGAAGTATGCCTTAGGTTCTTTCAATGATGAGACAACAAAGAAGTATGACAACTGGATCTGTATTATAAGAACCATAGTCATGGTTCAACTTGTAATCACCAACTGTTTTATTATTGGTGGTAATATCAGGCATTGGAATGACCATCACATTCCCCCATCTTATGATAAATCTTATAAATAATAATATAAAAACACAGATAACAGATGTCTATAGCAAGAAACGCAGAGTTTGATAGCTCTGTTAGTAACACACTAAAAGAAAAAGACGGTATACTTTCTGATGCTGCTGACGCTACTGCTCTTGATTCAACAGGTTCCAATCCTACATGGAGATTTAGAGAAAGACTTCTAAAGAAGATTGATAGAATTGCTTTTGATGAGAGGATTGACTACTGGAGAAAGCAGGAGATGGCAAAGAAAACAGTACTAGCAGACAGAGATTACATGGAGAAGCAGAAGACAATCAATGGTGCTTATCCTTCTAGTTGATATAATATAAGAAGTTTGATATAATTATAAGATGATATTATGGACAGAACAGTTTGTCCTGACGGATAGTACTGTCAAAAATTTGAAGAACAGATACAGAGACCCTTACTTTTTGAAGGGTGATCCTGATTGGGGACAACATTACACAGGTTACCATAAGAATCCTAACAACACTGCTAACACAGTGGATGGTAACTTTGTAGATAAAGATCTACTTCAACTCTATGTACCAAAACTGAAGGAAGTTCTACAAAAAATTGGATTGTATAATAATAAATCTATATTCAGTTACAGTAGTATTTGGGGACAACTATATACAAGGGAACTAAGTGCGATTATTGATGTTCATAATCACTATAAGCATCCTAGTCAACTGGTTTCTTGGGTGCATTTCGTTGATGTTCCAAAACAAAAGTGCTTCTACTTTATGTTAGGAGATCAGAAAGTATACCCCAATACACAAGAAACTTCTGATATAATATTTTATCCATCCTATGCACTACATGGTGTTGATAAGATGGTTGAAGGCGATGACAGGTTTGTTGTTGCAGGAAACATAGTACAAATGAATTCATGAAAGCAGTTCTATGGTCTAGAGATAACTGTCAGTGGTGTGAAAGAGTCAAACAACTCTTTACTGCTACTAAGATAGAGTACCTAGAGTACAAACTGGACAAAGACTTTACTCGTCACCAGTTTTATGAAGAGTTTGAGGAGGGTGCTACCTTTCCACAAGTTCAAATTGATAACAAATACATAGGCGGATGCAAGGACACACTACATCATCTCCAAGATCTAAAAATGATCTAAACAAAGGGTCAGTTTTTCTCCTATCAAGGAAAAGAAAAACCAAACCTGTATTTTCTGTGCTACTATGGGGCATGAGAATAACACTACATATACAAAGGGAGAATTAAATGGAACTAAACGTTACCGCAGTTCTTATTGCAATGAGTGTAATGATTTTATTCCTTACCATTGGTATAGGTCTTGTTATAGGGTATCTTGTACGAGCATATATACATGACGTGACACCTCAGTATACTCATCCTGAGATGTACGATGAAAATGGTAACCCCATTGCTGATGAGTTGATCGCCTTTCGATTCGAGAATGGCAAACCTGAACTAGATGATCTTGAAGACTAATTATGGCAAAACTACCACCCAATCCCCTTGTATCTGAGATACTCAGAGCAGCTCATGGTGCTAAAACTGTTGAAAAAAAAGTACAAATACTTTCTCAATATAAGAGAGATGATGTCAAAGCATGTTTGATATGGAACTTTGATAAAGCAATTAGAAGTGCTATCCCAGAGGGAGATGTACCTTACAAACCTAATGATGCTCCAATCGGAGTTGACGGAGGACACACACGTTTGATTCAAGAGTGGAAATCTCTTTACAACTTTATTAGAGGTGGCAATCCTAGACTATCTCAAATGAAACGTGAGACAATGTTAGTTCAAATATTAGAAGCATTACATAAAGACGAGGCAGAAATTTTAGTTCTTATAAAAGATGGAGAACTACAAAGCAAGTATCGTATCAGTAGAAACGTAGTAGAGAAAGCATATCCGGAGATACATTGGAAGGATAGGTGAAGTTCCTAATTGATCTAACAGATCATTGCAACTCCAAGTGTCCTTTATGTGCTAGACATAAGACCTCATACAATGATGAGGTAGCGGTCTTGAAACCAGACCCATCTATGAATCGCTCTTCCATATCACTCGCTGATTGGAAGAGATGGTTTCCTATTGAGACTCTTAGAAGGACAGAACTAATATATTTTCAAGGATCATTTGGTGAACCATCATTGAATGAGGATTTGTTAGACATATATTCTTATACTCTCAACGCTAACAGTAATATCATCTTCCAGATGAGCACTAATGGTGGCACACGAGACCAAGAGTTCTGGGGTAGACTCGGTGCTCTTATGGGTTCCTCACATAGAGATAGTTTTCTCATCTTTTCAATTGATGGTTTGAAAGATACACTACAGCAGTACAGAGTAGGTGTAGATTATAACAAAGTTATAGACAGTGCTAGAGCATTTATAAAGGCAGGAGGTCCTGCTGTCTGGAGAATGCTAGTATTCAAACACAACCAGCATCAGGTCAAGAGATGTAGAACTCTCAGTAAATTGATGGGGTTCAAAGACTTCAGACATACTAATGTAAATGATCTATATGATGCTAGTGGTAAGGGAGATGGTACATTTACATACAAATACAAAGGAGTGGTACATAAACTTGAAGGTGTTGATGGGCATGTGTTCCAGCAGCCACCCGCAGCAGAGGACACAGAGATTGATTGTAGATATGGTCATGGTATAAAGAGTCCAGGTCAACTTAGGATAGACAGTCGTGGTATTGTTCATGCCTGTTGCTTCCACCAGAGTAGACTACGCTTCTTCTATCCCGACTATTATGTCCATGGTAATATAGATTCTCCTGCCATCTACAGAGAGATAAACAATCCCAACAAAGGTGTAGGTGCTGAGTATATGCAGAAGGTGTTCTACGATAGTATGATTCCACTCATAGAGAATCAAGGTGGATTGAAATCTTTATCTTTAAAACATAATTCTCTTGAAGATGTATTACATACCCCGTTATTCCAGTGTACGCTTGTAGAGTCATGGAAAACCAGACCACATATATGTTCGGATTACTGTGGAGTAAAAAGAAAGAATGTATCAATTGATACACAATAGGTTGTCTAAATAAGGGTAGTATGTTAGCATACTCATACGTTCATCCTCTTTGGAGGACGCAAGTAAGCCGACTCGGAACGGAACGTTCATCCTCAATATGGAATTATTGATCGCTGGTATCTTTAGATGTCATAATGCAGCAGAGTTGATCTACAGAATCGCTCATGATGATGTGACACCAAGGGAAGATAGAATCGAACTGATTCAAATGACCATGAAGAATACAAAGGGCAATTGTTTCTTTGAATATGTTGAGGACGCAAAAGTTGACTGAAGGAACGGGGACTAAAAAACCCTACTACTTTGGAGAAACCCAATGGCACAAGTCACTTATCGTGGTGTCGAGTATGACACTGACAGGAACAAAACTCAGAAGACTAACAAAGTCAAACTAACTTATCGTGGAATAAAGTTAGAGAAAGCTGTAACAGCATAGAACTGAGTAACATCCGATACAAGGAGGGTATTGCACCCTCCTTTTTTTTATGCTATGATTTTATTATTGATTTTATTATTATGGAACAACTCACACACAGAGAAAAATTAGACCAGATGGATATGGTCTGCCCTGCTCAAAACTTCACAGCAAGGGAGGTATTTGCCATGTATCATTACATGGAACATGTATTTGAAGATGATGTTGAAAAATTTTTCAAGGGATTTGGCAAAGAGGATGACGCATGTTGGGATGAGCAAGCATCACGCTCTGCACATAAAAAATTAGTTGACATGACTAATTATTGTTACGAAGAGGGTTTTGTGAGAGTTGATGACGTTGACTAATGGATAGAGACAGATTAAAAGTTATTGTCACTGACTTAGAGATGCTACTCTCTGCACTCAAAGCAGAAGTATGGAGTGACACAACCACCTATAAATACGATGACGTAGATCCTCATGAGTTGGACTACGACGAAGATTTCGAGGGAACATGAACGTCAAATTAGTAAGCATCACACCTGATGCTGAAAAAACTATGGCATATATTGCTAGAGTTTCCAATCCAAATAATCAAGAGAACGAAAAGTATGCAGGTCTCTTGAAGTATTGTATTACACATAATCATTGGTCTGTTTTTGAACAGGCAACAATGACCTTAGAGATAGAGACTACACGTGCCATAGCAGCACAGATTCTAAGGCATAGATCATTCACATTCCAAGAGTTCAGTCAGAGATATGCTGATACAAAACTTCTTGAGACAATTGAATTACCTGAATTGAGAAGGCAAGACAATAAGAATAGACAGAATAGTATTGATGATTTAGATCCTAAGGTTGTTGATACATTGAATAGGCAAATGAACACATTATTCAGCAGTGCATTTGCATTATATAATCAGATGCTTGAGAGTGGTGTAGCAAAAGAGTGTGCTCGAATGGTTCTACCATTATGCACCCCTACAAAACTTTACATGACAGGGTCTTGTCGGTCTTGGATACACTACATAAACTTAAGATCTGCACACGGTACTCAAAAGGAACACATGGAGATCGCTAGGAACTGTGCCTGTATTTTTGCAGGACAATTTCCTGCTGTTGCAGAGGCTCTAGGTTGGGAACACGGATTGCTGGAATAAATCTATCTAAGAATGGTTCTCTTGCCATCATAAATGACGGTGAGGTTGAGTTTTATCTCGAAGAAGAAAGACTAAGTAGAATCAAGAGGGATCGTGGTGCAAAATATTTGGTAGAGAAATACCTTGATGGAGTAGATGGTGTTGCTATATGTGATTGTTATACAAAGTATTATCCCAAGAAGTTTTTACAGAGAACAAGGGAAAAGGAAGCAGTTTGTAAAGTCATAAGAGATAAGAAGATACCGATACTAGATTACAGACAGAGACATCATGAGTGTCATGCTGCTAACGCACGTTACGGATCACCATTTGATGACTGTGCTGTCTTAGTAATGGATGGTAAAGGATCAGTTCATGATCATAATGGTAATAGATTCTGTGAGATTGAAAGTATATTTGACAATGAGAATCCTGTCTTCAAACATTACTCTACGTTCTGGAGTGAAGAAGAATGTAAAAAAATAGAGAAACCATATTGGGAATCAATGAACACAGAGTTACTGTATAGTGATAGAACTAGCGTTGGACAGGCATATAGAAGGGTCTCAAGAGAGTGTGGGTTTGATGAGTTAGATGCAGGGAAAACCATGGGACTGTCATCATATGGTTCTGGACGTGTTGATCTATTCAATGAAGAGTATGGTCATAGTCTTTGTAGCAAAGAATTATATGCCAAGGAAGATAGCACAGGATACTATGGTAATCAAGAACCAGTAGACCTAGCATATAATTTACAAAAATCAGCAGAAAGACATGCAATATACATGGTAGCGATGGCAATAAACCTAACAAATAATAATAATGTGTGTGTAACTGGTGGTTTTTTCTTGAATTGTGTATCAAACTACGCTATCATAAAGAATGTAGATGTAAATCTATACGTAGACCCACTCTCTTATGATGGTGGTCTATCAATTGGTTCAGCATTCCTAGCATATTATGAACATTTTTGTAACTGATCCCGATCCTTATATCTCAGCACAATGCTTGCCTGATAAGCACATTGTCAAGATGCCACTAGAGACATGTCAAATGTTATCTATTGTTGCATCAGAGAAGTGGGGTCATGGTTTTGGCACACTACCTAAACTTGATGGCACACCATACAAGACAGAGAAGGGTGCATTTCGTAATCATCCTTGCACTATCTGGGCACAGACTCACTTCCGTTGGTTATTAGATCACGGACTCAAGTTGTGCGAAGAATACACTCATAGATATAATAAGGTACATAGTTGTCAATCAACATTGATACATGCAACTAAAATATTTCCTTTGAGTCCAGAACCTACAACATTTACACGAGCAATGCCTGATGAGTTTAAACATGACACAAGCATTGACACTTTTACTGCTTACAAAAATTACATTAGCAGCAAACCTTGGGTTGCATCTAATTATCTACGTGACCCATCCCGCAAACCAAATTGGATTTTATGATTAGACTACTAGCAGCGTGTCCACCAGTGTACACATTGCCTGGTACATGGAATGACCCAGACAAAATAGCACGGTGTAATGACACCCTTATTCCACACCTCACACTGAATCCAAACATTACGTTTGGTATATCAGTTCTTGCTATACTTATTATCCTTACAGGATATGGTGTATACAAAGGGTTCTTTGCCAACCAGAATCTTACTGACCCTTGGGATGACCACGATGATTAGATCTTTATACTTAGGACCTAAGTATGATCTGACAGAAATGGAAGGTGATACTGTAAACTCAATGCAGGTTGCCAAATTACTAAAGCAAAGAAAAGTAGTGGCAGTATTTCAAGGTAGATCTGAAGCAGGACCTAGAGCACTAGGTAACAGGTCTATCTTGTATGATCCTACAGATCCAGAAGGAAAGGATAAGATAAACAGAATAAAAAAGAGGGAATCTTTCAGACCATTTGCAGGTAGTGTTCTACTACCACATGCACATAAGTGGTTTGATATGGCAGGACTAGATGAATCACCATTCATGATGTATGCGGTAGATGCTTTACCACACACTTATGATAAGATCCCTGCGGTATTACATATCGATAAGACTTGTAGAGTACAAACTGTTGATATGAAAGACAATCTACATTACTATCAATTGATTGATGCTTTCTATCAGATTACTGATGTGCCCATGCTATTCAATACATCATTCAACATGGCAGGAGAACCATTGGTGGAGACACCAGAGGATGCCATCAATACATTTGAGAACAGTGAGATAGACTACCTATATTTTCCAGAGGTTCATAAGCTCAGGCAAAAATGACTTTTAGTTTCCCAGAAACCGGAAAAAAAACTCCGGCAAAAAAATGGGTTGTAGGGTTCAACCTATCTAACAACGGGTCAGTCTGTTTGTTGGAGGATGGTAAACTAAAATTATATCTGGAGTCAGAAAGAGTAACAAGAAACAAGTGGGACTATAAGGTCAGTTCTTTGTTACCATATTTACCCAAAGAAATTGAACACGTAGCCTTGACTGATTCGTACTGGACTCAAGGTGATAAGAGATTAGATAATATAAAAGATATATCAAAAATAAAAACCAAATATCCTAACGCTAAAATACATGACTATAGATCTATGCATCATCTAACTCATGCTGCATGTGCTTTCTATAATTCTGGTTTTACTGAGGCATCTTGTATAGTTGTAGACTCTAATGGTTCTAAGACAAGCGAAGGACTAGAGATAGAATCTATATTCACTGCACCCACATTTACACAGACACACAAGAAATACTTCTCACCTGAGTTTGTAGGTATTGGTAGATTATTTGAGGAGACTGCGAAAACATATACTTGGGACTACAGAGATGCAGGGAAGGTCATGGGTCTAAGTGCATACAATCATGACCCTGCTTCTACTATACAAAGACGATGGGAGAGTAGATATGGCGAACTATTGGAGATGACAACAGGAGATGTATGTTTGTCAGGTGGTTGCTTCTTGAATTGTGTTGCTAACTATAAGATAAAAAAAAGATATCCTCATATAAATTTCTATGTGGAACCTGTTGCTCACGATGGTGGCACTGCAATGGGTGCAGCATACCTAGCATATAATGAAACCTAAACTCAACATACTTGATGTCAGTTCTGCTATAGGTTGTAACTTGTCATGCAAAGGTTGCAATCATTTTAGTAATTACTTTGCACCAGGCAGTAAATTAGATACAGATAAACTTCTTTATGATATAAAGACTATCTTACCAAGAGTAGATATCAATAGGGTGTCAGTGATAGGTGGTGAACCACTCTTGAATCCTAGATGCGAGGAGATATTTGCTGCATGTTTAGAACATGCTAATAATGATGTGTATCTCTATACTAATGGTGAACTATTGGAAGATAATGATTGGATATACAAATACATTGACGATCCTAAAGTATATTTGAGATTTAGTTTTCATTTACCAGAGACCACAGAACGTGGTGCCAAGATACTAAAAACAGTCAGGAACTTTGTTGCTAAAACTGATCATGAATTATTCATAGGTGGTGCTCCCAATGAGTCATGGAAGTTTAGAGCAACAGAACATCATACCAACAAGGACAGGTGGTTCTATAGTATAAAAAAGAGAGGAGATAAAGTATATCCATACAACCATGCAGATCCTGATAAGAGTTTCAAGTACTGCTCATGTCCTAATTCACAATTATATAATGGTAAGTTGTGGAAATGTCCGAACACTGCATTCCTTAGGGAGATGTTAAATGTAACAGATCAAAGTGATGATCCAGTGTGGCAAAAATATTATGTTGATGGTGTGCCTGTTGACTGTGCTGACGATGAGTTGACAAAGTTTTGTGAGGGATCTATACTACCTGATAGTGTATGCAGAATGTGTACAGCAAAACCCCTTCACTTTAGTGCTGCTCAACAAGAGAAGACTGAAAGGAAGGTAATTAATACCTATAAATAAATCACTTACAAATTCATATGCCAACATACCCTCTCAAAAATTTGAAGACAGGTGAAACTAAAGAGATCATCATGTCAATGAAAGAATATGATCAGTGGAGAAAGGACAACCCTGATTGGGATAAAGATTGGTCTAAGGGTGCAGCAGGTACAGTCAGTGGTACTGGAGATGCATACAGTAGATGTGATGGAGGTTGGAACGAAGTGTTATCTAAGGTAGCATCAGTGCCAGGATCTAAAGTAAAACCTCAAAAAGTAACTCACTTCTAATGACTCGTAAACGGAAGATGTCTACCAGTGTTGGTGCTGGTATGACCGCTAAACAAATGAAGAGGAAGAAACCATATAACTCTGAGATGATGGTTGATATCCAACCTATCACACCAAATCAAACAAAAGCTTTTGCTCACTATAACGAAGGTAAGAATTTGTTTCTTTATGGTGCAGCAGGTACAGGTAAGACGTTCATTACCCTCTTCTTGGCACTCAAACAGGTGCTTGATCCTTTGACTCCATATAATAAGGTTGTCTTAGTTAGATCACTTGTGTCGACGAGAGAGATAGGTTTCTTACCTGGTGATCATGAGGATAAGTCAGCACTATATCAAATACCATATAAAAATATGGTCAAATATATGTTTGAGTTAGCATCAGACAATGACTTTGAAATGTGTTGGGGTAATCTCAAGGCACAGGAGAGTGTGACTTTTTGGTCTACATCATTCATTAGGGGAACAACACTTGATGGATCAATAGTTATTGTAGATGAGTCACAAAACTTGAATTTTCATGAGTTAGATAGTATAATAACAAGGATAGGTGAAGATTCTAAGATTATGTTCTGCGGTGACGTAGCACAAACCGATCTCATTAGAACTAATGAGAAGAATGGTATCCTAGACTTTCAAAAGATCATCACAATGATGCCTGAGTTCGCTCAGATTGAGTTTGGTGTTGATGACATAGTAAGGTCTGGATTAGTCAAAAGTTATATCACCAGTAAACACACACTAGGTTTGTAATGTTCACTCATGTTGACTGCGAACTTCCTAAACTAAAGAGGAAGAATATAGATGGTGCAAGATATTACACTGTCAATGGTAGACCAATGGTCTCAATCACATCAGTTACCTCATGGTATAATAAACAAATCTTTATTGACTGGAGGAAAAGAATAGGTGAGGCAGAAGCAAATAGAATTACTAAACGTGCAACCTCTAGAGGTACTGCTACACATGAGTTGATAGAGAATCATCTACTCAACAAGGAGGTAGAGTTTGATAAACCTAGTCCTAAGATGTTGTTCCTTCAAGCGAAGGAGACTCTAAAAAATATAAATAATATATACGCTCTTGAGGAGAGTCTTTATAGTGAAGAGTTAGGTGTTGCCGGTACTGTCGACTGCATCGCTGAATATAATGGGGAGTTGTCAATAATAGATTTTAAGACAGCAGAGAAACCTAAGAAGAGAGATTGGATAGAGAACTATTTTGTACAGGCAGCAGCGTATGCTTGTATGTTCTTTGAACGAACAGGTATACCCGTCAAAAAACTTGTCATAATTATGACATGTGAGAACGGAGACGTGACAGTATACGAAGAGTATGATAAAATAAAGTATATGAAAAAATTAGTCCTTTACATTCAAAAATTTGTCGAAGAAAAAATCAATGAGTGCCAAAACAAAGATGCGTGAAATCTTGAAGAACAGATTGCTCTGTCAAGATAAATTTACTAATGACATTGAGAATCTTGTTAGTAACAACAACGAGATGAACTACATCGAGGCAATCTGTCACTACTGTGATGTGAATAACATCGAGGTAGAATCTGTATCTAAACTCATCACTAAACCTTTGAAAGAAAAACTCAAAGGCAATGCTACTGACCTAAATTATCTAAAGAGAACATCTAAGGCAAAATTCTTTAGCATCTAATGAAGATCAAGGAGTGGACATTCGGAAAGATCCACAACCAATTACCTGAGGAAAGACTCAGAGAGGTAGCGGTTAGTGTTGACTACGTGAGAGAACAACGTGGTTTTTGGATCAGTAATTTCAGGCAGTGTACTCCAGAAGAGATTACTGAACTAGAGAAGGAGAGACCTACCACTAGGTTACTCAGTATACATGTTATCAATGGATGCAACCTAGCATGTAGAGCATGTAATCATAACAGTAGTCTACTAGGTGTGAACAGTAGGGTAGATATTGATGCACTCAAAGAAGATATAATAAATGTACTACCAAAGATACATGTGTGGAGTCACATCAGTATCATAGGTGGTGAACCATTATTAGAACCAAGGACTAAAGAGATTGTTCAAGTCACAAGAGAGGTGGCAGAAGCAACAGGACAGAAATGTAATATAAAACTATTCAGCAATGGATCTAAACTAATACAGGAACAAGAATGGATTGCTGATGAGATGCTGAAGGGTGTGGTGTTTAGACTTACCTTTCATAAACCATGGTATACACCACAGGGATCTATCAACTGGGAGAATGCAGCAAAGTTTGTTAGGTATCTCAAGTCCAGAGGTGTGGACACAGAGAATCTACTAGAGTTTAGTGAAGCATTTAGATTACTTGATGGTAAACCAAGACAGTGGTTTGATATTGTCAAGTATGAGATCGATGATGATAGTATAAAGTATTATCCATTTGAGGAGGGTGATCCTGAAGAGAGTTTCAAACACTGCTCTTGTCCTAACAGTCAATTATATAATGGTCATCTATGGAAGTGTCCTATGATATCATATCTCAGAGAATCTTTAGCAGCAACAGATCAGATAAATGATCCAGCATGGAAGAAGTATCTTGATTACAAACCCACCAGTATCAATGCATCGGTGGATGAGATCAAAGAATCTTTCGATGAGGTGTTGAAACCTCATGACATTTGTACAATGTGTCCACGTAATCCAGTATGGTTTACTGCAACTCAGCAATTAGATGCTAGAATGAAGAAAAACGTACCGATGTATGCTGAAGAGACCTATGACACCGTTTGATACTTACAAAGAGTATCTTGCATTCAAAAACCATTTTACTAGAGAGAAGTATGATTACCATAAGTATGGTGGTAGATCGAAAGCAAAGATAGAATCATTCTACAAGAGAAAGGATCGCTATTTCTTTGAGAAAACATCAAGGAAGTATAAGGACAATGAGATACACAATTTCTTTCTTGCTAACTTTGTAGCAACAGATAACCCTGAGGGTGTATGGATAGGAAATATAATACGATCAGGTGAGGTAGTATATAAAGATTGGATGAGGAGA
>VMHT01033227.1_pt1 | contig 12393 bp, 14 predicted proteins | sample 4693611 | NCBI WGS metagenome assembly VMHT01 (sample SAMN12280063, study PRJNA550983) | marine metagenome | isolation source: seawater sampled from same location over 5 years 0.02-0.2 micron viral filtrate | place: USA: collected off the coast of southern California halfway between the port... ...
AATTCTACAGCATCTTTAATGGGCTGTAGGACAGCATCATCAAAGTCCCTACCTGCTTCACTAAGCCAATCGGGGACAATGTTACCTTCAAATGTACCATCCTCTCTGATGTACTGTGCAAAGCCTGAAAGTACAGCATCATCTAAATCTTCACCGTTAGCAACCTTACCTACTACGTTGGATAAAGCATCAGCAAAAGCATCTTTATCCATTTCTAAAGCATCTAAAGACTGACCTAAAGAAGAGTCTGCGTTAGAAAGAATGTTATCAAGGTAACGACTTGTTACTGTCTCAGTAATAGCTTGTGTAGGGTCTCCTGTAATAGCACCCTTAAGTAATGCATTGGTCTGAGCGTAAGTTAAATCAACACCGCCTATTGATAAACCGTGTCCTGCATCCTTAACACCATCCACAGTGCTAGGGGCTTTAGTGTACCCTGCTTTCTCAAGACCTGCACTAGCTAAACTAGCCCAATCCCCTGCGTGTAAGGTTTCCCCTGATACTCCTTTAGCGGCTGTTAGGATAGCTGTACCATAAGGGACAAACATAGCGGCAACCTGTAACACAGGATGATTTAATATGTTTTCAGCAGGTTCAAAGATAGTAGAGTATGTTCCTACTTCTCCGTAGGCTACATAGTTACCGTTCTTATCTCCTTCCGTCATTCCAAGAAGAGTATTAGTAGCGTCCCCTGATCCTGTAGTCAAGTAATACTTTTTACCTTCTACTTCTTTATATAGAGGTATGTTGTTGTCCTGTATGTAGGAAACAAGTTTATCTGCTTGTCCTTGTAATGCAGGATCATTGACACCACTATATCCTGCTCTAGCAAAATCAGCAGGGTCATAGTTATTATAATTATGTGTCTGTGCTGTCTCTTCTCTTTGAGACTCAGTTTCCGCAAAGACATTAGCATAGTTAGCTAACGCTTCCTCTGCACTATCGTATGTAGCCGCTGTTCCATAGTCAGGCGTGCTAATAGAAGGAAGACCTGAAATCCCTGTAGTATCTGTAGTGCCTGAAGCCTTTGGTGTAGGGACATGAAAATACTGTATAACATTCCCATTGCTATCTGTTTGTGCTTTATTATAATAATCTGTTTTAACAGGACTATATAAAGGAGGCGTAGTCGGTTTAGGTGCAGTTTCTTTAGGCTGTTCACTGCTTTGACGAGGAGGGTCTGTATACAACGAAGGATCAACACCCGATGAAACAGGGGGTTGTGTTTGTTCTTTCTGTTGTCCTGCTCCTCCTAAGTAATCAGAGAAAAGACTATTAGTTGTTCTCTTAGGGTCTAACACAACAGCAGGTTTAGGTACTATCGGTGCTTCATTTCTTTTAGGCGCTACTTGTCCTAAATGTGGATCAGAGAACAAAGAGGACTGTGGTTTCTTAGGTGCTACTGTAGTCTTAGGTGCTACTGTAGTCTTAGGTGCTACTGTAGTCTTAGGTGCTACAGTAGTCTTAGGTCTATTATCCCTTAAAGGAACATCAATAGAACTAGGAAAGATGTCTTCCTTTCTAAAACTAGAAATCATTTTCCAACCCCTTTAATTCTTTCTAAGGAACGCATTGTTCCAAGACCTAACATTCCCATAAGAACTGGTAACATAACTGAAGTATCAGCCTGTGGTATAACAAAACCAAAACCTGCGGCTAGTGGAGAGACTAGAAAATTAACACCAAAACCTAAGACACAAACCCATCCAGTAGCAGGTCTCCAACCAGACTGAAACCAATTACCTTTGGCTTCCTCTTGGTTAGTCTCTATTTGAGCAAGAGCAATTTCCTGCGCCTGTCTAGTTGCAAGAGTAGCTATTTCATGCGCTAAGATTGCTTTTTGATCTTTGTCTTCAATAAATTTATCCAACAAAGAAGTAACAGGGGCTATCAAACTAGCTAAGATACTCATATTATTATACCAGATTTTTAGTCAAAAGTCAAGCTATTTCTTGTTCTTTCTACTCTGTACTATTTTTTGTACAGTCTCAGATTCATATATTCTAATACCTAACCATACTATAGTAAACAATGATGCTGTAGGTGGCAACCAAGCGGCCAACGAGAAAATCCCTGTTGATGCCGCAAGTACATCCAATGTATCTTTTGATTGTTCGTCTAACATTTTAACATCCTTTTATTTACTTTTTACTTAACGGAACAGTAGTCACCGCCCTTAGTACAACAATACACCCTGCAATAACAGAACCTATGACCGCTTGCCCTGCTTGGCTAACTGGTAGAAAACCTATGTAGCCTTGCAATAGTGAGAGTACAGCTAGTGCAATACTAAACTGTACGGTCTTTGATTTAAGTGCTTGCTTAATTTGTCCCATTACCAAGGCACTCCAGTGCTAATCGCAGGGGCTTTGCTTTCTTCTATCTGTGAAGCAATGCTTGCCTCAATAGCGTCAGCATCTACGTCAGCCTTTACCCATCCAATAGCCTGCGCTTCGGTAATGTCTGCATAGGCTGTGTAGCCGTCAGCAGTGCTGTCAGGGGTAAAGCCACAAGTGCCATAGCTACTGCCTGAGTGAGTTACAGCGTCATCACCAGTTCCTACTTCTTCTGAGTCTGATGCTCGCCAGTGTGCTACAACTACACCATCGTCTGATGTGTTGCGTTCTAGGGTTGAGATTGTCCAAGTTACTGCCATGGTTTTATTCCTCTGTTAAAGTTATCCGCAATACAACACGCAAGACACGAGTTTTGCATTAGTATCGTTATTTCCAATTGTTACCTTGCCAATTGTTTTGTTTCTTACAATATCGTCTGGTTGCACTCTTGCTGTTCCGTCTCCATTGCTTTCCAATAAATCTCCTTTTGCACAAGAGCCTGTTACACAAACAGCCCCAATGCCAACAGAAATTACATTTACTTTACCTTCATCAGTAAAGCCATCAACAACACCATAAACGCAAGAATCACCTACAATATCAGATACTTTAACTTTTGCATGGTCAGCACGAGTTTGGCCTTGTTTAACTCCTGATAAGTAAGTGTCTAATTCATCAATTGTAGAAACAACAGTGCCTTTTTTTGTAGATAAAGAAATGCCTGAACTTTCGTGCCGACCTGCAAATCCGTTGTAACTTACTGTTGAGCCAGACACCGAAATTGACCCTTCTTTACTTCCTCCCTGCCTTAATTCAACTATCTCACCGTCATTTGTGTTTCTGTTAAATATAGCGCAGGCATCGCCAGATACGGCAGAATGTAGTTGACCGCCAGATTCAATAACACAACCAAAGCGGTTATACCAATAACCAACATCTGTCTGAGTAGTACCCACCAACAGGTTGCCTGAGGAGTCGATGCGCATATCCTCAACACCATCAGAGCCAAAGAATCTATGATAGCCGCCAGTTTTATAACCCATGTAGCCGTAATACGAACCGCCAATTAATTGGTATGCTGTGCTAGTGCTGAGGTTTAAGATTCCTCTATTGCTAGAGTTAGCGGTAATTGAAAGACCAGTTGCAGTATTGGTGCTAACACCGCCTGATAGGTAGAGGTCTTTGAAGCGACCACCAGAATAGCCTAAATCAATAGCATTATCTCTTGTTGCTCCTGCCGCTGTTGCAGGAAAAACAATACTGTCAGTGTTAAAAAATCCTAAACCAGTGTTAGACTGACCAATGCCTAACGAGCCACTGGTAACACCAATACTACCTACGGTTGTGCCGTTAACCTGAAAACTAATAAAATCAGGGTCGCTATATCCGCTTGCTTTAGAAAGATACAAGTTTTTATTTGCGCTTGATTGAGCAACAACAGCACCTACAGAACCGTCTACGTAAACTCCATTGTCTGCGGTTGAGCCTGTAGCAATTCCAGATGTGCTGGACAGACCCACCAACAGGTTGCCTGATACGTCTATGCGCATGGCTTCACCAGTTGTTAAGTCACCAGCGGGGTTACAAAATAAAAGAGCATTATCAGTGGCGTTATAACCAATAGCTGCTTCAGATGTAGCGCCACTAAAGTTTATGTAGCAGTCGTAACTTTCACTTGTCTCCAAAGTAACTTTGGCATCAGCAGTAGTTTTTTTAATGTGTAATAATGAATCAGGAACGTCAACACCAATACCCACATTCCCTGATGAGGGTTGCAAAATTAAACCGTTGTTAAGCCCTTGTATTCTTAGGTCTGTAGACCGCCCTTGTATATAACCATACTCTGTAGACGCACTTGCGTTAGAAGTGAAATACAATGACCCGATATTGTCTGATGACCTGCCTCTAATATTCAGACCAGTACTGCTTGAGGCAGACACTACGTCTAATGGAGCACTAGGTAAATTCGTACCAATACCCACGTTGCCATCACTATCAAGGATGATGTCTCCTGCAACGTCTAGTGTTAGGTCTCCAGAACTTACGTCAATCTCATTGCCATCTATTGTGATGTTATCTACAGTAAGCCCATCCATCGTGGCTGTGCCAGTAACGTCTATGCCACCGTTAGCTGTGATTTCTCCAGTGACCGTAAGGGTGCTTGGGTTAGTGCCAAGTTCAACAATACTACCACCGTTGTCCTCAGTGAATAATCGTTTGTCAGCTACGTTGACTGCCAGTTCACCCTGTACAAGATCGCTTGCTGTTGGGACGGCAGAAGCAGTTGAACTATTTTTTGTTACAATTTTTGTTGCCATAATAATATACCTTTAGTATGTGCCGCCATCAAGCGTACCAGTAGTCATGTTGCTTGCGTTTAAAGTTGATGAAGATGTTAAATAACCTGCTGAAGCATGGTTGCCCCAACCATAAGCTGTATTCCAGTTAGTAGATGTACCGCCAGTAGCTGTTACTGTCCCATCGACTTCTAAAGCACAGCCATTAATAAGTTTTAAAGCTGAACCTGTCTGACGAGAAACAATAACATTAGAACCATTAGACTTTACTGCTGTTTCTATCAAGCCGTCTTCTGTGCCGTTTGTAACGTCTGAAGTCTTGGCAGTAATCTTAGCGTAAACTCTTGTTACACCTGTGTCACTCTTACCGTCAAACTTAACCTGACCTAAATAATCACCATCAGTAGGAGAAGAACTATTACGAAACAAAGTAAACTCAGGACTAGCAGAAGAACCTGTATCTGTGCTAGTAAAATCTACATCTCCTGTCACTGTACCGCCTGTAGAAGACAGGTAGTCCGTAGCCGCTGTTGTAGCCGCTGTGCCTAAACCTAAGTTAGTTCTAGCTGAACTTGCACTAGCTAAGTCGGACAGATTGTTAGCCTTTAGAGCCGCTGATGCTAATGTACTTGCGGCATTAGACGCACTCGTAGCGGCATTAGTAGCACTTGTAGCCGCACTGGTAGCACTGTTAGCGGCATTAGTCTCCGCTGTCTCTGCGTTGGTCTCAGCGGTCTCAGCATTGGTTTTAGCTGTAGTAGCCGCTGTTGCGCTAGTAGCCGCATTAGTAGCTGATGTGCTTGCCTCAGATGCCTTAGTAGTGGCTGTGGAGGCACTTGTGCTTGCCTCAGATGCTTTTGTTGTAGCCGTGGATGCACTTGTGCTTGCTTCCGATGCCTTTGTTGTGGCTGTAGTAGCTGATGCTGAAGCACTAGTTGCGCTAGATGCGGCATTAGTCTCCGCAGTTTCCGCATTAGTTTCAGCAGTCTCTGCCGCAGTCTGAGCAGATGATGCAGATGTTGCACTGGACGCACTAGCTGTCGCACTAGATGCACTGGAAGTAGCACTGGATGCGGAAGCGGATGCACTTGTTGCAGAATTAGTAGCGGAAGTGTTTGCCTCAGATGCTTTTGTTGTAGCAGTAGATGCGCTTGTGCTTGCCTCAGATGCTTTTGTTGTAGCCGTAGATGCTGACGCGGTAGCACTGGATGCACTGGAAGCCGCATTTGTTTCAGAAGTCTCAGCGTTTGTTTCAGCAGTTTCTGCATTGGTCTCTGCGGTTTCTGCGGCAGTCTTAGCAGTCTCAGCCGCTGTCTTGGCCGTGGTAGCCGCTGTTGCACTGGATGCGCTAGTTGTTGCACTGGCCGCACTTGCGGTTGCAGAGGTAGCACTAGCTGTTGCGCTTGCTTCTGCGGCTATAACTGATGCGGAAATACCTGATGCGCTAGTAGCCGCTTGTGTTGCTGACTCACTTGCGCTTACAGCACTTGCCGCTGATTCACTTGCTTTAGTAGTAGCTATCGCGGCTTGCTCTGTTACAGCGAGAATAGTAGCGTCTGTATTGGAATCACCAGAACCACCATCGCCTCTAAATATAGCCATTAATAACTCCTACGAAAACAAACAAAAAGGAAAAAAGGGAAAGGGGACTCCTAAGAATCCCCTTAAGTGTATTAGCTTATTGAACAGCTAGTACGAATCCTGCTTCAGGACGCATTACTTGACAACCGTAAAGCGTGTCAGCAGTGTATAGAGTTCCCAAGAACTCCTGCTTGTATTGAGTTTGTGAACGAACAGCTTGTTGCTCTGCAAGAACATTAGTGTCCTTGTGGATCAACTGTGCGCCACGTACACCAGACTCAAGAGTAGGTACGTTAGTAGAAACGAACACATCAACACCATACAAGTTACCGATCTTTCCAGTTTCTACGCTTTTGCCATTAACAAAGTCAGTAGAAGTGTAACGATCAATACCCATAATAGCATTACGTAGTGAAGGAGGAACAATAAAGCTACGTCCGTCCATCGGTACGTCAGCATCATCCATCTTTTGAATCAAAGAACGGAAAGCCGCGTCAGTGAAAGCATTAACGTCAGCAGTGCCATCAGCATCATAAGCTTCCAATGCGCCACCAGAAGTGATCTGGAATGCCGCGTTGTGTACCCATGAAGAACCGTCACCGTTTCCGAAAGACTTACCTAGAGTAAACAGATCATCGTCAACCTGCTTTGCTAGACCATAACCTGCATCACCAGTGTAGAACTGACGTAGAGAAGCTAGAGCCTGTACTTCGGTAATGTCCTCAATCAAACGAGAAAATTCAAAGTGCTTGTTAATGTTAATCAAAACTTCTGACTCAACAGAGTTTTGGATGGTTACTGCGGTCTCTGCGACCTTAGCGTGTGCTGAACCACGAGTAGGCTTAGGAACGTGAATGGTATCACCTTTCTTGCCTGTCATGCTCATTTTCTTTACAAGGTTAGCCAAAACAAGATTAGTCTTGTATGCGGCAATTACTTCGTCACTCCAGATTTCTGGAATGAATTTAGCGGCAGAAGTGTTATCTACTGCTCCTCCCATTGCGGGATATACTGATGTAGCCATGATAAAAGTCCTATAATAAGATTAGTTACGGACTCTCCCTTCTTGATACGCTTGCATGATTTCATCAGACAAAGACATATATCGGTCAGGATCGTCCTGCATAAGTTTAATAATGTCTGAACGTCTATAGACTTTACGAGAGGACGCTTCACCGCTTCCTTTAGCCCCACCTGTGGATGCTTTTTTCACGGCTTGTTTTCTACTCGCTTTCTCATTCACCACAGTTTGATCTACTGCTTGTTGACGTTCCTTCCAGTTAGTGAAAAGTTCATCAGCGGCTTCGTGATCATAATGTTGATCTGCCTGTATGAAAAGCTGTGTTCGAATCTTTGAGCCTTTTATCCATTTAGCAAACTTATCGTCTTGTAAGATGTCACCCATATCAGGATGGCGTTCTTGTAAAAGACTCTTTGCTGTTGCTTGTCTATACTGATTTGTAACAGCTTCAGCTTGTCTAATAGAAGGATGATTCTTAATAGCTTTATCTACTGCTTTATCTGGATCAGAGAAAAAATCTATTTCTTCTTCAGGTTGTTGATTTTGTTGCGTGGTGTCGAGTTGTGTCTGAATGTAACTATCAACAACGTGTCGCAGTTCCCCTACTTCTGAACTCTGTCGGCCTAATAACTTCTCAGCCTCTTGATGCATCCTTACAATTTCAGCCGTACTTTTTCCTTTGTACTTCTCAGGGATTTCTTCTTCTACTGCTTGTTCACTTAGGGACTGTTGAGTTGCCTCTTCAGGTTCTTCAGTCTTAGTTTGTTGTTCTAGTTCATTGAGATTGGTGATTTCTTCATTATCATCATCATTCTCAGGACGCTCGTCTATAAGTGTAGCCATTATCAAACTCCGTGATTTCTCATTATGGAGGTGTATTGTATGTAAGGGTTCGGTTAGGAGTTTTCCTTACGCTCTTGTTGTACCCTCTGTTCGCGCTGTTTAGCCCATTTCCTTGAGGCTTTCCATGATGATCCATTGATAGGGTCAATATGAACACGAATAGGAGATACAATTTTTTTTGCAGTCTTACCGCATGAAGGACAAACAATAAACTTAGTATCGGAAGACCGTAAGCTTTCAGTAGTATGTCCTTCAGAACATTGGAAGTCAAACAATAAGGCCACTTATGCGGCCTCTCCGTTTTCTTCAAGTTCTTGTTCATTTGCTTGCTCTTCCGCTATATCTATTTGAGCCTCTAAGTTAAGTAGGTTAGCTATTATAGATAATTGACCTTTACGGAAACACAAATCTTCTAAGTCTTTAGTGACTTCTACAGAATTAATAATTACCGCGTTGTTTTTTAAATCTTCCATCAGTTGTTTCCAACCTTCTGAACGGAATACTTCTCTAAAGTTACGATAATATAATTCTAGTTTTGGGTCAGCCATACTGTTTCTCCTTTATGGACAGTAATTTAAGTTAATGTACATATCTATTATACCATGTTTTTAACTTAAAGTCAAGCTTTATTTTCTTTTTTCTTATCTTTTTTTACATTAAAGATTGCATCAAAGTTTTGATCAAACTTCTTTTTATCCGTAGGGCGTTGTGTACTACCTTTGCCTCCGTGTGTTTGACCATTCATTACTTTCTGCTAGTTCTTTTAGCGGTTGTTCTTTTAACCCGAACTGGTGCTTTAGCTTTTCGGACAGGTTGTCCACCACCAGTTGTTTTTCTAGCAGGTGGTCGTCCGATTTTACTACCGTATGTACCTTTACCTTGTGGCATGAATGCCTCCTATTACCATTTTGATTTATTTGCCCAATATGCCGCAGACATTTTACCTTTAGCGATGTTCTTAGCGTGTCTTGCTTTAAAAGATTTACGTCTTGCTTTTTCCGATGCAGTCTTAGGGTTTGATCCTGCACCAGAGACACCTTGTTGACCATAACGAATAGTCTTTATTTGATCACCTGACTTTGCTACAACTACATGAGATTTAGTTGGGTGATTAGGAGTACGCTTAGGTTTATTATAACCACTAACTCCTGCTCTTTCTAACCTAGAATCTTTAGCCATTAGTTAGTCCTCTCTTTAATAGCTACCTCTCGTTCCTTCAAAAGTTGTTTGGATATTTCAAGACGTTTCTTAAACTCTTTATCATCCTGATCTCCTGCATGAATATTAGTAGTGACAGCTTTAATTCTGTCAATCTCCAACTCTTGAGGAATAACCTGAGTTTCCATTGCCATCTTCTGCGCCCTAGACTGAGACTCTTGTGCTTGTCCATTGAGTGCCGCAGTTTGTGCCGCTTGGAAAGCCAACTCAGCTTGTTGTGCCTGTTGTTGTGCTTGCTGTGCTTCAGGATTAGGCTGATTAGCTTGATCAAGTAAAGCAATAAGTTCTTCACGATTAGCTAGGTTCATGTTGTCAATAATAGAAGTGACTAGTTTAGGATACATAGGTGTATCAGGAGACATAGTTTGTAGTAACTGTACAAGCTGTGTAACTTCGTACTCACGAGCAATGATACCTAAAGAACTAGATGTGTGGAACTTATAGTCAGCTACTGGGTACATTTCAGGTTCAAACTGCATATAACGCCAAGCGGACTTTGTTACAAAAGGAATAAGGAATGATTCTTGGAAGTTTATTAATGTACGCTTGTGTCGCTTGATAATAGCACCAAGGGACATAGAAACACCTGCGGCAGTTGACTCACCGTTGACTGATCCTGCAATACCTGCTGAATCAATAGCGCCTGTAGCTGTCTGTACCATAGTTTGAAGTGCTTGAGCCTGTGCAAAGGTAATTTGATTAACATTACCAAAGTTAAACGGCTGTAGGACTTCACGAGGATCGCCATTAGTTAATATAACTTTTCCAGGCTGTATACTGGGCTTAGAGCCTCTGGGCATACGTGAGGCATCCATTGCAAGCATAGGGTGTATAGTAAGGGATAGAGCATCAATTCTAGCGCGTAGTTCTGTGTCTAAAGCCTTTTGTGAGTTATACCCTTTCTCACATACCCCTCTGCCCCAGAAACGGCTAGGAACGACATCCCAAGGGAATGCAACAACAGGACGATCCTGCATCATGTAGGGGTTTCTTTCCGCTTTAAGAAGTACACCGCTGTTAGCAATAACAACCATAGCCTCTACATAATAGGAATCATCCTCATCTCCCTCATCACTACCCATAAGGGAAACTTCTATATCTTCAATCTCTTCTTCGTCATCTTCTAGTTCTGACTTTTCGGCTTTCTTAAGTAAGTGAGCAGGGACTAAACCATAATACTTAGTTAGACGTACTTTGTCCTCAGAAAATGAAGTTAGGTCTTGATCTGGTTCTAAATTAAAGTCAGTCTGTGCTTGACTGATAGGCTCATCACGATAAACACCCTTTTCCTGTAGTTGTTCTACTAGGTGGCTAGAGACAAACTCATCAACAGCACAACCTAAAGCTGAATCAATATCTGTAGCTACAGGGTCTATTAGGAAGTTTTGAGGCATTACAGGACGTAGCTTAACACAAGTACGGTCTTTAATGGTAACACCTACTGCCTGTAACTCACCACCCATCATTGGCTGAGATGCAGGAGCCATTTCCTTTTCTTCCTCTAGGACAATCTCTGCAATACCAGTACCAAACACAGCGGCATTAATTAAGCACTCAGCGACACCTTTACGTACTTTGTTCTTTTTAAAGTCTTCATCAAGGTGTGTACGTAACATTGCAATGTCAGCACTTTGTTGATCGTGTATATCATCACGTATATCAAACCACTTACCACGGCCAAAGGTAGCTTCCTCTAGTTCCGCTACAGAGGACTCAACTGCCTGTTGCAGTGCAGGGGAAATAATCTTAGACCTTTCGGATTCTCTTGTTCGGTCTTGGGAAGACCACTGTCCTCTCCATAACCTGTAATACTCTTCAAACTTATCGGAATAATTGGCTTCATAATGATCTCTCCAATTATCACATTTGTCCATCACCCAACCTTCTAGGTCTTGCTCTATAGAGAAACTTTCTTTATCTTCTAACATAGTTAATACCCTGCGTATTTATCTAAGTATTCGTAGTCCTCGTCCTCATAGTCATAAGCATAGGATACTTTTGCTAACTGATCTATATATGCTAATGAGTCTATTAAGTCGTCATGGACTAATGGGTTGGGGAATTGAAACAACTCATCAAGAAACTGACTGTTCCATTTACCTTTGTTTAGTAATATACTGCCGTGTTCAAATCGACCTTGCAATGCCCAAACTATACGATCTATTTTCTTTTTATTACCATGAGTTAATTCTTCAATCCTGAAAAACCTTTGGTTCTTTTTCATCTCGTTATTTAAGTAAGGAAACACTGCATTCTTAAGTGCACCTTTCTCAATACCTACAGCTACTGGTCGGTAGTCTCTGACTGCTTCAAAGATACGTCTGGCGGTCTCTTCAACACCCCACCGCCCATGTATGATATTAGCAACCCACCATCCTTCCGTACCTGCCTTAACCACAGAAATTGCCGTTTGGTCAAGCCTTTTGGTTTTGGTTGTGACCTTAGAAACTTCAGCAAAACCTGCCAAATCGACAGCAATGTAATACTCACCATCTGAAGGTTCTTCCTCGCTAAACTTGACGTTTTCTTCCTTAAAGAGTTCACTATCATTTGCCTCAAAGGAAGCCATGAACTCCTGTCTGAATGAAAAGGAAGACATTGACTTCTTTGCCGCTTCAATCTCTTCTGGGTCTAACAAGGGGTTATCATAACTTGTAAAATGAAAACCTGTAAATGTAGGATCATCCGACACACAGGCATAAGTATATAGTTCGTAGAAGTGATTACGTCCCATAGGAGTCCCTATGAATAACGCATCACCCTTTTGGTCAGCCAAAGCAGGACGTAGTATCTGCTCCCAAACCTCTGGCTTCATGTCAGCGTACTCATCCATTACTAGGAACTTTAAGCTGACACCCCTCATTGTCTCTGGTCTATCCGCACCCTTTAGGGCAATTACAGCACCATTGATGAGTTTAATCTGTAGGTTATTAACGTGGCTAGAGGCTATCACGTTATGTCCTAACTCTAGTAACATCTGCCACATAATGTCCCTAGCCTGTCCCTGTGTAGGGGCAACGTAGAACACATGGCCTTTGGTATCACTAAGGGCGCGGAGTATTAACATCCATGCCGCTAGTCTACTCTTACCTGTACG
>VMHT01023477.1_pt1 | contig 12389 bp, 13 predicted proteins | sample 4693611 | NCBI WGS metagenome assembly VMHT01 (sample SAMN12280063, study PRJNA550983) | marine metagenome | isolation source: seawater sampled from same location over 5 years 0.02-0.2 micron viral filtrate | place: USA: collected off the coast of southern California halfway between the port... ...
GGATCGTTTGTTCTTGTTTTTGATTAAAATGTAATTATCATCTTTAATCTTTCCAACCTTCACTAAAAATAAATAAGAGATTATTATTTTCACAAAATCCTCGTGAGATAATTTCCAACAATGCCTTATTTTCTTTTCATACTTAATAATGTTCTTTTCACATTCTTTAACTTGGTGTTTGAAATTAAATCCAAGTTTGAATCCAGCACGAATCACAGGTTCTGAAACATGATCATAAATCTTATAAATATCATCTGTAAATATAGGTAATTTTGTCATAAGTGTATCTTGATAGTAGAAATATCCAGTGTATTTACCTTTATTCATTGTGTATAGAATACATAAATTAATTTTAAGTAAATTCATTGTTTATAAAATTATGTTGATAGGTAATAAATGTCTAAGAAGATTCAAAAACTCACTAAAAGGTCTGCGGAGATGTTAGATGATTTTTTCTCAAGAGAGGAAGTTTCTGAAGAACTTGATGATGATTTTATATTGGCAATGGATGATGAATATGGAGATAAAAAAGGATACGAGGCATCAATCAAAAAAATCACAAAATTAATCAAATTAAAAGAAGATAAACCTGAACAATTCTATATGTTAGTATTACAATATCCAGACGGACAAAAAGTTGAAATGAAAGAAGAATCTGAAGAAGAAGAATCTGAAGAAGAAGATGAAGATATAAAGAAAAATATGGAAGCCATTGCGGACTTAAAGAGAAAACAAAAATTTATAGATCAGCGTCAGTATTATCTTTTAAATGATAAAGCAATACAAATAATGGAAAATTTTGGTTTATTCAATCAAAGTGAAATGGACGATATGGATGGAACTGAATTTATTGGAGAAGATACTGAAGAAGAAAAGTATGTTCAGAAATTAGTTGATGAAATAAATGATACACCTTTGAAAAGTATTTTAATAACTTATGACAAATCACAATACTTTAATCTTGAGGAAGTAGAACAATTCAAAAAATATATTACTGAAAAAAGAAAACAAAAAGATCTATATAATTTCAATGAAGCGAGACAACAATTACAGAAAACTATTGATGAAGCAAAAGAAAAAGATAATCGTGGAATATTGGATACAATGCGGTCTGTTGTTGAATTACCAGATGGAGGTAGCATAAGGGTAGATAATTTACCAAATATGTTTGATGACGCACGATTGGAATTACAGAAAATTATTACTCAATAAAATTTGAGTATTTTTTTTTATTGAATTTTAAATATTGTTTAGTAGTAAAATGACAGAAGTTGAACCAGAAGTTGAACCCGTTGTAGAAGTTGAACCCGTGCCCGAATATGATGAATCACTATTTGCTTCGTGGTGGCATATGTGGAATTACAATGATTGGGTTGAAGTAGGTGATTACCAATTAAAGAGTTCTGATCCCGATTGGAAAGAACAAGATCCAAATGATTGGGTCAATCGTTACGCTCAAATAAAAGATAAAAGAGATGAAAGATATAAACTTGGCTTGGAATTATTGAGTCATCAAATAGTAATGACAGATGAAGTAAAGAATGATATTATTCAAAAAATGAGTGAAGAAAAAGAAAGGCAGAAAAAAGTTAATGCTCGTATTGATTCTATTCTTGAAAAAAGTCGTGCCCTATGATTTAATATAATCAATCTCCACTAAATATTTATACCTTTCAGGATGTTTCTTTTTAAAAAGATCGATACGATCGGTTTTCTTATAATATCTATACGAACTTAAAGCACTATTTTTTACTTTGTTTTTATCCATCCTATTTTTTACTTTTTCTTTATTTCTTTTGTAATAATCATTTGCTCTTTCTCTATTTTTTTCTTGGAATGCTTCATCATTCTTATGCTTTGTAAGATATATATGGCGATCATTCTCAAGTTTCTTTTGATGATTTGTAATTAGTTTTTTAATATATTCTTCAGTGTAATCTTCAAGAGACATTTATTTGTATTATAATATATATATAGAAATTATTTTTAAATGGAAATCAGTTTGAAATACGATATTTTATTCATCTGTATTGGAATAATTTATGTCGTAGGGTGGATATTAATTTTGAAATTAGTTTATAGTTGAAAAATAAAATATGTGAATTAAATATACATAATGCCGAAAAAAATGCCTAAGAAAGATAAAATGAAATTACCTGCCCCGGAGGTATTATTAGTGAAAGATGAAAAACAAGACAGCCGTTTTGATGATATACATCCTAATTTACCAAGACCCCCGAGTTTAGTTTTAATCGTTGGATCTGTACGAAGTGGGAAATGTCTTTATGAATATTCTTTAGTTGAAAGTAAAAAAGGATATAAGTATATAAAAGATGTCGTGCCCGATGAATATGTAAATTCAAAAAATGGGTTTGTTAGAGTAAAAGATGTTATAGACAATGGAATGAAAAAATGTTATAAAATTAAAATTAATCAGAATGATTTAATTTTGACAGAAGATCATAAATTAGAAACTATAAATGGAATGAAACCATTAAAGGATATCAATGAGGATTTAATTATTACAAAGGATGGAAATTATCCAATAGAACATAAAGAATATTATAATGTTGTGCGATGTTTTGATTTGGAAATAGATCACAATGATCACACATTTTATTGTAATGATATTTCAGTATCTAATTCTAATTTACTCGTCAATATGTTTCTTAATGAAGCATTTTATAAAGATAAATTTGATGTTGTCAAGATTGTTTCAACTACTTTAGGATCTGATCATAAAGGTAAAATACTTTCTGAACACTTTGATGCGACAGATACTTATGATGATAGTATCATTGAAAATATTAAACAAAGTCAAGGCGCCCTTCCAAAAAATGAAAGAAGTTCGTATGCATTGGTAATGGACGATATATTAACTCAGGATTTTAGTAAAAATAATGCTGTGAGTTATTTTGCGACTCGCTTCAGACACTACATTGATATGTATATTCTGACAACTCAGAGCTTCCGTGCTGTTTCAGGATTGATTCGTAATAATGCTAATTGGGTATTGTTGCTAAAACAACAAAACCAAAAGGAAAAAATAAAAGTTGGAGAAGAATATGCGGATACAATAGGGGGTATGGATAATTTCTTAAAATTATATGATATGGTTCATTCTAAACCTTTTCAAATAATGGCGATTGATTTAACAACAAATCCAGCACGAGTTTTACGAAACTTTACTGAAGTTATTTATGAAGGTGAAAAAGTTGATGAACTTGATGTTTAATCAGAATCTGAATCTGAATCTGAATCACTCTTTAATTCCATAATCATTTTCTTTAACTTCTTGTTTTCTTTCTTTAATCTTTTAATTTCTTTACTTTCACTTTTATTTGAAGATTTCTTCATTGATAGTTCATATAATTCATCTCTTTCTTTCCTTGACATAAGAACATTATCACTACTGGTATATGTTTCTAATTGTTTATCTCTTTGATCTAATTTTTGTGCGAGTTTATCTCGTTCTGATTTCCAATATTGTTTTTTATGTCTTTCTCTATTAACATCTTCATTTTGACAAATATAATCTTCGTGGTATTTTTTAATGAAATTATTTTTCCATATTTCATTTTTCGCATCTAATAAAGCATCAAGATTTTTACTTGAATATTTTTCTTGAAAATCATCTGCTATTTTCTTATATTGTCTTAATTGAGATCTTAATTCTGAAACTTTTTCAGGACTATTATCACAAAGTGCTGAAATAATACACATCAAATATTTCGCATAATTTCCTTCTTGAAATGCTTTTTTAATTGTTCTTTTCGCATCTCTATGTCCCGATGTTTGTGATGTTGCTCCATTGTCATAAGAATGTTTTCCACCATTCCAATAATCTAATATTCTTATAATAATATGATCTAATTGTTCTTCCGATATATTCAATTGTTCCATTTATATTATATACTTAGAAATTAATTTTAAATAGTTTTCGTAAATAAAAGTCTTTGTGTGTAAAATAATTAATTTGTGGGTCAAAAATATATCCGCGTGTGTTCGTGTGTGTTTGGAGAAAGGCAGATGTGGTGATAATTAAAAGGGTTTGTGGGTGTAAAGAAAGTAAAAGAAAGGGATTTCCATAAACACACGCGTTTATGAAAAAAAATAAAATCTTGAGTGTATATGTAATTAATTGTTTTTTTAAACATAAAATTTAACTATACAATAAAATCTTAAAATTATTAAAAAGCGTGTGTGTTTGTGTGTTTTACCTTTCTTTGCCTTTCTCCATACACACATTACTTTATTATTGAACCCACAAACCCTTTCTCTAAAACACACATTGACCCACAAAGAGCATATTTTCACACACAAAATCCACTATTTACACACACGAACTCACACGAACAATTATTCCTTATTTAATATATGATTGGCGAACATTGTTGGTATCTTCATATCTAATTGATTTATTAATCTATTTACCTCACTATGTCTTTTTTCACTATCACGATGATATTTAATAAAATCGTTCATAAATGATCTCATATCTTTAATTGTTTTTTGTTGTTCTTTAATTTTGTTTTCTAATACTATATTCTTTTTTCTATATTCAACTTCAATGTCTAAGATATTTTTATTTCTGTAATTCGGCATATTACTAACTTCAATAATATTATTAAGTTCTTTAACTTTGTTTTGTAATTTTACAACTACACTGGGACTGACTGGTTGATACGATACATCATCTGCATTATCAACGCAAAAATCACTTTGAGTCCAATCCATTATTCTTTTTTATAATTATTTATAGTAATTAATTCTTAAATATTATTTCAATTTTTTTTCTTTGTTTCAAATATTTGTTCTTTATTTACATCATAATTAGTTTTGGGTTTAATAACTGGATCAATATATCTTTTATAAATTGGTAATTGAGGATTTAAAGGAATTGCTTTTTTCGGTTTCGATCGTCTAGTTGTCATAATAATATACTAATTTTTTATTTTAAAAATTAAAATATTACAATTAATTAAAAATGAGTCAGCAATTAGTCATATGTTCTAATACAAGGGATGAAGGTGATAATTTGGAAGGGGGACTTTCACAACCGAATAGTTTTACGAATCAATTATCTTCCACTATTGAACTACCTGAAAATTGTCAGGTAGCTCTTTCATCGGCAAAAGTTAATATGGCGGATCTTATAGATATTGGAAGTGGTGCGAAGTTATTTTATTCTTATTTTGGAACAAAATTACCTTCAGCAGGATCACCAGGTATTAGAGAAACAACTGCTACACCTATTCCAGCACGATTAACAAGTGAAGCAGGATCTGTAGATTTTGGTGCTATTGGAGTCGTGGGAATGGCTGAAAGAATTGCTGTTGCTATGGATAGAAGGATATTTTATCCGCTTTTAAAAGGTAGAGGAAATTGTAGTCCTAAGTATAGTGCGTTGGGTTCTTTTGAAGGATTTGATTTTGAATACGGGTCTTCAAATGTAATTCAAGCAGATAAAGTTCCAGTAGATGCTATGGCGATGGATAACTCTTTTCTTCGTTTCAGAGAAAATGATGGTGGAGCTTTAAATCCGGGTGGAACTGCTCGTTGGACTTATGCCGCCGGTGTTTTTCAAACAACAGCAGAATTATCTGAAAGATCAAAAGCAATTTATTTGGATGATGCTCCTATAAGTGCTAATCTTGGTGAATATATGGTAGATATTAGGGATGTTGTTCCAGATGGTAGAGGTGGAGGTGAAAGATGTTCTTTTGGTGTTGGTTTGAGTAGAGGTAGTAGTTGTGATTACGGAGGGGGAAGGTCAGGACAACTTATAGGACCGGAATGGTGGTATGGAACATCTTCTCGGGGGAATCGTAGAGGACCAGGATTTGCTAGGGGGACTGGCGGACAATTGATGCCTTTTATGTTAGGTAGATGTTTTGGTGATTATATGGTATATATGGATATTAGACCCGCTAATGTAGGTCAAAGGGGATCAGCAGGTATATTAAAAGTTTGTCATATGGTTCACGACGGACTTGCTGATATGGACGGATTCAACACTATTTCAAGATGGAGAGATATTCCTTATGGAGCTGCTGGTCCCACACCCGGTTTTGTGACGGCAGATTATGATATAGCATCTGATATAAATGCGAATGGTCAGGCTTACGGGGCAATAAAGTTCAAATTAGAGGGAGAAAAAATGACGATTAGTATGGTTTCAACTGATGGGGGAATCGGTGAAGAGATTCTTGTTCAACATGATGCCGGTGCTACTAAACAAAGAAATCTTAAACCTGTATCTCAGGATTGTTGGAGTATGGCTCCCGTGCTGACTATTGATACAAGTTCTCAAGCCAATCCTAATGTCGGAAGATCTTTAACAATAACGAATTATGTTGCTTGTTCTTCTAATCATCCAACCACAACACACTCAGTAAAAACTAATCCATCAGAACATAGTTGGTGGGCTTGGGGACAATCTGGTGCTGATGGTGATATGGAAGATCATTCCGATTTTGATGCTAAAGCGTTAGCACTTCCACAAAGACCAATATTAGATTATGGAGTAAATCCAAATAACCCTCCATCATATGTTTATCTCGGTCTGGATAATAACGGCGGTGATCCGAGACCCTTAGGTATTCCAGCACATATATTATCACAAGATGCTGAGTATGGTTTATATGCGGATCGTAATGAAAACCCTGTGGATGGAGCAAATGTCGCAAGATTATTTGGTTTCCCCTTAAGAGATGTAAATGATTTTTTCACTTACACTGGAGTAGAAACAATTACAAAAAGCACTTCTGCGAGTATTCCAGAACTTCTTTCAACCAAATCTATGTTTGTCCGATTACAAAATCTGTCAAATCAAACGATTAATGCTTCAAGGGCAAATAAATCAGCAATTATTTCTCATTTACCTCGTTTTGATAATTCTGGGCGAAGTTCAGGTGCTTTATTCTTAGAACCTCGTAATCTTGTATATGTGGATTTAAATAATTCAAACCCTATAAAACTTAATTCATTTGATCTTTCACTTGTATATTCTAATGAAGTTCTTGTTGAAAGTTTAACTGGAACGACAATAATTTGTTTGGTATTTAGAAAAAATCCCAATAAATAATTTAATTTTTTTGATAATATTAAAATGTTTATATTATTATAATGGACGATAAAAAGATACCGGAAGTATTACAATATGATTTGATCGGTGGAATTTCAAGTGAAGAAGAAGAAGAATCAATAATTAATGAAGAGATTGTTGAAGTGAATGAAGTTAAAACAGAAGATATATTTCATACGAAAGAAAAAGATGCCCCCTTAGAGGAGAAAGTCGTTGAAGAAAATGAACCACCATTAGAAGAAGATAATGAATTATTAGAGGAAGTAAAGAGTGAGATTGCTGAGATTGTTGATCCACCAAAAAAAAAGAAACTTACAAAAAGGGGTAAGGAAAGAAAGCCGATGACTGAAGAACATAAAGCAAAACTTGCTGCTAATATTAAAAAGGCACAAGCAGCACGAAGATTGAAAACAGAAGGTCGTAAAACTCTGAAACAAAAAGAAAAAGAACAGAAAGATTTAGAATTACAATTGAAACATAAGAAAAGGGAAATGAAAACAAAACTACTTAAAGAAGAACTTGAATCAACTGAAGATGTGATTCAAAAGGAATTACCAAAATCAGAAAGAACAATTACTTATAAGGACTTGGAGGAGATTCAAGCAAGAACGATGAAAGCAATTGAAGAACAACGATTGGAAAGAAAGGCAAAAAAGAAGAAGGAAAAACAAGAGAAGGATTATCAGAATAATATTATGAAGCAAATTAATCCTCCATTGTATCACGAAGATCCAAGTAATATTTACGCGAATTGTTTTTGAATAATTTTTTTTTATTTTTACTTTAATTTTAAAATATAGTTTATAGTCATAAATATTATGAGTTATTGGTCTGTAAGTGATTCAGTAAAGATTGGAGAAGAGAAAGTAGCCATAAGGGCAGAAAATGGCTTGAACTTTACTATCGGTCAGAGTTCTCGAAAGATTCAGTTTGAAATCCCTGATAGTGTTGCGTTCTTTAGTGGTAAAGATTCATATCTTGAATTTGATGTGAAAATTAATGCTCCTGATGATCTTCATACGAGACTCCAATGGGATCAGGGCGGAATGGGAATGATGATCTTAAATTTGAGATTGTACGACCGATCACGCGGAAAAATTTTGGAGGAGATTAATGATTATAACCAGATTGTAGCATTACATTCTGATTACAATACTGATGATTCACTCCGTAATACTCGTAGTATTAAGGAAGGGGGAACTATTTACTCTCCAATAACAGGTGGGGCAGTATATGGAAATACTAAATCACAGATGGCGGATCTTAATACTAATCCTTGGTTCAAGAAATCTGTATCGGCGACTAATAGCACTCTTTACCGGACTAATCTTGTTGGTAATAGTTTCCACGCTTGTGTCCCTATCCATTCGGGTATTTTTTCGGGTAAGGTATATCCTAATATGCTCACTGGATGTTATATTGAAATAGATTGTATTCGTGCTCCAATGGTTATTCGTCAATTAGATTCTGTTGTTCAGAATCGTCGTAGAAGTATTAATCCTGTTATTTGGGGGGCAGATGTTGTTGCTGGGTCAGTCAATAAAGAACTCCCTTGGGCTCCGGGTGCGGATGATGTGACGGAGATTTATTTAGATGCTTACGGGGGTATTGATAGTGTTGCTAAATGTCCTTTCGTGGTGGGAGAAGTGATTAATTTTGTTCCTCAATCAGCTCCGGGAGGTGCTGTAATTAATCTTACAACGGCGGGCGGTGGTGCTATTGTTGGTGCGACTATTGAACAAATTGATGTTGCTGATCCAGGTGATGGTGTAAATCGGGTTCGTCTTACGATCAATGATGGAACTGGTGCGGGTAATCCTGTTCGCAACGCAGGACCGGCGACTATCACTGCTGTGACGGATGGAACAATGGCGACTAACTTTGCTGTTATTTCAATGTCGGCACAAAGTCCCGCGAATGCTACTGATACTAATGTATCTTATACTCTTGAAAATGTAAATCTTGTTGTTCATGAGATAAAAATGAGTCCTGAATATGTAAAAACAATGGTAAGTAAAGCACGGAGTGGTGGATCAATTGAGTTTGATATTCATTCCGTTACGAATCATAAGAGTGCTATTACTTCTTCGGAAAGACAAGCAGCAGTTCAGATTCACGCGAACAATCACAAGGCAAAATCCATTATTGTAGTCCCTGCAGATTCTACCATATATAGTAATTCTCAATTATTATCTTCTGTTAATACTTATATTGAAACTCAAGATCAACAAGATGTTGAACTTCGTTCGGCACGACCGGGTGTATCGGGAATCGCAGATGGTCTTTCACAATATCAATTTCAGATAGATGGAAAACTTGTCCCCGCTCGTCCTGTGGATTGTAGAAAAACTTCAAGTCGTGCGAGTATTTCACCTTTTCATCTTTATGAATTAGAAAAGGCATTATCAAATGCTGAAATTCCTCCTAAGTCTTTCAGGGAGTTTCAGAGAAACTTTGTTATAGGTCGTGCTATGGGAGTCAATAAAGGTGTCCATGATTTACGGAACAAGAATATTACTTTGAACTTAGAATACTCTGATGTGGCTAATCCTCCTGACAAACCGAAACTTCTTTCGTGCTTTGTATCTCATCTCCGTCGTATTATTATTCGCGATGGAAATGTTGAGGTCGTACATTAATTTTATGTTTTTTTACATTTCTATTTTTTATGTTGATATTTTATAAAAATGTCTCGCAGTCGGTATATTGAGATTCGTCCAGATAATTTAGATTCAAATGGTGAGGTATCATTTAAACAAGGTTTCCCACAGGTATCATTTACCATACAATCGCAGGATGCTTTATTAAATATGCGATCTATTCGTATTAATGGTGATTTACAGATATACAGAGATAATGCATCTCCACCAACTCCTGTAAAGGCAGCCGACGCTCCAAACATTATTACGATGGATCCCCGTCTTGGTGTTTATGCGATGTTTGAACAACTTACTCTTAGACACAATAAAACAAAATCTCCAGTAGAAACCATCAAACATTATAATAAATTTATGAGTTCTTATTTAGGGGCGACTCATTCAAGTGAAGATCTTATGGGACACTTACAAGAAACCGCTCTTATTAATCCTAATTCGAGAACTATGTTAGAACAAGTGGTTCAATCGGCGGCTGGTGCGGCGGGGGGAGAAGCCAGGAAAAATAGTTTTTCAGTTCATCTTCCTTCGGGTTTCCTTATGGGAAACACTGATGGATTAAATCTTATGGATACGGGTTTTGGAGGTCTTCAGTTAGAATTAAATATGACACCAGATAGTAATTGTTTATTTGTTCAGAGTGGAGTGGTGGATGCGACTAACTCTGAAGCACATTATGTATTTTCCAATCTCTCTCTTACGGCAGAGGTGATGGAACCAGATCCTTCTCAACTTCCCGCTCTTCGGTCTCAGACGAGTGGAGCAATCTCTTACAATACTATTAACACACTTTACACAACTATTAACACAAGTAATGCTCAACTTCAATTCAATCTTGGAATGAAAGAATTACAATCTGTCTTTATGACTTTTACTCCATCTATTAACATTAATACTCTTGCTGAAAACGGACTTGCGACAACTTATATGTCTAATAGTGGTGCTGGTAAATTATTAGCTCCATTTGATCGTGTTCAATTCCTCCGTGGTGGTATGAAATTCCCTGCCGATTTTGATATGGTTCCGAACTCCACCAAAGCACAAAATCAAAATCTTACGGGAGCAAATAACTCTTGGACTTTCAATAACAGCGATTCTCAACTTACTCGTCAATTTATGAATGCGATAATTCCAGAGTTTATGGCGGAAAGGACATCTATAAGTCCAGAAAATATGGTTCGTGATTATACGATGGATAATACCAACTTCGCTCAACGCTACAAAACTATTCTTGATGGTGGATCAATGTTAGGTCTTGGTATGCGATACAGCCAATTTAACGGGCAGGATTTTTCAAGTTCCCAATGGGGTTGTTCTATTGATTCCAAACTTACTACAGACTCTCCGCAATCTGTTTTCCTTTTCTTCAAAGGTCGCAATACATTAGTCTATAATTCCAGTGGTGTCAATGTTTTATCTTAATTAAAATTTGAAACATTATTTACGATACAATACTATTAAATGGAGATTGATAATTATCCAGATTATTTAATTTACCCTGATGGTAAAGTATTTAGTAAAAAAAGAAATAAAGAGATGAAACCTTTTACTAATAAAGCTGGATATCAACGAATTAGTTTATGGAAAAATGGAAAAGAAAAAAAGTTTTATATTCATCGTTTAATCGGTATTCATCATATTCCAAATCCTGAAAATAAACCAACGATCGATCATATTAATAGAATTAGAGATGATAATCGTCTAGAAAATCTAAGGTGGGCGACATCAAAAGAACAATCTGAAAATCAAGAAAAACATTTTATCAGAAATACAAGTGGTCATAAAGGTATTTTTCTCCGTAAAAGTAATAAAAAATGGGTTTATACAAAACAAGGAAAATACACGATTTATAGATCCTTTAAGTGTAAAACAGATGCTCTATGTTTCAAATACATTTATTTACTTAAAATAAAATCTAAATAGTATAAATGGACGAAATTAAAGTTATTGTTGAAAAATACAATCCGAAATTATCAGAGTTTGAAATACAATTAATATGTGAAAATATTATGACTTTACTATTTGACCACGATTTGGATGATGAATCAGATGATGATGATTCAGTTGAAGAAACCATTGAAATTGGTAAAACAAATGATGGATTTTTTTATTTAAAATAATTTCTATACTTTTTATTTTATTTTTTCAAGATAATTTTTTATGTTTATCTATATCATAAATAGATATGGCGGATAGTGAGATGCCTCGTGTTCCTGATTTTATTAAGTTAAAAACTATTCCTGTTTCGTATGAAATGAATGTTGAGACGGATGTGCTTGAACCTGTCGTACAAAGGGAGGCGACTGAAACTAATGTTGGTCATTGCAGATTTGAATTACAACGGAAGGGTTTTTTACACTCTCAGAGTAAATTATTTGTCGGGGTAAAATCTTCGGGGGTTGCTGCTGATGTTAATGCGACATATCCGATGAATATTGGAGTTGGGTCTCTCGTTCAGCGAGCGGTATTAAAATGCGGAAACCAAGTATTAAATGAAATTAGTGATTGGCAGTTCCTTCATATGGTCAAGTCTTCATTAATCTCTAATGAAACTAAATTAGAAAGGGAATTATATACATCCGCTCGTTGTATGGCGAAACAATTTCGTTTCGGACCTGGTGATACGACTTTTGGATCTTCCGGTCAGA
>VMHT01031965.1_pt1 | contig 12388 bp, 10 predicted proteins | sample 4693611 | NCBI WGS metagenome assembly VMHT01 (sample SAMN12280063, study PRJNA550983) | marine metagenome | isolation source: seawater sampled from same location over 5 years 0.02-0.2 micron viral filtrate | place: USA: collected off the coast of southern California halfway between the port... ...
ATGCTTTCATACTAAACAAACCGACGGTTCAAGACGGACAGTTCTCTCAAAATAACTTCACTGATACTTTAAAAACTAAATTAACAGGTATAGCAGATGGAGCAGATGTAACGCCGTCGTGGGCTCGAGCCAGTACTGCGAATATTGCCGATACATTAACTTTAAGTAAAGCAACCGGAACAGGTTTAGCGGTAACATCGGACGCCACAGTAGGCGGTGACGTCAGTGTGGGGGGCAAGATACTCATCCGAGAAGGTATTGGTGGTACTACCGCGACCAGAGGAGCTATTTATGCGGAGGTAGACCCGGCTGCAGCCGGATCAAATCATAGACTCATAATAGATCCTTATCAAGAAGACGATGCCGACCCGGCCGCTGGTACTGCTAATAACGGTACGGTATACGTTCGTGGCAGTTTAATTGTCGAAGGTAATAAGACTATTTTAGACACCGCGGAGACTATAACGGCCGAAAATTTATTTGGGATCGGTGCAACGAAAAATTCAAGCGGTACCACTGTGGGTGGGTTGGCAACTGAAGTTGGCATACATGTTTATTCTGGTACAACAAGTAACGAACATTTTGTATACGACTTTAGCGCAGCCAAGTGGCGAACAGGGTCGGGGCTCGACACCAATCTTAAAGATTTAGAAGCAAAGAATATATACGCCGCGTTTACCGGAGATTTAACAGGTAATGCTGCTACAGCAACTAAAATAAGTACTATAACAAATAATAATATAGTTCAGTTAATAGATACTCAAACATTAACTAATAAAACATTAACATCGCCGACATTAAACTCGCCGACAATTGATATAATAAACGTTGGAGCCAGCCCCGGTCCCGGTACAGATGGACAATTCTTAATTTCAAAGGGTCCGTCCGCGAGTGCGGAGTGGTACACCTTATCATTAACAACTACACTTAGTGACTTGACTGACACGACCATATCGAGTGTTGCAAGCAATGATTTATTACGTTATGATGGTTCAACTAATGAATGGGTAAACTCGGACTCGATTGATATTAAAAGCGTAAATGCTACAACAATTGGTAACATAGTACCTGTAAGGATAAATTCCACGGACGCGCGAGTGTCTGTGAAGACTATTACCGCAACTACAACTGGTGTACCTATACATGCAGATATTTTAGCATACTATACTGGAAAAACATTTGCAGCAGGGAAATGTGTAGCGGCCTTAACTGACGGTACAAATTCTTCTGTCACAATATTTTCTTTCAGTATATGTAATACCAGTCTAACCTTGACTCTTGATCAAGAAGTAAGTTCGCTCACGACTGCGGTAGAAATTGATTATGATTCCGGAGGAACTGTCAACTTAAATGTAGGTGCCAGCGCATCTGAGACTGATAATATTAAATATTGTGTTAAGGTTTTACCAATTATGACAAGTGATAGTATAACAGGTGCATATTAAGCTAAAATGTGTAAAATGTGTAAAATGTGTAAAATGTGTAAAATGTGTAAAATGTGTAAAATGTATATAAAAATAATGTATATAATTATTAACTAATGACTGAAAAAGTATTAAATAAAGTTAATAATGATATATTTTCATACGATACAACAGATAATGCATTTAAGATGTCTAGAGTAAAACCAACCGAAATTCATCATGCAAGTACAGGCACGGGTACAAGTGGACAACTTTTAGCATCAACTGGAACTGCGTGGGAATGGTCAGACGCGACCAAAGTGTATAGACACCCAGGTGAACCTTATAAAATACATACTCTACCAACTGCTGCATATCAAACTTCGGCTGCCGGTACGACGGCGGCTTCAGGGGAACATGATATTTTTACGGACACCTTTACCAAAACAGCAGGTACAGAATTATATATAGAATGGCATGGTTACGCTTATGTTAGTGGGACTCAGACCGATGAATTTGCGCTACATCTTGAAATAGAAGATTCAACTAATAGTACCCTGTTTAAAAATACAGGTCATTATTATAACACTCGTTGGAATGCCGGCGCCGGCGGGAGCCATAGAAGTATAGGTAGTTCTCAGGCCGCTTTGAGTTCAAAAGAAATTGACCCGAATAATACTAATGATACAGACGCGGCCACTAATGAAAACTATGGCGGCACCGTAAGTATAAAACTGGTATTTACTAAAGATACAACAGGTGTCACAACCGACAACTTTGACGACATTGTATATTTTAAAACAGGATTCTTTAAGATTTTTGAAATATGGGCAATTGGAACTCCTTATACACCAAGCGCTTCCGGTATAACAACCACATCGGGCGAGGTAATAATAAGCGATGCTTTACGTATAAATAACGAATTAAATCTTGGAAATAACAATCCCGGTGCAGCTGGTGAAGTATTAGTTTCAGCGGGTCCAGGCAATTTACCAACTTGGGGCGTTGGCGCGTCGGGCAGTGTATCTATGGACCAGATTTTTAAAGTACACATGTTTGATCATAATACAGTCGTGAATTTCCCCGCCTCACAAGGCGCTGGGTACCATACTGTTTATACAAACACTTTTACTAAAACAGCCGGTACACATTTGTATGCGGAGGCTCATTTTGAGGCGATCATTGGCGGATGGGGGTACGATCAAATATCAACAGGTCTTATTATATTCGATGGTGCTTTTGTAGCAGCCCCTGGTACACCAACATTTCAAGTCACAGGAAAAGACTATAATACGAGATGGAGTGCGGGAGCTACAGGTGGTGGACATCGTTCTTTAGGCAGTTCGCAACCCGCATTGAGTACAAAAGCCCCCACAGGTTCTAATGACACTACCGTTGCTACTAATCTTAACTTTTCTGGAGATTTAACTATAAGTTTACAGTGGCATAAAAACATGTCGTATCTTGATGACGCTGTCGACTTTAATCATGGATATATAAAAATATTTGAAATATGGTCATCAGGAACCCCCTATACCCCAACGCTGGGTATAACAGAAACGACCAGTGAAGTAATAATAAATCCGCCTTTGCAGATTAAAGATCGTCTTGGTATTGGTGGTGCTAATTATGGAAATCAAGGAGACGTTTTAACAAGTCAAGGTAATCTCGCTGCTCCAACTTGGACTGCTCCTACAACAGGATATGGGTTTAACGACGTTGGAAATGCGGATACAAGTTTGGGTACTATTACCGTTGGAAACAAACAAGTTCTTTTAAACGAAGCAAGTGAAATTGCTAGGGCAGGAATTGCTAATGGTCGTAGTCCAATTGCTGCGATGAGTGATATACCTGTAATACCCACAATACCTACACAAGCATATCATTGTGTTACAATTGACCAATATTATAATCAGTCAGGCAGTGTCCATAATATGACTGGGTTTTCTAATAGGATTACACCCGTCAATATAACCTCAAATTCAAGCCAACCATTTATTATTCCATCAGATGGTGCTGGAGTATACTTAATTGGTTATGGGGTGACGATCGAACTGGGTCATGCTAGGGCGTTTTATGTATATATGAATTGTATGATAAATGGTAGTACCGGTAATCAAGAAAGAATGTTTCTTTTACAAGATAATGGCTATCAATACTTCAACGTACCTGTGAGTAGGACATTTGTAGAATATTTAAGTGGTGGTCAATATTTAGAATTCCATACACAAGTACAAGGATTGGGAGGACAATGTCATTATATAGGAATGGCTTGGATTACGAAAATAGGATAAAACGTAAATTTAAAATGTAATGTATATACAAATATGAACTTTTGTGATTGTATTGAAAAACTTGATTTAACAGATGGTGTTACTTCAAAAGAAATAAACAAACATCCCTGTTTAAAGAATATTAAAGATTTACCAGATACTGTCTTTTTAGACCCTTTAGAAATAATAAATAAAGGGATAATTCTACAACCGCCAGTACCAGTTAGTCAATCAATAGCGATACTTTATAAAGCAATTCAAGAGTTGAAAGCGGAAGTTGATGCATTAAAAGTGGCGATCGATACAATTAAAACAACTAATAACCTTAATTAAATTTAATAAAAAGGTTAAAAATGAATTAAAAAAATAATCTTATAAATTAATACAACATGGAAGAATTTGGTAATCTTCTTTTAGAATCAAATAAGACTCTTCAGAGTAATTTAAATAATGTAGATGATAGATTAAATAATGTAGATGATAGATTAAAAACTGTAGAAACAGAATTGTCTACGAGACAACCGGGTGAAATTTATAAAGTACATATTATTCCCACACAAGAATATTTCATCTTCACACCACCGTCCGAAGGGGAAGGATTCACCGCTTTCACGGCCAATTTTAACAAAAAAGCCGGTACACACTTGTACGCCGAGGCTCACTATGTAGCACTAGTAAACGGACATGGTGACGATCATATTTATGCAAGAATTAAAATGGCAAATTCAACGGCTTTCGTAAATTATGGAGAGTGGTACGAGACACGATGGCAACGCAACGGCGCGTTCGCCGGCTGGCTGGGCGGAGGAGGGCATCGTTCTTTGGGGGGAAGCCAACCGGCGGCAAGCTCGGCGGAGCCTGCTGCCGACACGCCCATGTACGACGCGCAAACGTCCGCGCTCAGCAACAAAGCTTATGAGGGGCAATTAACCATCGAAATGAAAATCGGGGCAAACGCGACAGGCGCACAGCTCGACGATCACGTATATTTTAGACATGGATTCTTTAAGATTTTTGAAATATGGGCGTAAGTAGTTTAAAAAAATAATATATACATTATATATAAATTTATACATTTTATGTCTATTAATTTAATAACTGGATGTATGTTTTCTGGAAAAACATCTGCTTTAATCGACGTTGCAAAAAAATCTAAACTACTCGGTAAAAAAGTGATAATAGTAAATTACGAACATGATACACGTTATTCAGATAATGATAAAGTTATGACGCATTCTGGAGAATCGTTTGAGTGTATTCCGTGTGCTAAAGATTTACTTTTTATGCTTAAAGACAACGCTATTGTTACAAATGCAGATGTAATATGTATTAACGAGGGTCAATTTTTTGAAAACTTAGTAAATTTTTGTCAAAATTTATCCAATCTTGGAAAAGCAGTTTACGTATGCGGCTTAGACGGTGATTATTTGCGCAGACCATTTGGTGAGATTTTAAATTTGATACCTCTGTGCGACACGTATGTAAAATTATACGCAATGTGCATGTCTTGTAAGAATGGAAACTGTGCTAGTTTTACTAAAAAAATTACAAATTCTAACGATTTAATTGAAATAGGTTCTACAGAAACGTATATACCCGTTTGCAGAAAATGTTACAACTTGTAATTTAATGTAATTTAAAAAAATAAATTATATAATATAATGAAGCAAATGGATAAAATTGAAGAACTTGAAAATAAAGTACTGTCTCTAGAAAAAAAAATGGACACGCTAATATACAAACTAGAAAATATAAAAGAAGACACTGGTAAAATGTCGTCGCACATCGATTTTGTAGACAATGTTTATTCAAAGGTTAAAGCACCCCTGTTCTGGATATGCGATAAAATTGTTTCTATTAAATCAAGTACTATTAATTACAGTGGCGTCGAAAAGTCTTTTGTAAAGTACAACTCTGAAGTGCCAAATACGGTTCAGATCCCTGTCAAATAATTGCAAAATTAAATTAATATTAACTTTATTTAAAAACAAAATGTATACATTACAGACAATGAATAAAATTAAATTCCTCGTCTGTAATATTAACTCCGCTTTCCCCACTGACATCAATGAAATGATTTTCAAAATGGTTCAAGAAAGAGCAGCAAAGGCTATACAAAATATGTATTACCTTAGAATTAAAGTTAATCTTGATTTTTTCTCTATAATTACATACAATTTTCCACGTGATATATCCTTTGGCTTTCCCAGAGTAAAGAGTGATGACATAAATAAAATTATTATGTATTATATTACAAAGATTAGATACAAATATATACAAGAGCCTGGAATATGGATTGAAAGTTTAAACGATATATTATATCATTATAGTTATTATAGTCGTTTGCCTTGTAAATCTTTGGAAATTAATAATATATTAACAATGCTAAATAAAATCAGAGCCGGTAATTCATTATGGTCTCAGACGCGTATCGATTGGTGGGAAAATTTATAAACATTTTTATTTTTAAAAATAAAATAAATTGTATTATTAATAATGTTTGAATTAACTCCTTTAAATGGCTTTATTGCACTTGTGTTTTTAATAATTTTTGCAGTTTGTGTTATTAAACCCATGATGGAACCACGTGCCGAGTATGCAGAAGATATGTCAAAAGAACAACTTAAGTCTCTTGTCTATTCTCTAGCTAAATCTTTAAAGGATACAAAAGAAGAAGATGAGCGGTTACGTAAAAAAATAGAAGATTTACAGTACTCCGATTCTCTTCAAAGAGAACAGACTAAGTTTTTAACGGCTAATGTTAATAAAAATACTTCGGTAGTTTAAAACTAAGTTTACTTTAAATTTTTAAATTAAATTAATTAAATTAAATTAAATTATATTTATATTTATATTTATATTTACTATTATATAATTATAAATATAATGTCTTCTTGTGACTCAAATCCAAAAAAATGTTCTGCCCAAATGAAACTTTATGATATACTTAAAGATCCTATTATAGATAAAATTGTAAACCCTCGGCAGCTCAAAGAAGATGTACCGGACGCCTCAACTGGTTTAGAATGGGTAAATATACCAACAACTACTTGGTCTGGATTATACGTCTCAAGAGATAAACTAAAGAAAAAATCAGAGACTGTTAGTTTTTTAGCTCTAAAAAAATACAACTCCGAAGAATCTAAAGGCATTTATAATGCTCTTAAAAAATCAATAACCAACGGGGGTCTATCAGAAGGAACTGGTATAATATTTGATAACCAAGGTAATTTTAGTTATATTAAAAAATGGGAAAATGAAGATTTTGAAAATGTCGAAGAATCTATAATTTTACGCAATCCCATTATACCAGCCGGTTCTGCTCAAAAATCTAATTATTTTAGTACAGAATCTTATATGTCTAATTCTGTAAACGCAAAAAATAGAGAATTTTTACCAAAAGATCAGTCTAACGGGGTATTCTATTATAATACAAAAATTATTTCTAATCCAATTCTAACATATTTCATATATACAAAAGATACAACTCCAACAGAAGACTCGATTTATTATTTATTATATAATCCAATGCATAGAGAGAAATTTCAAAGATATTATACTTATTTATTAGAATATGAAGGTACATGGAAAGGCAATGATTTAGTTAAGCCCGGTTCAAGTGGTGGTTATCAAAATAATGACATTGTAGCCGTAGAAGATAAATCAGATGATTCTAAAATTAAAACAGCGCGGGGCTTTAAGCGCGTGATTTCTCGTTACTGCAATGCTATTAAACTAAACGGAGGTGCTTTATCAAACGGTGGTCAAGCTCAACATTATGCAGATCCAACGTGTAATTTTTTATTGGGCCCTGAAGATGCAAATTTATCCATGGTTCTTGGTCAGAATTTAACGCAGGAAAATTGGGCATACGAAAAATACCGCGGAATTATAAATGATACGGACAAATTAGCTCACGGTGAATTTAAAAAATATGTAAAACTTTTATTAGATAGTCCAGGTAATAGAGCGATTTATTTCCCGTGCAAAACTCAGCAGAGTATATCTCAGAAAACGTCTATAATGTATGCTTTTAAAAAGGGTCTTATTGGAGATAAATCTAATTCTTTAGCGAATGTTTTAGCAAATGCGTTCATCAATAATATCGGCGTAGGTGTAACAACCGCCTTAAACGCGCTAAATGTTACAGGTAAAGACTTTAAAAAAGGTCCTTCTTGTAAAGCTACCGTACAATCAATAACAAATTGTCAAACACTTATTAACAATGCCGGGGCTTCAACAGCTAATCAATATAACATAAACACAGCGTGTGGAGGCAATAAAAAAGAAGAAGAAATTAATCTTATTGCCGAAGAGGAGCATTCTGCAAAACAAGAATCATTGGTTTTATCTAAAGAGGAATACGAACGTGCATTAAGCAAAGCAAAATTTAATATTGAAGATTTGACAGGTAAAGACGTGTTGTCATATGATATACTTTTACCGGGTGTAAAAGAATACATTGATAAAGCGAAAGAAAAAAGAAGACTTTATCGTATTGCGCTTGTAGATATCAATGATATGTCTTTAGATTCTGATTTTCCGGTAATGGATCTACCTGATATCCCAGCTCGTCCAGGAACAGTCGCACTTGGAAAAGATGATACTTCAACTGGTGGTGTAGCACACGTTAGTACACAGGACACCGTCGACGACGCTGCAAAAGCCGCACGCGAAGCCGCGAAAAAAGCAGAAGAGAAGCGTAAAGAAAGGGAAGAAAAGGAAAAACAAGAAAGATATGAAGAAAAGGAACGCAGAAAGAAAGAACTAGAGGAATTAAAGGCAGAATTATCTCAAGCAAACGAAGGTTCGGATAACACAATGTTAATTTTAATAATAGCAATAATCGCATTAATTGTTATAATTATTGTCGGTGGGTTAATAATTTTTATTTAAAAAAAATATAATCGTATATTAATATTAATATTGCATGTCTGGAAAAAGCGTTAAAGATTTGATACCCGGTTTATTTGATAACGGAGAGCTTGAAAAGGCAAAGGGTGGCCAGGGTTGTGGCCCTCGAAATGACATGGCTGCAAATGCCGCGGCGATAGCCAAAGATCCGCAGGCTAACTTAAAGGCTGTCGCTGAGCTAATGAAAGCCAAACCAAAATGTGTTAAGACCGCTGAAAATTCCACAACAGAATTCATGAACGATAAATCTGACTTTCAACTCGGAGTGGTTCCTTTTGCTATTGGAGTTAATGACCAAAAAGAAACGACTACAATGTCAACTATGGACGATAAAATGCGCGAAGAGGGTTGTGGTAGTCTTATGAATACATCTAATAGAATAATGAGTTCTGTTAAAAATATGTCTTGTACTTTACAGAGTTCTTTAACTAAATCTAATGTTGTTGTGAAAGCCGGGTCAACCATTAAATTTAACGTACGTGCTCGGTCTGATAAAGAAGTCGCAGCGATAGAGAGAGCAATTGACACGCGCAGGAAAAATGATGCAAATATAATAAATATGTATAAAATTGATACCGTAGCATTGATGGCCGTTGGCGGCAAAGAGGCGCTAAAAACGGCTCTCGATGATCGGACAAGAATGATAGAAAAATTAACAGATAGTTTTGATAAATGGGCACTCGACAATCCTATTCAACCAGAAATTGTAGGTAATAAATTTGATTTTCAAATTAAATCAGACATTAAAATGTCAGAGGAACAGACTATCACCACCGAGATGGCAGAAAACATCATGGCAGATATTAAAAATATAGCAGGCGCTAAAGCAATAAACACTCTTGAACAAGAAAACGGTGTAAGAGCCTTAACCCCAGATACTATGAATCTGGTCCAAAACGAAGTAAATTCTCTCATAGAAAAAGAAAAAACAAGTATTCAGAGACAAATAACGGAAAGTAATGTGGCCATAGACGATGATAATAATATCATTTTGAATTTCCCCGGTAATGTTAGAAATAATACTTTTAAAGCGGGTATAACTTCCCAGATTGATGCTCAGGTTTCGCAAGCCATTGGGACTGCCATGGATATCGCAGATCGTGCGGTAATGTCCGCGCAAGCCAAAGCTACGGCTCATAATGATATGAAACAAGAAAATAAAGGCCTTGAAGACTTAAAAAAGGCTCAGATGGACGGTCTTGCAAAGCAAATCGAACAATCTCAGAAAAATAAACCAGGTGGAGGTATGGGTGGATTTGGCGGTTTTGGGTTAATGATGATGTTGCCCATTCTTATAGTTCTCGGAGTCTTGTTTTTTGCACCTAACCTCATATCATCCTTTTTAAGTCCAAAGATGATTATTATAGGAGTCGTGATATTTGTTATTTTCTTTGGCGGCGCCGCCTTTTTTATGAGTAGTAATAGACGTAGATCTCGTGAGATGATGTCAGTGTCTCCATCTCGCCTCGACGACCTAGGATATATGGTAACCGAAACAAAGGGATATGTAAATAAAAAGCCATATGAAGATTTTCAATTTAAGACCGGCGGCACATGGCAATTAAATTAAAATAAAATATGATATATATAATAAATGAAATCTGGATTAATTTATATTATTTTGACATCACTTGTTTTATTAACGATGGTGTGTATTATGAAATCAGAGAATAGACAACGCAAAGTTCCAAATGTGAATTTTAAATTAGAGAGACAAATTAATAAGTCTAATCCTCGCAAACAAGAAATGATGCATATCTTTTCTAACATGGCAGTACCTGGGTGGAAATGGGATAAATTGTATTCTTAAGAAATAAAGGTTTAAAAAGTTTAAATAATTATAAATTAATTTTAAGAGATAATTTATAAATATTTATAATGAAGGTAATTACACGCAGCGGAAAAAGCGAAGATGTTCGCTTTGATTTTATCACGGCTAAACTTCAAACTTTATCCGGCGAGAATGTATGGGGAAGAAAACTAAACGTAGATCCGGTGTATATTGCCCAAAATATATGTAGTCTTATCTACAATGGTATCACAACAACAGAATTGGACGATTTTTCTGCGGGTTTTGCAGCCACAATGTTTAAAGAAGACCCAGATTATCTACTTTTAGCGAGTAGAATTGCCGTTAATAATCATCATAAAAATACAAACGGTTCTTTTTACGAAACGATGAAAAACTTAAACCAATTCGGCGTTGTTTCCGACGAATTCATTCAACGCGTCGAAAAGTATAAAGAATCAATCCAAGAAATTATTGATTACAACAGGGATTATAATTTGACATATTTCGGGTTTAAGACACTTTTTGGTGGGTATCTTCTAAACAAGAACAATATTTACGAAAGACCCCAAGATCTTTTTATGAGAGTTGCAGTCGCGATTCATGATGACCCAAAATGTATCGCCGATACTTATAATTCGCTATCATGTAAGTATTATACACATGCTACACCAACTCTTTTCAACGCTGGTACAAAATTTCAACAAATGAGCTCTTGTTTTCTTCTAGGAACTGAAGATTCTGTAGAAGGTCTTTACAAAACTGCAGCTGATATGGCGCAGATTTCAAAATGGGCAGGAGGAATTGGTCTTCATATAAGTAATGTGAGAGCAAAAGATTCACACATTAATAAAACAGGGGGCAAGAGTAATGGAATCATGCCACTTCTAAAAGTTTATAATAATATTTCTCGTCATATTAATCAAAGTGGTAAAAGAAATGGCTCTTTTGCCATGTACATTGAACCTTGGCACCCGGATATCCACGATTTTCTAGATGCCAAGAAAAATAACGGAGCAGAAGAATTGCGCGCAAGAGACTTATTCTACGGTCTCTGGATTCCGGATCTTTTTATGGAAAGAGTAGAAAAAGATCAGATGTGGTCTTTGATGTGCCCAAACGATTGTAAAAATTTGTGCGATACTTGGGGAGATGAATTTAATAAATTGTACATCGCATACGAAGAACAGGGTAAGTTTAGAAAGCAAATATCTGCTAAATCTCTTTGGGAAAAGATTATTAATTCTCAAATCGAAACCGGATCTCCATACATTCTATACAAAGATTCGGTAAATAGAAAATCAAATCAGCAACATTACGGGATGATTAAAAGTAGTAATTTGTGTACGGAAATTGTTGAATATTCTGATTCAAAGGAAACGGCTGTTTGTAATCTTGCTAGTCTGTGTCTTCCGAGTTTTATTAATGAGAACAATGAAATGGATTATACTCTACTAGGCGAAAAAATTAGAGAACTTGTTAGGAATTTGAATAATATAATTGATATTAACAATTATCCTACTATGGAGTCTAGGGTTTCAAACATGCGTCACAGACCAATTGGTATCGGTATCCAAGGTTTTGCGGATATTCTTATGAAAATGAAAATCGCATTTGATTCGATGGAGGCACGGAAAATTAATAAATATGTATTTGAATGTATTTACTATCATTCACTATGTGAAAGTGTGTCATTGGCGCAAAAACATGGGGCGTATGAAACATTTAGTGGTTCTCCGGCTTCAAAAGGAATTCTACAATTTGACATGTGGAACGTTGAACCTGAATTCTTTTCTACTGACGAATGGTCAGAACTAAAAGAAAAAATAACAAATTATGGTCTCAGAAATAGTCTTCTAGTTGCTCCTATGCCAACTGCTTCAACTGCTCAAATAATGGGAAACAATGAATCATTTGAACCATACACGTCTAACATATACACTCGAGCAGTTTTGTCGGGTAATTACATCATTGTTAATCAACATCTTATTGAAGAACTGCGCACAAGA
>VMHT01180245.1_pt1 | contig 12388 bp, 10 predicted proteins | sample 4693611 | NCBI WGS metagenome assembly VMHT01 (sample SAMN12280063, study PRJNA550983) | marine metagenome | isolation source: seawater sampled from same location over 5 years 0.02-0.2 micron viral filtrate | place: USA: collected off the coast of southern California halfway between the port... ...
GCTGGATTCGATGAAGAGAGATATACTGTCATATACAATGATGGTAGCATAGAACCTCTAACTGTAGATCAGTTTGTACTTACAAATGGTAATAAGGGTGCTACTATATCTGGTTTGACAGCAAGTCAAAGTTCTAATGTTGATGTGCATGTTACCAAGCAGAAATCAAAAGTAACATCTAAATCAAAGATTTTATCTAAATCACAGACTATTTTAGTCACAGGGTCTGAAGATCTCAACGATGCAGGTATTGATAACGGTCTAACATCAAGTGATGTATATGGTAAGAGAGTACAAGATAGAGAAATATCATTAGATGATCCTGATATCGTAAATGTTCATGCTGTATTTGAATCTACAGGTACAGGTGCACCTTCAATTCCTGAAATCACTATGGCATCATTTACTGGTCCTAGTGGAGACAACTCAGATATTATTGTTGGTGAAATTGGTATAGGTAAATCCTCCGGAGCGTCAGCGTACGTTCTAGCACGTTCTGGTGCCGATAAAGTAGAAATATGTGTAAAGAATACCAAATCATTTATATCCACCGAGGAGATCTTATTTGAGACCTCTGGTGTAAAAGCAAATATATCTGTAGTAACACCTGGTGATCCTAATATTCGTCCCGACTTTATCTTGGATAATGGTCAAAGAGATGAGTATTATGATTTTGGTCGTATAGTAAGAAAGCAATATGCATCTAAACCTCAAGGTCAGTTGAAGATATACTTTGACATGTATACTATAAACTCTGAGGATTCTGGTGATCTAGTTACAGCATCATCTTTTGAAGCAGCAGAATATGATACTGTTCCTTCAATAGGTAATGTTAGAAACACTGATATCATAGATTTACGTCCTAGAGTTGCTACACATTCTGGTTCAAGATCACCATTTGAATTTGATTCAAGAAATTTCTCTGGAACTGGGCAGTCTGCTTCAGTTCTATCAAGTGATGAGAATATAACCTTTGATTACAGCACCTATCTTGGTAGAAAGGATAGGATGTACCTCAATCCAAATAGTAGTTTTAGTATTATAAGTGGTACACCTAGTGAAAACCCAATCCTTCCTGATCCAGTTAGTGAGGGATTTGAATTAGCGACAATAGATTATAAACCATACGTGTATGATGCAAATAGAGATGTTGTTATAACTTTCAAAGCAAATAGACGTTATACCATGAAAGATATTGGTGGTCTAGAGAACAGGATTGAGAATTTAGAAGAAGTAACAACTTTGACTATGCTTGAGGCAAAGACATCTGGTCTGATTATCAAAGATGGTTCTACTGGTCTAGACAGATTCAAGAATGGTTTTGTTGTAGACCCATTTACTGATTTCTCTATCGCAGATAAGACACAAGAAATTAAGTTTGAAGTTGATAATGGTAAACTTACTGCTAAGAAGTATCGTGACGCTATTGACCTACTAATGGGTTCAAATAGTGTTGTTGGATTGACAGGAGCACCTGACCCAACAGTTGATCCACGTTTTGCTGCAGATTTAGGATCACCAAATATCACAAAAACTGGTAATGTTGTTACTCTAAAATACAATGAGGTTCAAGATAGAATACAACCATTTGCTACACGTCTTGAGAGTATCAACCCATACATGTACAGAGACTGGAATGGTAGATTACAACTTGATCCTACTGACGACGTTTATGTCGATAGGAGACAGGTTACCACTGTAGAAGGTCAAGGATTTGCTAATGACTTTGTATCTGAAACAGAACCAGTGCCATTCATGCGTGAGCAGAATATTGAGTTTGACGTTACTGTATTGAAACCTGATACTAAGCACTATGCTTACTGGTCAGGAACTGACATGACAGATATTGAGACAAATGTTATACCAAAATTATTAGAAGTAACACCTGTAAGTGGTTCATTTGAAATAGGTGAGACTGTAAGAGGTCTTGCTGTATCCACACAGAATGTAAGTCAAGGTGAAGATGTAAGATTTAGATTATGTTCTCCTAATCATAAGGTAGGTCCTTTTTCTAGTCCTACAATCGTATACACAGTAAACCCATATACTCCAACTGTTGGTTTATCATCTTCTTATTCTGAGACATCATCAGTATTGAACGTTGATATTGCATCATTGAATCAAAAGTCTGATGGTAACTTCTTCGGATTCGTTACAGTTGGAATGCTATTGATTGGTGAGAGTAGTGGAGCACAAGCAACTATATCTGAGATAAAATTAGTTAGTGATGATATTGGTACTCTACAGGGTTGTTATTATATACCACCTAATACCTTCCAAGACGGTACTAATACAGCAACCATTGTTGAAACAAAATTAGAAAATAGAATACCAGGTAAGAATATATCTTTTGCTGAAACAGAGTTCTTCTCTGAAGGTTTTGAGATTACAGAAACCACTATAATAAGAACAGAACCTAACTTACCTATACCTGTAATCAACAACATTACTAATGTTACTAATAATATAACCAATACTACAAACATAACCCAAATCAACCATATGACAGTGGAAGAGGACGATCCTCTTGCACAATCATTTGAAGTTGTTGAAGATACTGGTATCTTTATGACTGGTGTTGACTTCTACTTCCAAGCAAAATCAGAAGTAATCCCTGCAAAATGCCATATAGTAACACTTGAGAATGGATTCCCATCTCAGAAGATTATGAAAAATAGTGAAGTTGAACTAGCACCTGCACAGGTAAGTGTATCTGATGACGGTTCAATACCAACTCGCTTCCAATTCCCTGCACCTGTATTCCTACCCAAAGGTGACTATGCATTCTACCTTGGGTCAGCATCTGGTGACTATGACTGCTGGATATCTCAAGTTGGTGAGAATGATATATCAACTGCAAATCTCAGTCAGTTCCAGCAGATTGTTGTATCTAAACAGCCTACACAGGGTTCATTATTCAAAGCACAAAGTGACGTAACATGGACTGCTTCACAACTAGAAGATCTAAAATACATTAGCCACAAGGCTCAATTTATTAACGATAGCGGTACAGTTCGTCTCTACAACCCACAATTAACGAAGTACAATGAAAGAAATAAACTCGGACAAAATCCAATCGAAACCTTCTCAAAGAGGGTATATATCGGACTTGGATCTGCGACTAGCACCCCACACATCAACGAAGGAACAGTGTTATCGCAATCAAATAATACAACAGCAAGAGGAGTCGTTGCTGAGAAACTCTCAGCTATCTCGCTCGCATCAGGATCAGTTACCATTACCAACGCAGGAAGCGGATATGAAAATGGAAACTCTCAAGAAGTCAACTTCCAAACAATTACAGGAAGAGGATCAGGTGCAATAGGTATTGTAAATGTATCGTCTAATTCAGTTACAGCAGTATCTATTAAAGGTGCTGCTGCAGCAGATGATACTACAGGTAAAGGATATAAAGTTGGAGATACACTAACTGCTAACATCGGTACTAAAGGACTAGGAAAAGACTTAGTTGTAACTGTTGGTCTTACAACAGATGCTAACGCATTAGTAGTCACAAATGCTTCTGGTGCTGATTTCAATACCACAGATAATATTACTTACATTCCATCTACTGGTGCAGGAGTTGGTGTGGCATCTGAGCAGACTGGTATCGCTCCTAGTGTTGTTACTGTAAACTCAGATGAGTATGATGGAACTCACTTCAAGGTGACACATGCTAACCATGGTCATCATGACTTTGCATCTGTAGTTACTCTTGATAACATAACTGGTGATTCTGTACCTTCAAAACTAACAGTAGGATACGCTGCCAGTGTCACATCTAACGTGAGTGTTGCAAGTAGTACAGGATTCAACTTCTTTGAAGGGGAGCAGGTATCAGCATCCAATCCTGGTTTTGCTATCATAGGTGACGAAGTAATACAATACACTTCCGTAGGAACAAACTTACTATCTGGTACAGTGTTGCGTGGTGTTGATGGATCACTCGCTCAAGATCATTCAGCTGACGATCCAATACAGAAGTATGAGTTGTCTGGTATATCTCTTCGTAAGATAAACAAACAGCATGATCTATCACAAGTTACAAACTCTATCGTAGATCAAATAACTCTCGATTCCTATCATGTCAAGATTACTGGCACCAAGTTATTCAGTAAGGATAAGTCTGGTGGTGGCACAAGAGCATTAGGTACATCTAACATTACATTTGATACTATCAATCCTTCTATCAAGCACAGTATACCTATTGGTACTAAGGTGACTGGTAAGGTAAGAACAATAACCTCTAAGAGTGTAAGCGGTAATGAATCAGCATATCTAGACCAAGGATATGAGGATATATCAATGTTTGGTAAGACAGCATTTAATTCTCCAAGAATGATTGCAACAAGAGAAGTAGAACAAGCAAAAGGAACTATCCTTGCTTTACCTGGTGCTAAATCATTCACATTTGAAGCAACATTATCATCCAATAGTGCGAATGTCTCACCATCTATAAACGTCTTTACGAGTTCTATACTTACAGAGTCATCTCGTATCAATAAACCAATCAGTAACTTCAAGACAGATCGTAGATCTAACACAAGCGATGATCCACATGACATGGTTTATCTTACTAAAGAGATTGGTTTAGAGAATCCATCTACATCTATCAAAGTTATCTTTGGTGCGAACAGACCACCAAACTCAGACATACGTGTATTATACAGACTCAAAAGAGATGATACATCTGAGTTTGATAAGAAGTTTGAGTTGATGCCAGGATTCAAGAACACTGATGCAGCAGGTTTTGTTATCAACCAAAAAGATAATGATGGTTCTTCTGACAGAAAGATTGCAGCAAGTCTCGATAATGAATTCATAGACTATGAATATACAGCAGATAACTTACCACCATTCACATCCTTCCAAATCAAGGTTGTATTCATGTCATCAGATCAGGCAGATTCACCAGAGATAATAGATTTCAGATCAATAGCAGTAGCATAATGTGTACAGAAGCACCCAGAAAAACAGCAAAGAGACTAATCAAACTAGCAAAGAAGAATCCAGATAAATATTCCCCATCTGATGTTCTTTATGCTAAACTTATCAAGAGGTCTGAAAAGAAAAAATGAAAACATTCAAAGAAATAAGAGACCAGTTTCTTGAAAACTTAGGTCCTAGCACACCCGTTAGTGTGTCTGGTGGTAAAGTCTTACCTAATTTTGGTGCAGGACGTGTAGGTAAAATTAGACCGAAAGGTGGTAAGACTATTGCAGACCTTGTGAAAGGTGTGTAATGATCAACGCATATTCTTTAGCAGCAGAAATACTAGAGGGAACTCTAGACAAAAATTATCCCATCATCAAAAATGAAAAGTCGAGTAAAGGTAAAGGATCATCCGACTCTAGAGAGGGACTTGAAGACGAATGCGATCATATCAAATGATAAGAATGGTTATGAGCGTTATATGGCAGAGCGTAACCTTAGAGAAAGTCAGCAATCTAGAATAGACTATCTTGAGACTGAGTTGATGGAGATAAAAAGACTTTTGATGAAAGGAAAACTAGACTTTGAATAAATAGATAGGATGAAGCAGTGATAAGTAAGCTGCTTGATTGAAACGTAGCAAAGGCATACACTATCTCATGGCAGTTCCAGTCGTAAACATTCAAATCGAACAAGGAGCTGACTTTGAAGCAACTTTCTTTGTAACTAATTCGAGTGGGAGCGATCTCAACTTATCGAATCATAATTTAGAAGCAAAGATGCGTAAGTCCTTCGAGTCAGAAGGGTCTATAGGATTAGGAGTTACTTTTGGTTCAGATGCAACCTTAGGTAAGATAGTAGTTTCATTGACAAATGCACAGACAGGTATTATAACCTCTGGCAGGTATAATTATGACGTCCTTATCACCAACACCTTCACTAATAAGAAGTCAAAGGTTATAACTGGGCAAGCTCAAGTCAACGGTACCGTAATGTAATGAATGTTCGTTTATCAAACAACAGCTTTACAGTCAAACAAGTTGGTGCACTCGCACAATCTTTTAAAGTACAACTTGGAGGAGGCGGTGGTCGTGGCGGATCAGGAGGAGGAGGAAGCGACGTGGAACGTCTAACAGAATTGCAAGATGTAAACACATCAAACCTAACTAGCTCAACGAATAGATTTGTATTAATCTATGATGCTGGAACAGGTGGCTTCAAATTTGTAAACCCAGATGAAGTAGTAGACGCTGCTGTAGGAACTGGGACTGTACCTGGCGGAGCACCAGCTGCACAAGGATTATCATCCGACACAATAGATTACCTAGATGAGGTATTGGATGACAAGATTGACCTTGATGCTGGATCATTTTGATAAATATTGATAATGATAGTAATGGTATAAGTGAAAACTACTAAAACATACGGATATTTAAATGCCAGCCCCTATTCTAAAGTTTAAGAGAGGTAGTCTATCAGCACTACCAGGACTGCAAGCGGGTGAACCAGGTTGGGTCACCGATACTAAAGACCTGTTCGTTGGAATCGACTCCACCACAGGCAATAACCAGATCGTTGGATCTGCAAGATATTGGCAAAGAGAAGGAACCACAACAGGTTCTGGTGTAAAGTTAGTTGAAGGTACCAACAACGGTGCTAATGCTATCACGATTGAAGCACCAGCAACAATTGGTTCTGACCAAACATATACATTTCCAGCTGTACCTACAAGTGGCGGTTACCTAAGGGTAGATGGCAGTGGTGGTATGACATGGGACACTGGATCCGGATGGAACGGTGGATCATTCCCACTATCTGGATTGGATATTGATGGCGGTACAGATATTGGAGCAAATATAGTTGATGCTGACGAGTTCATCATTGACGATGGTGGCGGGGGAACGAATAGAAAGACAGATGCTATAAGAATAAAAGATTATGTATTTGGTAGAGTAAATTCAAACTCAGCAGGTGCTTTTATACCAAACCTATCAGTAACTGGTATACAAACATCATCTTTCAACCATCAAACAACATTAACAGTTTCTGGTGTTACAACTACTGCTGGTTTACTTGATGCTAACAATGGTATCAATGCAAGCACTGTAAAGGTAGAAGACCTAACAAACAATAGAATTGTTATTGCTGGTACTGGTGGTGAATTAGAAGATGACTCTAAGTTTACATTTGACGGATCTACATTTACTGTTGATGGCACAGCTACTGTAACTGGTACAGTAAACGCTAACGCAGTTCACTTAGGTGCTGAAGGTGTGGCAATGAGGATGACCTCAGACACAATTTCAGGTCCTGCTATTATAACAATTGACCCTGCTGCTGTAGGAAACGACACAGGTAAAGTTGTTATCGCTGGTGACTTACAAATTGATGGTACTACAACTACCATTAATAGTACTACCATGCAGGTAGATGACAAAAACCTTGAATTGGGTACTGGTGCTGCTGATGACGCTGCTGCTGATGGTGGTGGTATTACAGTTATATCTGGAGAAGGTAACAAGACATTCAAGTTTGAAGCGACTGGTGACAACTGGGAATCTTCAGAAAACTTCGATCTTGCTTCTGGTAAGGTATTCAAAGTTGCTAATTCTGAAGTTCTATCTGCTACTGCACTTAGTACAAACGTTGTTGTTGACATTGCGTCAATCAATATCAACGGTGCAACTGACCTTGGAGAAGAGGTTGTAGGAACAGATGAATTCATACTTGCTGATGCTGGTGGAGAGAATAATAGAAAGACAGACGCATCGAGAATCAAGGACTACGTACTTGGTGGTGGACAGGGTGCTAGATTCCCTCAAATTAGAATTTCTGGTATTACTACTGCTGCATTTGTAGACAGTACAAACCTAAAAGTATCTGGTATCGCTACATTCTCACAAGCGATTGAAGCACCTGATATCAGACAAGCAGACGGTGGTTTGATACCTCTTATCGGAGCGATCAAAAACACTGGATCTGCCGGTCTTGTAACAGCGTTCAAGTTCAGTGGTGGTGGTATTGATAGTTACTCAGTTTCAAACGGTGTTGCAGATATCGTTACAACTGGTATTGCTGCTACAACATACGTAAGTAATCAGCAACAAGTCTTGACACAGGGTCAGACTGCTGTAAACATCTCTGCTGGTTATGAAGTAGGTTTCGTTGACATATACCTAAACGGTGTTCGTCTTCAAACTGGAGCTGACTACGTACAGACTAACTCTAACACTGTTACTCTTACACAGGGTGCTACAGTTGGGGATGAAATTGAATCGATTGCATGGAAAACCTTAGGTACCGTTGCATCTCTAACAGATCTGACTATCGCAAACTCTCTGACAGTTACTGGAGACTTGACTGTTGAGGGTACGACTACACAGATTAATACCGTAAACACGTCCATTGAAGATACGTTACTGGAACTTCAAAAAGTTGACGGTGCAGCACTAAGTTCAGATACTAACAAAGACGTTGGTATTGTAATGAACTACTATAGTGGATCTGCCAAGAAAGCAGCGTTCTACTGGGATGATAGTGCAACGAAATTTGTTCTGTTATCAGAAGGTAGTGAAACCAGTGGTGTTATGACACCAACTGCATATGGTGGACTGGAGATTGGATCCTTATATGTAAATGACTGTGCTGGTGCACATCAAGTCATATCATGTAGTGGTACTACTCGATCTCTTGATAACATAACCGTTGACGGTGGTGCGTTCTAGACAAAGTAATATAAAACTTGTATAATTAGGGGGGAGACCCCCTTTTTTTTATGGAAGACAAAGTACAAGAGTTGACAAACATTCTTCAGATTTATATCAGAAGACTGAATGAAGAAACATCTAAATCAGTAGCATTTGAAGCACGAGTAGTGCAACTAATTCAACTGAACCAGCAACTCACAGAACAACTGGAAGATAAGAAGGGAACCTTCAAATCATCAAGAGCAAAGTAATGGACTCCTATTTCAATGGAATCTGGAAAGACACGAATTATCAATTTCTTAAGTATAGCGGCTATAATCTGGTCGATTACGTTAATAATCAAAGACCTACTAGCGTCCTAGATGTAGGGTGTGGTTATAACAGACTCAAAGGAAAGATACGTAATCTTGTAGGAATAGACCCCTATAACGATTGTGCTGACATGAAAATATCATTGGAGCAGTTGGTGGCAGATCCTACAGATCCCATATATGAAAAGAGTGCATTTGATATAGTATTATGTCTAGGTTCCATAAACTTTGGTAACGAGGAAAATATTGATAATCAACTAAGGTTATTACATCCACTGTTTAGAAAGGAGATGATATTCAGAGTCAATCCTGGCATACCACACAGTGGTGTTGAAGGTATTGAATGGTTTGGATGGTCACAGAAAAAAGTATATGAGGTTGCAAGACAATATAATTACACTGTGAAAGATTTGAAGATGGAATACACAGAACAGAACGATCTTAGATATTATTTCGTATATGGCAAGTAAAGTACCATTCCTAATGAACGGAGGAGTATCCTTCGCTGCTACCACACCGTTGTGGTACACATTGCAGTGGGATAATAATATATGTCATACTGGTAATCGTAAGAAGACTCACTGGTTGACTATCCTACAGTTTATGGAAGCAGAAAGGTATGGTTATAAAGAATACGTAGATCAAAACGGTAGGACATGGAATCAGTGGGCAAAAAAACATGAGACCACACCTTTCGATCCTCCCTCATCATCAAAACCAGCACATCTACAGAAGTCAACATTCACTTTAGAAGAAGAGATAGAGTTATATTCATTACCAACATCTATTGATAAGTATATTGAATATTTTACAAGACACTATCATAATTTGAATGGTGAGTACAAGTATGTTGCTGACTTTTCTAATAAAATATGCACTCTACATCCAGAATTTTTGATGGATATACGTGACAGACTACTAGAAGTATTTGATATCAAGGTCACTATAATCTTTAGAGATCCAGTTCGTAGGATATGGTCTAATTGTAAATGTGATATGGATAAGGTATTTCGTAAACCAGCATCTAAAAGACCACAGTGGCACTATGATAAGATGTACCAAAATCATGTGGATGCGTGGGGTGAAGAGAATGTTTATCCTATTATAATGGAGGATGTATGGCAAGATCCTAGTGGATTAGCAGACTTCTTAGATGTAAAGATTGATAAGATGCATAGAAATTGTTACTGGCCAGAGATGGGAATGAACATACCAAAATACAAATGGTTGAGGGATCAATATCAATGGGAAAATGCACCTGTGCCATATGATTACCTAAGGGAGGAGTTAGATTTTCTGTATGTAAATTTTGAAAAGAAGTTTGGGTACATACCAAAGGAATGGCGTAAACGTGAGTTTGATATATGAAGATACCTTTTCTATTCAATGTTGGATGTGCTTACTGTGCTACCAGTCCACTATGGCGTACTCTCCAGCACAGCACAAAATATCTACACACAGGACATCGTAAGAAGACTCACTGGTTATACGTTCTACAATATCAAGATCAATTTAGTTTTGATAACAAACAAAAAAATAATGAGGGTTCTCTAGACAGTTATAAAAGATGGCAGGGTAGAGCACGTAAGTTTGTTGCAGTACCAAGAGGACAAGGTATTAGTGATAACTCAAGAGAACCTACAAAATTTACTAGGGAACAAGAGGACTATTTCTTCTCTCTACCCACATCTATAGAAAAGTATATTGAATACTATAAAAGACATTGGGACTATTTGAATGGTGAGTATAAGTCATTAGGTGACTTCTCTAATAAACCAGCGATTATGGATGAAGACTATCTCTGCTATCTTCGTGATGCACTGTCTGATCACTTTGATATTAAGGTCACTATGATTTTTAGAGATCCTGTTCGTAAGATATGGTCTAATGCATGGACACAGTATGATAGGATTTACACGAATAAAGGTAACATACAAAAGTCATCTCTATACCATGAGATCTATGAAAAACATGTCAGAGTCTGGGGTAAGGACAAAGTATTCCCTATGGTTATGGAAAGAATATGGGAAGACCCTACTGAACTGTCTGATTTCTTAGGACACTCTATTCCAGAAATGTATAGGAATGTTTACTATCCCGAAAGAGGAACTGATAGAGAAGAGTTTGCTGAGTTCCCAGACCAGTGGGTCAATGAAAAAAATCCTATTGATTATGATAAGATGCGAGAAGAATTTGATTGGTTATACAAGTGTTATGAGAAAACATTTGGAGAGATACCAAAGGAGTGGCATAAATGATACCTTTACTATTGAACTTTGGGACTGCATACTCTGCTACCAGTCCACTATGGCGTACACTGCAAGATGATACAAAGTATTTGCATACTGGTCATCGTAAGAAGACTCACTGGTTATGGATAATAAGAAATCAAGATAGCACTGATTCTGATGTGGTGAAGACAAAGAAGAAGTTTCTTCTGACACCAGATTCTTCTATTCAATCATCATCAAGAGCACAAATAAAATTTACTAAGGAAGAGGAGGACTATTTCTTCTCTCTACCTACATCTATAGAGAAGTATATTGAATATTATAAGAGGCATTGGGAGTATCTTGATGGTGAATACAAGTCATTAGGTGACTTCTGTAATAAAATGGCTGTCATGGATGATGAGTATCTCTCTTATATACGTGATAAACTGGTAGATTTTGATATCAAGATAACTCTAATATTCAGAGATCCTATTCGTAAGATATGGTCTGAAGCACGTACACAATACAATAGAATGTATAATAAGAAGGGTGGTGTAAGACAAACATCTTTATATGGTAAGGTATATGAAAAGCATGTCAGAGTCTTTGGTGAGGATAGAGTGTTCCCAATGGTTATGGAGAGAGTCTGGGAAAACCCTAGTGAACTCTCAAATTTTTTAGGACATCCTATTCCAAAAATGCACAGGAATGCATACTATCCAGAAAGGGGTACTAATATAAAAGAGTTCCCTGAGTTTTGGGATCAATGGAGAAATGAAAAGAATCCTATAGATTATGATAGGTTGAGAAAAGAGTTTGATTTATGTTATCAAGACTACGAAAGAGTCTTTGGTGAAGTACCCGTAGAGTGGGGTAGAAAATATATTGATAAATAGTATCGTAGATATTGTAGATAACAATGCTTTCTGGAACAGATTTCGTTAAGAAGATCAAAGAAGGAAACAAAGAATTATTTGAAGCATCACGCTCAAACGTTCGCAGTTTCTTTGCATCTAAACCAAGTGATGAGTACCTAGTTGAGCACTTCCGTGGACGCATGGTCAACGAAGCTCAAAACATGTACGCTATCGCTGGTCAAGTTGCTACAGCAGATCCTTCTACCGACGTAAAAGACTTAGAACTTCTAAGCCGTCAAGCTATGGACGAAGCAAAACACTTCCGTATGGTAAAGGAAGTAATCGAGCACATCACTGGTGAAGAACTA
>VMHT01048101.1_pt1 | contig 12387 bp, 16 predicted proteins | sample 4693611 | NCBI WGS metagenome assembly VMHT01 (sample SAMN12280063, study PRJNA550983) | marine metagenome | isolation source: seawater sampled from same location over 5 years 0.02-0.2 micron viral filtrate | place: USA: collected off the coast of southern California halfway between the port... ...
ATTGAATTTGAAGAATGCTTATTATTAAACCTTATATTAAATGTAGCTTCTGCAATTCTCGGGATAACATTGTCAGCAGTATTGTTAATATTTATTTTTGTGATTTCTAAATTTGTTGGTTGAAAATCTTTCGTACCTTTATCAAATTTAATATCTTTTAATTTTTTTAAAATACTAACAATTATTGATGAAGGATTGTTTGCTCTTTGAGGGTAGGCAACATGCCCTTGCATGCCAATTATTGTTAATTTTCCAGTCAAACTGCCCCTTCGACCAATTTTAATCATTTCTCCTAAAACGTTAGGATTTGTTGGTTCTCCAACAAGGCAGAAACTAATTCTTTCTTTCTTTTTTTTTAAATATTCTACAACTTTTTTTGTCCCATTAATTGCATCACCTTCTTCATCCCCAGTAATTAATAAGCTAATTGATCCATTAAATTTTTTATTTTTAAATAAAAAAATACTCACTGCAGAAACAAAAGCTGCAATAGCACTTTTCATATCATTAGCACCTCTTCCAATCAGATGACCTTTTTTAATAGATGGCTTAAAGGGATTTACTGTCCAATCTTTTATGTTACCTGGAGGTACAACATCCAAGTGCCCTGCGTAACAAAAATTCGGGTTTTTACTGCCCAATCTTGCGTATAAATTCTTAACAGGTTTTAAACCTTTTTCTCTAAATTCTATTATTTTTGTTTTAAAACCTAATTTTTTTAATTTTTTTTCCAAAAATTTCATCACCCCAGCATCTACTGGAGTAACAGAAGGAAACCTGATTAGCTCCTTAGCTAACTGAAGTTCATTTATTTTTTGCATATTAATCTCTCAAAAGATCGTTAACTGATGTTTTTGATCTAGTTTTTTCATCAACCTGTTTGATAATTACTGCACAGTATAAAGATGGTGCTGTTGGATTTTTTTTATCTGGTAAAGAACCAGGAACTACTACTGAGTAGGGTGGTATTTTTCCATAAGTAATTTCTCCAGTTTTTCTATTAACTATTTTTGTTGATTGGCCAATATACATTCCCATACTTAAGACTGATCCTTCTCCAACTATTACACCTTCAACAACCTCGGACATTGCCCCAAGAAATACATTGTCTTCGATAATTGTCGGCAACGCTTGAGCTGGCTCTAACACACCCCCAACTCCAGTTCCCGCTGATATATGACAATTTTTTCCTATTTGGCAACAACTTCCAGCTCGACTGAAAGTATCCATCATCGTACCTTCATCAATGTAAGCACCTATATTTACGTAGCAGGGCATGAGAACAGCATTCTTTCCTATGAAAGATCCTTTTCTTACAGGTGAATTGGGAACCATTCTAAAACCAGCTTTTTCATGATCCTCTTTTGTCCATCCTGCAGTTTTCCCTTTTAATAAATGAGCTTTGTCATACCAACTACTATATGGTCCATTTAAATTTTCCATTGGGTACATCCTAAAACTTAGCATAATAGCTTTTTTAAGATGCTGGTGCGTTATCCACTCTCCATTAATTTTTTCAGCAACTCTTAATTTGCCACTATCTAAATCATCTATAATTTGATTTATCGCATCTTTTAATGATTGATCTGAATTTTGATTTACCTTATCTTTGTTTTCCCAGGCATCATTTATAATTTTTTCAATAGTCATATTTTTTGATTAATCATTTTTAAATACATTAATTTTTTGAAGAAAAGAAGGCAAATTATTAATCTTATAATCAATGTATGGCTTGTCAGCATCTTTTTTAGCAAAAGCTTCATCATTTTCAAGCCAGCAAGTTTTCATACCTAAATTTTTAGCTTGTTCAAGATTATGAGCTATATCTTCAATCAAAATAGATTTCTTGGGATCTAATTTAAATTTTTCAATTAATTTTTTATATGGATCCAAATGAGGTTTGGGTACAAAATTTGCATCTGTAATATCAAAAGCTCCATCAAATAAATCATTAATTCCTAATTGTTTTGTTACATTTTTAATGTGGGCATGAGAACCATTTGAAAAAATATATTTTTTTTCTTTAATCTTAATTAATTCTTTTTTCAATAATTCATCTTTTGGTAGCCAAGATATATCAATATCGTGAACAAATTCCAAAAATTCGTTAGGATCCACATTCTTTTTTTTCATTAGTCCTGATAATGTTGTTCCATATTCATAAAAATACTCTTTTTGAATCTTCTTTGCTTCAACTAAATCCACATTAAATTTTTTTGAAATAAAAGATGACATATTTTTATCTACTTCTGAAAAAACTTTAGTCTGTCCACTATAAAGAGTATTATCTAGATCAAATATCCAATATTTTATTTCACTTAATTCCTTCATTCATTTATTCTCTTATTAAAGTTCCTGATCCAGCGTTTGAAAGTAGTTCGAATAGTATCGAGTGTTCTAAGCGTCCATCTATAATACAAACACCCTTAACACCATTGCTTGCGACGTCTAAACAGTTTTTTATTTTTGGGATCATTCCACCATTTATTGTGTGATTTTTAATTAATTCATTAATTTTAGCTGTATCTATTTCTGATATTAATTTTTTATTATTATCCAAAACACCCTCAACATCACTAATTATGATCAATCTTCTAGCATTCAATTTTTTTGCTATAGAGCCAGCAGCCGTATCAGCATTTATGTTAAAAACTTGATTTTTTGCATCCAATCCTAGTGGAGCTATAACAGGTACTTTTTTATCTTTTACAATATTCTCAATAATTGATTTATCTATTTCTTTTGGTGTTCCAACAAATCCTAGATCGTCATTTTCTTGACTAACAATTAAGATATTATCTTTCTTGCTTGTAATGCCATGGCTATCACAATTATTATTTTTTAATGCCTCTGTAATTTCTTTGTTGAAATTACTTAGAACTTCCTCAACTATATCTATGGATTTTTCATCTGTAACTCTTAGTCCATTAATAAAATTACTTTTAATTCCAGCCTCACCTAATTTATTTGAAATTCTTTTGCCACCTCCATGAATTATTACTGGTATGAAGCCTAATTTATTAAGTATTGAGATATCATTGATAAAATTATTGAATAAATTTTTATCAACTAAAACACTACCTCCACATTTAATAACAATATATTCATCATTATATTTTTCTAAATAATTTTTTACTTCATCAAATGAAGGACCTTTTAGTGGTAAGATTTTTTTAATTTCTTCCTCGTTTATACTAGACATCAAGTTACTGTTTTAACTGTTGTTCGTTTCATGATGAATAGTTGTTGAGCCATAGTTAAAATATTATTTACGGTCCAATAAATCACTAATCCACTAGGGAATGGAGCAAGAATTACAGTTAAAAAAAGTGGAAAAAACATAAATATTTTTGCCTGCATAGGATCAGTTGGGGCAGGATTGAGTTTTTGTTGAATCCACATGGAAACACCCATCGCAACTGGCCAAGCTCCAATGACTAAAAATGAAGGAACATCATATGGCAACAAGCCAAAAAGGTTAAATATACTTGTAGGATCACGCTCACTTAAGTCATGTATCCAACCAAAGAATGGCATATGTCTCATTTCAATAGTTACAAATAAAACTTTATACAAAGCAAAAAAAACAGGTATTTGTACTAAAATTGGCAAACAACCTGACATTGGATTTACTTTTTCTTTTTTATAGAGAGTCATCATCTCTTGTTGTAATTTCATTTTATCATCTTTGTGAAGCTCTTTGAGTCTCACCATCTCTGGTTGGAGAGCTTTCATTTTTGCCATGCTTCTAAAAGAAAAATTTGCAAGTGGAAAAAAAGCTAATCTTATACATATGGTTATTGCTATAATTGCTAATCCATAATTTCCAAGAAGTTTGAAAAAATAGTCAATTCCAAAGAAAAGAGGTTTAGTGATAAAGTATAGAAATCCCCAGTCAATAACTAAATCAAATTTATCAATTTTTAAAGACTTAGCGTAGCCATCTATTACATCCACTCTTTTTGCAGCAATAATAATTTGTATTTCTTCCTCAATAACATTATTTCCTTTTAATTCAGTAGGCTCAGTTGTAATGAAATTTGCTCTAAATTTTTTTTTGTAATCAAATGTTGTTTTAAATTCTTTCTTAATTGGAGGTATTAATGACGTTATCCAATATTTATCTCCAACACCTAACCAGCCTTTTTGAGAAGTCCGTGTAAATTTTTTATCTTGAATATCGTCATAATCTTCTTCAATAAGCTCATCATCTAAAGTAGCTATCGGACCTTCGTGGAGAATGTAGAAATTCGATAGACCTTCTGGGATTTTATTTCTAATTATTTGTCCATAAGAATAAAAATCATATTTGTTATTAGTAGAATTGATCACTTTTTGTTTAATAGTGAATAAAAATTTATCATCTAATGAAATCTCTTTCTCAAATGTAATTCCTTGGTTGTTAGTCCAAGATAATTTAACAGGAGAATTTTCTGTCAATTTCTTATTTTCAATTAAAGACCAAATAGTTTCTGCATTAGGAATATCGATATTTTTATCAGAAGTTACAAATCCACTTTCAATTAAATATCCATCTGCAATATTTCTAGGACTCAGAAGAGTAACTTTTTCATTGTTTTCTAGTTCTGTATCATAATTTTTAAAAGTTAAATCATCAATTGCAGCTCCTTTTAAAGATATTGATCCAATAATACTTTGGTTTTCAAATTTGACTCTTTCACTTTCTTTTAAAGCATCTTCTCTAGATATTTGAATTATCGTTTCTTTTTGATCTAGAGATGGAGTATCAGTGTTTGATTCTATTTTTTCTTTTTCAACAAGATTTTGATTTGTTGAGGGACGTTCAGGTACAAAAAATAATGAATATAAAACTATAACTGCTGAAGATAAGGCAATAGCAGCAATAACATTTTTTGAGTCCATTATTTTTTAACCTTTATTTCTTTTCTGACTGGATCAAATCCACCATTTGACCAAGGATGACAAGATAAAATTCTTTTTATACTTAAAAAAACACCTTTAAAAAAACCAAAAGTCTTCAATGCCTCAATACTATACTCAGAACAAGTAGGTAAATATCTGCAGGAGTGACCAAACAATGGACTGATAAAATACCTATAAGTTTTAATTAATACAATTAAAATAAATGTAAAAATATTCATTATTTAATTTTTTTAAATTCTTGAAATAAAGTTTCTTTTATTTTTTTAAACTCATTATTTAGCATAGTTGACTTAGCAATAACAAGATATGAATAATTTAATTTTATTGGTATTTTTTTAATTGCATCATTCATAATGTTTTTAAGTCGTCTTTTTATTTTATTTCTCTTCACAGCATTTCCTAATTTTTTTTTAGTAACAAATGAAATATTCAATTTTTTATTGTCTTTGTTATCTAGGTATCCAAAAAATATGGTCATATACTTGTTAGATATTTTTTTCTTATTGAGAAGGTTCTTAAATTCTTCATTTTTTGAAAGAGCAAGTATTTTGCTTTTCATTAATTTATTTGGATACTGTTAATGATTTTCTGCCCCTGGCCCTTCTTCTAGCCAAAAGTTTTTTTCCACCCTTAGTTTTCATTTTAGATCGAAAACCATGCTTCCTAGCTCTTTTAATTTTAGATGGCTGATATGTTCTTTTCATAAATGTGATTAAAAATTAATTAAATTTCGCTCTTTATAGTAATTAAATATATAAATAGCAAACATAAGATTTTTTAAATACGATGAGTAATAATGGAAAAAGCTAAAAAAATTAAATTATTTATAGGTTTATCTTACTTGGTTTTAATAAGTATATTTCTATTATTATTTTTTTCTAAATTCAGTATTCAAGAAATTTCGTCATATGATTTTATTAAAAAAAACAGTTCTTCTTTTATTGAAATAAAGAATTCAAATTTATATTTAGTGTTTATAATTTTTTTAGTTTCAACAATATTATGGGTGTTTCCATTTCTAGGATTTGGGTCTCCCATAGCATTACTTGGAGGATTTATTTTTGGAAAATGGATTGGAACAATTGTTGTTGTTTTAGGCTTAAGTATTGGTGCAACGTTTTTATATTTGTTTGGAAATTTTTTTTTAAAAGATTTGATTAGAGAAAAATTCTTAAATAAATTTAAAAATCTTGAGGTAAAATTTAAAAAGTCTGAATTTATTTATTTGTTAATCTATCGATCTATTGGTGGAATTCCTTGGCAGTTAAGTTGTCTTTTACCAACTATTTTTAACGTAAAAAAAAGTAATTTTTTTTTTGCTACACTTATAGGGATTATTCCACAAGTTTTTCTAACTGTTTCAATCGGTAGTGGATTGGAAAAAATAATAGATCAAAATTTAGAAGCACCATCATTTTTAGATATAATAACCTCTAGTGAAATTTATATTCCTGTTATATCTTTTTTTATTTTAATTATTATTACTATTTCAATAAGAAAAATTTTTTATAAATAATCAAAAATTTTTAATATATTTATTATAAGTTATTTTAATTACTTTTTTTGGTATTTGATATCCTGGTTTAGAACCAACATCACCAGTAATACTTGTTTTGGGATTCCATCCAAATGAAAAAATTATAAAAGAAAAAATTAATAATTTTTTTTTCTTTAATAATTTCACGAAAAAATTTTCAAATATCTTGTCATTTATTATTACTGAATTATTTTTATATAAATATAAAAATGTTAAAATTGAAAAAGTATAGAACATGTTAACTACTCTTCCCCAATCAGTCATCATAAGAAATAGAATTATTATTGGACCGGATACTAAAAATGATAAAATTATAGAATTAAATTTTTTAAATTTTGAATATGATAATAAAATTATTAGTGGTCCAAATCCTACTAAAATTATGATTATATATCTAAATATTCTTTCAAAAGTAAATAATATGATTACAGCGTGGTATTGAGCGTATATTGATGATTTAGATAATAATAAATTACATGACATGTAACAACTTTCATTAAAATTGATCATTAAAAAATCTGCCATTTGAGCATGATCTTGATCAGAAATTGGATTTAAGGCTATAAATGTAGCAATTAAAACAGCAGGAGCATAATATAAGAAAGAGTTTGCAAAGTATTTAAAAAAATTTTTTTCGTCATTTTCAATGAAATCAATAATAAACCAAAATGGAAAAAAAAATACCACAGGCTCCCAAATCAAAACTGATAAAGGAAGAATTATGAGTTTATAAATATGTTTATGATATGTTTTTCTTAAAAATAAATAGAAAAGAAAAAAACAAAATATAAAAGTTTCTTTTCTTGCCAAAACTTCAATTTCAGCAACTGGATACAAAATAAAAATTGGTGAAAAGATACTAAAAATAATAATATTATTTAATTTTAACTGCTTCAAGAAATAATGAAGTGATAAAAAATATAAACCTACTATAAAAATCTGAAATAGAAGTATTGTAAATCTCAATTGTAAATCAAATAAATTGCTTAGATATATGGATATTTGTCCTATCAATCCTCTTTTTGTGAAACCACCTTCATAATTGATTATCCATTCTGAAATTGTTGAGTCATTTCCAACCATGTGTTTTTCATTTAAAAAAAATACGCTAAATGAAAATAGTATGATTATATAAATCGATATATGTTTATTATTTATAAAAGTCATTTTTTCAAATTTTTATAATTCTGGTGCCCCCACCAAGAATCGAACTTGAAATTTATCCTTACCATGGACACGTTATACCATTTAACTATGAGGGCAATTGTACCTAATAATTATTACTTATAATAAGCATTTTTTTCAAATTATTGCCTTAATTTTTTGTGTAATATGATTTATATCTATTTCAGGATAATTTTATGGGAATTCATTACGATTATAAATCTACGAAAAGTGCTAAACTCATGGAGAAGCAAGCTAAAAGAGAGAGAAAACTTGCAGAAAAAAAAGCTAAGCGTGAAGCAAGAGAAGGAACTAAGAAAGAGGACAATAAAGCATCAACTTTAGATACTTCCAAACCAATTACTTTAGACTTTCTTACCAACCCTAATAAAGAATGAGTTCAAAAGATAAGAATGAGCGTTTAAGCTTAGCGCTTAAAAAAAATTTAAAAAAAAGAAAAATATTCCAAAAAAAAAATAAAAAAAAAAATGATTTTAAACGATAAACAAATAAAACAATTAGCTATAGATCAAGAAATGATCATGCCCTTTATCGATAAAAGTGTTGCCAAGGGTATAAGTCATGGACTCAATTCTTTTGGATATGATTTAAGATGTGGTTCTGAATTCAAAATATTTACCAATATAAAGGGTGCTACGGCTGATCCAAAAAATTTTAGTGAAGATAATTTTATCACAGTCAAAGGTGAAGACTCTATTTTAATCCCACCAAATTCTTTTGCTTTAGCAAGTAGCTTAGAATACTTTAAAATGCCAAGAAATATAACAGGTTTAGTAACAGCCAAATCTTCTTACGCCAGGTGTGGTCTAGGCACACCACCAACTGTTTTGGAAGCTGGTTGGAGTGGTAACCTTGTTTTAGAATTTTCAAACCATACAAGTAATCAAATAAGATTATATGCGAATAGTGGAGCTGCTCAAATTTTATTTTTTAAAGGTGAGCAACCAGAAGTTTCTTACGCAGAAAGAGATGGAAAGTATCAAGGTCAAACAGGCATTACGTTAGCAAAATTCAAATAGTTTATGGATAAATTTTTGATTGAAGGTCCTTGTATAATCAAGGGCAAAGTTAAAATTTCAGGAGCAAAAAATAGTGCCCTAGTTTTATTAGCAGCCACTCTTTTATTTGAAAAACCTGTAACTTTAAAAAATTTACCAAGGGTTAGAGATATTAATACTATGTTTAATCTATTGAAATCTCTTGGTTCTAAAATAACTTTATCTAAAGACAGACGGACAGTAAGAATACAAAATAAAAAAAAAATGAAGACTTTAGCAAGTTACTCTCTTGTTAAAACAATGAGAGCTTCAATTCTTGTTTTAGGACCATTAATTTCAAAATTTCACAAATCCACCACATCATATCCTGGTGGCTGTAATATTGGGTCACGACCAGTAAATTATCACTTATCAGCATTAAAAAAATTAGGAATGAAATATCAAATTAAAAAAGGTTATATTCATGCAAATTCCAATGGTAGGTTAATAGGGACTACAATTAATTTTTCAAAAATTAGTGTTGGGGCTACAGAAAATGCAATTATCGCTGCTTGCTTAGCTAGGGGTAAAACTATTTTAAAAAATTGTGCAATTGAACCTGAAATAAAAGATCTTACAAATTTTTTAAATTCTGCGGGAGCCAAAATTAATTGGAAAGGCAGAAGATGTTCTATTACAGGAGTTAATTCATTAAATGAGACTGATTATTCTGTAATGGCAGATAGAATAGAAACAGGAACATTTTGTGTAGCAGCTACAATAGCAAAAGGGGATTTAGAAATACAAAATTTAAATCCAAAAGTAATAAAAACTGAATTAAATATACTAAAAAAAGCAGGTTCGAAAATTAGAGTTTTTGAGGATAAAATTTTAATAAAAGGCCCTAAAGTAATTAAACCCATTAAGAATATAAAAACAAAGGAATGGCCTGGTGTTGCAACAGATATGCAATCCCAATTAATGGTACTAATGTGTAAAGCCAATGGTGAGAGTTCAATTACCGAAAATATTTTTGAAAATAGATTTCTCCATGTAGGCGAGCTTCAAAGACTTGGAGCAAAAATAAAAATTAAAAATAATAAAGCTACAATTCAGGGAAATACAAAATTAATTGGTGCTGAATTAATGTCTAGTGATTTAAGAGCCAGTGTAGCTCTTGTATTAGCTGCGATGATATCAGAAGGTAAATCTGTTATAAATCGAATTTACCATTTAGATAGAGGCTATGAAAACATAGAAAAAAAGTTAAGAAAAATTGGTGTTAAAATTAAAAGACTTAAGTAATGAGCAAATATTTAGCTAAAATAATTGCAAATGATCAAGAGGGGTTGCAAATGATTTCAGCCTGCAGTTCTGGGGCTAAGGTCAAAGTTGCAGACATTAAATATTTATCATCTAATAAAGTTTTTTTGATATCAGTCGAAAGAACAAAAAATGAAACTGATAAAGAAAATAAAAAAATTAATAGTATTTGTAGGTTTGACTTTGTTGATAAAGTGAGATCAAAAAACATTAATCAATCAAACAAAGAAATGGTTTTAGAACTGATAGGAATTGATTATTTGAAAAATAATGATGATTATGAAATAAATCTTATTTTTAATAATAATGCTCACATTGCTTTGACTACAGAGACAATTGAAGTAAGACTAGAGGATCAAAGTGAAATTAATAAGTTATGAAAATATTAAACAGTAATAGCAAGCGATTTGATAAATTATTAAATGATCTACTTTTAAAAAGAAAATATAAAATTCAGTCAAATTCAGTTTCAGTAACAAATATTATAAAAGATGTTAAAAAAAATGGAGATAAATCTTTATTAAAATATGAAAAAAAATTTAATAAGAACAATATTATTGTTCCAAGCTCAAAACAAATTTTCAAATCTATAAAAATTTTAAATCCAAAAGTTAAAAGAGCAATTGATATAGCTTATGATAGAATCTATAAATTTCATTCTCTTCAAAAATTTAAGAATATTTCATACATAGATAAATTTAAAAATAAACTTCAATACAAGTATTTACCATTAGAATCTGTAGCTATTTATGTACCTGGTTCAACAGCATCTTATCCATCGAGTGTATTGATGAACGCTATACCTGCTATTGTTGCTGGAGTTAAAAGGATAGTCATGATTAATCCAGGTTATAAAGGAAAACAAAATCCTGCTGTATTATATGCTGCAAAGAAATGTAAAATAAAAGAAATATATTCTATTGGTGGTCCTTCTGCAATTGCAGCAGCCGCATATGGAACAAGGAAAATAAAAAAAGTTGATAAAATAGTTGGACCAGGCAATGCTTATGTTTCTGCGGCAAAAAAAGAAGTTTTTGGAGATGTCGGAATTGAAGGTATGACTGCAGGACCATCAGAAGTAACGATCGTATGTGATAAATTTTCAAATTCTGAATGGGTTGCAAGTGATTTAATTGGCCAAGCAGAGCATGACAGTCTTGCTCAATGCATTTTGATTTCAAAAGATAAAAATTTCTTAAATGATGTCAAAATTGAAATTTTTAAACAATTAAAAGAAATTTCAAGACGATCCATTGCAAAAAAAAGTTTGATGAATAATGGAATTTTAATGCATATTAATTCGGATAAAAAAATAATTGATGTTGTGAACAAAATTGCACCAGAGCACCTAGAACTAAATATTAAAAATTATAGATCTATTGTTTCAAAAATTAAAAACTCAGGATCTATTTGTCTTGGAAAATATGCGGTTATGGCAATGACTGATTATAATATTGGTACGAACCACGTTTTGCCAACAAATAGTTCAGCTAAATATTCGAGTGGTATAAGCGTCAATGAATTTTATAAAAGAATTTCATATATAAATTTATCAAAAAAGGGTATTGAAAGTCTTGGACCATCAGTTATAACTCTTGCAAATTATGAAGGTTTAGCAGGACATGCTCAATCTGTAAAAAAAAGAATTAGGAGAAAATAAATTTGTCGAAACAAGATTTACTCGAGTTTAGAGGTAAAGTTACCGACTTGTTACCAAATGCAATGTTTAGAGTTCAATTAGAAAATGGACATATTGTTACAGCTCACACAGCAGGTAAACTTAGAAAGAATAGAATTAGAGTACTACAAGGTGATAATGTGACAGTAGAAATGACACCATATGACCTTACAAAAGGCAGAATAATCTTTAGGGGTTAAACTTTGCCTCGGTAGCTCAGGAGTAGAGCAGAGCCCTGAAAAGGCTTGTGTCGGAGGTGCGAATCCTTCCCGAGGCACCATCAAATATCTTGAAATTCAATAAAAAGAAATTAACTTCTCAGAATAATAAATAAACAAAGGACTAAGAAATAAGATGAGTACATTAAAAGGAACAGTTAAATGGTTCAATGGCAAAAAGGGATTTGGTTTCATTGAAAGGGAAGATAAAGAAAAAGACGCTTTTGTTCATGCAAGTGCCGTTAAAGCAGCAGGAATGAGATTTTTAAATGAGGGAGATAAGTTGGAATTTACACTAGAAGATGGTCCAAAAGGCCCATCCGCAGTAAATTTGAAAAAAATAGATTAATTTTAAATTTATAAAGGACGTTTTTCTAATAAATAGATAAACGTCCTTTTTCTTTTAAGGGTTGCATAATTTTAATTTATCACTAAAACATCGACAATGATTATAAATACTACATACAGAGAAACCTCAAGAATCTCTCATGCTGTTGGTTACCATAGCCTTTAGGCTATTTATTTATAATATAATTTTTAAATCCATAAAAAATAATATAAAAA
>VMHT01173718.1_pt1 | contig 12387 bp, 25 predicted proteins | sample 4693611 | NCBI WGS metagenome assembly VMHT01 (sample SAMN12280063, study PRJNA550983) | marine metagenome | isolation source: seawater sampled from same location over 5 years 0.02-0.2 micron viral filtrate | place: USA: collected off the coast of southern California halfway between the port... ...
GAACAACAACCTTTCGTAGAATATAGGGCGAGGTAACTCGCCTTTTATTTAGGAGAATTCAAATGGCTGACTTAGTTACCAGTCAAACTATTCAGGATGGAGCGAAGGTTGCTATCTTGAAATTTACAAATGTGAGCGATGGCACTGGTGAATCTGGTGTTGTCAAGGTTGATGTATCTGCTCTTAACGCAGACCCTTTGACAGGGAAAGCGTGTACCGCAGTTGTTGTGTCTAGAATACAATTCGTCACTTATAAGATGGATGTTAAAATAGAATTTGATGCAACAACAAATACTTTAATTGCTTATCTTCCTGAGAATTATTCAGATGATTTAGATTACAGAGAGTTCAGCGGGATACCAAATAACGCTGCTGCGGGTAAGACTGGCGACATTGTATTCACAACAACAGGCGCTGCGTCAGGCGATGCCTACTCAATAGTAATGACTTTAAATAAGACTTACGGATAATATGAGAAGATACTACGGCGGCGGAACAGTAGCTAAGTTTAAAGATGGCGGAAGCACTAAGGATGCTTGCTACCGAAAGGTTAAGGCAAGATACAAGGTGTTCCCATCTGCTTATGCGTCTGGCGCTATAGCAAAGTGTCGTAAGGTAGGGGCTGCTAATTGGGGGAATAAGTCCAGTGGCAGTTCGTAAGACAGAGAAAGGCGCTTCCTTAAAGAGATGGTTTAAAGAAGACTGGAAAGATGTTCGTACAGGAAAAGCTTGCGGCAGAAAGAAAGGTGAAAAAAGAGGCACTCCTTATTGCAGGCCAACAAAAAAAGTATCTAGCAAAACTCCTAAGACATCAGGAGAAATGAGTGCAGCAGAAAAGAAAAGGAAAGTGGCTGAAAAGAAAAGACTTGGTCAGCCAGCGGGTAAGCCTAGAAGGGTTTCCTCTGTTAAAAGAAAAAGTAGGGTGGCAAAAAAAGCTAGAGGTAAAAGTTAATGGGTACGTTTACTGATGCACAAAAACGCAAAATGATTAAAGACCTTAGAAAGGCTTCTAAGTCACATGCTGGTCAAGCAGACATACTAGAAAAGTCATTACCAAAAAGTAAGTCAGTAAAGAAAAAATGAGCCTTTCTGAGTCTGACAAAAAAAAGCTTGAAAGGTACAATCTTAAAGGACTTAACAAGCCTAAAAGAACTCCTGACCATCCCACTAAAAAAGGTATTGTTGCTACTAGAGTTGATGGTAAAGTAAAAATTATAAGATTTGGTGATCAGAAAATGGGTCACAATTATTCTGCTGAAGCAAGAAAGCAATTTAAAAGTAGGCACGGTAAGAACATAGCAAAAGGTCCAAGCAGTGCTGCGTTCTGGGCAAACAAGCTTTTTTGGTCTGGGTCTGGGGGTAGTAAAAAAAGCCCTCCAAAGTCTCAAAAGAAAAAGTATGTTTGATGCTTATGGTAAATTAACTAGAGGTTTAATTAGATAATGGCTACTAGCGGAACATACTCTTTCAATTTAGACATAGGCGATATTATAGAAGAGTCTTATGAAAGGGCGGGTGTAGAACTTAGAAGCGGTTATGATTATAGAACCGCAAGAAGAAGCTTAGATCTTATGATGCTTGAATGGCAAAACAGAGGGCTTAACCTCTGGACGGTACAGTCTGGCAGCATTGTTTTAACTCCGGGGACAGGGCGTTATGCCTTACCTTCAAAAGAGCTGGATATTATTGAGGCGTTTATTAGAACGGACGCTGGTAATACTTCTAGTCAGTCTGATCTTATGATGCAAAGAATATCTGTAAGTCAGTATTCTCACCTAACAAATAAGTTAACTGAGGCTAGACCTTTGCAGTATTGGATTGAAAAAGATCCTTCACAGATAGCAATTAATCTTTGGCCTGTGCCGGATACTGCTGAAACATATACTCTATGCTATTACTATATGGAAAGAGTACAGGATTCTGGCAAACCTTCTTCTAACAATATGGATGTTCCTTCAAGGTGGCTGCCTTGTCTTGTTTCTGGTTTGGCTTATCAAATTAGTGTAAAGAGACCTGAAGTTTCTGAGAGAGCGCCTTTGCTTAAGCAAGTTTATGATGAGCAGTGGGAACTGGCCTCTGACGCAGACAGGGAAAAAGCTGCTTTGTATGTTGTGCCGGGAGGCTATCAATACTTATGAGCGGTTATGCTACTGGAAAAAAAGCTTTTGGGATGTGTGATCGCACTGGCTTTAGATATAACTTAAGAGATTTAGTTCCTCAAATAGAGGATGGTAGACCTAATGGTATGTTGGTTGGTCGTGATGTTCTTGACAAAGATCAGCCTCAATTACAATTAGGAAGAATAAGAATGAATGACCCTCAAGCTTTAAGAAACCCAAGACCTGATAGAGGTTTGACGGCTAGTAGGAGGTTGTTTTCTTGGAACCCTGTCGGTCTTGTCGGACTGGATATGTTCGGTCAGGTTGGCACTGTTAGGGTAGAGATAAGCTGATGGCTTGGACATATACGACATTAAAAACAGCTATACAGGATTATTTACAAACGACTGAGTCAAGCTTTGTAAGTAATCTTCCTACGTTTATTACTCAGGCAGAAGAAAGAATACTCAGAACTGTTCAGCTCCCAGATTTTAAAAAGAACGTTACTGCAAATGTAACTAATGGTAATCAATATTTGGCAATGCCATCTGATTTTTTGTCTCAATATTCTATGGCGATTGATAACTCAGGATATGAATACCTCCTTTTTAAAGATACTAATTTTATTAGAGAGGTTTCTCCAGACGTTACTGTTACTGGTGTTCCTAAATATTATGGGATATTTGATGATTCTAATTTCATACTTGGTCCTACGCCAAATTCAAATTATTCTGTCGAGCTTCATTATTTGTACAAGCCTCTGTCTATATCAGTAGATCCTAGCGGAACAAGCTGGCTTGGAACAAATGCTGAAAATGCACTCTTGTATGGTTCTCTGATAGAAGCGTATACTTATCTTAAGGGAGATCCAGATCTGATGTCCTTGTATCAATCAAAGTTTGATGAATCTCTTGCCCAGCTTAAAATACTTGGCGAAGGTTACAATACAACAGACAACTACAGAAGTGGTGCTGTTTTTGTTAGGAGAGGATAATGCTTGGAGTAGAAGGTGATGCAAGTTCAGGTATGAAGTTTGAAGTTCATACAACTTCTCATCGGGGCTGGACTCCCGAAGAGTTGGCTGAAAGAGCTATGGAAAAGTTTATTGCTGTTAGCGATACAGCAGACCCCTTGCTAAAGAGCCAAGCTCTTGCATTTAGAGAAAATGTAAAAAGTCTTTTTGTTTTTTACATGAAGGAAGCTATTAGGTCTGACAGGACAACCGTCAGCGCCAAGCTTAATCAACAAGGCCATGCTGAATTGGCTGGAATTATAAATAAATTATAGGAGAAGCCCTTTATGGCTATTACTCAAGCAATGTGTACAAGCTTCAAAACGGAGCTTCTTAACGGCATACACGCATTTGGAACAACGGTCGCTCGTGGCGGTACAACGGCAGATACATTTAATCTTGCTCTGTATACAAGTTCGGCTTCTTTGGGTGCGGCTACTACTGCTTATACTACGTCTAACGAAGTATCTGGAACAGGATATACAGCGAAAGGAGGGGCGTTAACGACAGTAGCACCTACTAGTTCTGGAACTACAGCTTTTACTGACTTTAATAATTTGACGTTTTCTACGGCTACTATTACAGCTCGTGGGGCTATGATATTTAATGATACTCAGTCTGGAGATCCTGCTGTTGCTATCTTAGATTTTGGTGCTGATAAAACATCAACTGCTGGTGATTTCACTATTGTGTTTCCTACCGCTGATTCTAGTAACGCGATTATTCGTATCGCTTGATAGGTGTTAAATGGCTGATGTAACTGTACCACTAGGCGGGTGGGGTTATGGTAATTGGGATGCCAGCGAATGGGGCACTAACAGTCCTGCTTTACCTCTAGGTACTGGTCAGCTAGGAACTACTACTGTTGCTGCTGGCGCTATTGTATCAGTAACAGGATTGTCTGGAACTTCTGCGTTAGGCACTGCTATTGGTGTAATAGAAGCAACGGTTAATGTCAGCGGAGTATCAGCAACAGGTATTGCGAACTATCCAGTTTTTGATGCAATTGTATTTCTTGATGGATGGGGTAGTGTCGGTTGGGGTGAGCAAACTTGGGGCGATGGAAGCCTATCTTTTGAGGCAACCACTCAACTTGGAACTGTTACTTTCCAGCTTGGCGGATCAGCATCTGTTACTGGGGTTGTTGGAACATCGGCTCTTGGTGATGTTGTTGCTAATGCGGATGGCGCTATTGATGTTCTTGGCAATGCTTGTACAGGACAGATAGGTACAGCGTCTGTTACAGCAGATGCAAATGTATCTGTTACAAGTGTTGTAGGCACAACTGGCCTTGGCTCTGCTGGAGTTTTAGGTTCTGTGCAGGTTATTCCAACTGGGGTTGTTGGAACTTCGGCTCTTGGTACTGTTGCACCAAAAATTGATGTACAGTTTAATGTAACAGGAGTTTCGGGAACAACTGCTTTAGGATCAGCTACTGCATTCCTTCAGTTGTTTGTTAATGTAACTGGTGTTCAAGGAGCGACCGCTTTAGGTTCTGCTACCGCAAAAGGGGTAGCTAACATTAATGTGACCGGGGTTCAGGCTACTGGTCAAGTTGGAAATGTTTTAGTATGGAGTAGAATAGTACCTAACCCCGGAACTATTTGGACGGAGATTGCTGCATGAAGACAGTTAATGAAGCAAAAACAATTGATGGCGTTATAGACCCTAAGCATGAAATAGAAATTCTTTGTGCTAGTTGCGGTTATGATTTGAATGAGTCAGAGCTTGCGGCAGATACTTGCTCAGATTGCGGAGCGACTTTGTCGCTAAAACAAAACACAACGATTTATGCAACCAGCGTTCCCTCGGCGACGGGTGACGCTTCGCTATAGTCAGTGGAGATATAGATGGCTACTTATGTAAACAACCTAAGATTAAAAGAAATTGCTACAGGTGATGAAAGCGGCACTTGGGGTACAAGTACAAATACAAATTTAGAGCTTATTGGAGAATCGCTAGGGTATGCTACTCAAGCAGCTTTTTCTTCTGATGCCGATGCTACCACTACGGTTGCTGATGGTGCTTCAGACCCTGCTCGTGCGCTCTACTTTAAGGTTACTTCTGGAGCTTCTCTTACAACAACCAGAACTCTTACTATTGGACCCAATACAAATACACGAGTCATGTGGATAGAAAATGCTACTTCTGGCAGTCAGTCTATAAACATATCTCAGGGTTCAGGAGCTAATGTAACTATAGCTACGGGAAAAACTAAAGTTGTTTATTTAGATGGGGCTGGCGCAGGAGCCGCTGTGGTTGATGCGCTTGCCTTAGTTGAGGATATTACTGACGGCGATGTTGTTGGACCGGGCAGCTCAACAAACACCAACATTGTTACGTTTAGTGGCACTACAGGTAAAGTTATTCAAGATGGGGGTCAAGCACTACCTACAGGGACTATTGTGGGTACTTCAGACACTCAAACGATGACCAATAAAACAATAACTAGCCCTAGAATTGGTACTAACATTCTGGATACGGGTGGCTTAGAGTTAATAAATTTAACTGCAACGGCTTCTGCGGTTAACGAAATAACACTGGCCAATGCGTCTACTGGTAATAACCCTACAATAACGCCTTCGGGCGGAGACGCTAACGTAGGTCTTAACATTACCCCTAAAGGCACAGGCGAGTTTAACGTTACTTCTAGCTTTATGTCAGGGGTATTCTCGGATAGAGTCACTGCACTGGGTAACACAGGTACAGCTAAGACTATAGACTGTGATGACGGAAATGTTTTTACTGCGACATTAAACGGTAATGCTACGCTTACATTGGCTACGCCTAACACGGTAAGTAGCAGGGCAACTTCGTTCACATTAATCCTTACTAACGATGGAACACCTAGCCGTACGTTGGCCTTTGCTGGGGGTACATTTAGGTATCCCGGTGGTTCTGTTCCAGACCGCACAACAACCGCCAATGGTGTAGATATTTGGTTTTTCGTTTCGCCAGATAACGGTACAACGTGGTATGTTAGTATACCTATGGCGGACTTATCTTAATTTAATATACTAGAAGGAATATCGATATGGCGTTAACAGAAGAGCAACAGCAAAACGTAGATGAGCAAAAAGCAATCGAAGATAACCGATCTGCTAATCAAGCTGTACAAGAAGCAAAACGAGCGAAACTAGATACCTTGCGTATGGCTAAAGAAATATTAGTTGAGAATCGTCGCACTCAAGCAGCAGCTGATGCTACTGATATTACTGCGTCCGCAGTAACTACGTTAGCTGGAGAACTAGATACTTTTGTAAATAGTTAATGGAGTCTTACGCTTATTTTCCTTCTCTTATTTATCGAGAAGAACGTGTAGAGTGGGTAGATGAAACACTAAAGCACTCTCAAAAATATTATGAGCAAGCAGAGTCTTCTACAGTTAAGCAAACTGAAGGTATGGTAAACGATCCTGACCTTGGTTATTTAGCGTCTTATTTTAAAGATAAAGGCGTTAGTATATTAAAGGAGCAAGGTTATTTTACAGATGAGCATGAGTTTTATTTGGCGGGTATGTGGGGTCAAGAGTTTGCTTGCATGGGCAGTAATATTATGCACGTTCATGGGGACAGTCAGATTTCAGGTTTTTATTTTTTAGAGACACCTGAAGGAGGATCGTATCCTATTTTTGACGATCCTAGAGCTGGTAAAAAAATGACTGACTTATGGCCTACGCCAAGCGAAGAAGTTACGTTAGCTACACCTCAAATACATTTTAACAATGTACAAGCTGGGACTATGATGTTTTTTAATAGTTGGCTGCCTCATATGATTACTTCTAATCAAGTAGAAACACCGACTAAATTTATACATTTTATACTTTCTTGCAGCAAGAGGTTTGTTTAATGCAGCATACGTTACTTCCGTACACAAAATGCTTAGAGCCTTTTGCGTGGTGGGATGAAGCTTTTACGGTAGAGCAATTAGATTGGTTGCAACAAAAGGCACGAGAAGGAGCTGAAAAGGCTTATGTAGGAGGGGGTTTATTAGATTCAGAAGTTCGCCGAACAGAATTGAATTGGCTATCTAAAGATGAGGGAACTAGCCAACTTTTTCATAGATTAGGTCATGTTGTGTCTATGATCAATGCAGATTTTTTTCAATATGATTTAGCGGGTTTTGGTGAAGAATTGCAATTAACAAACTACCATGAAAGTCAACAAGGTATGTACACATGGCATCAAGATTTAAGTAGTCAAGGAGGTGTGTCAAGAAAACTTTCTTTGGTTATGCAATTATCTCATCCTGAAGAATACGAGGGCGGAGAGCTTCAACTTTTAACTAGCAAAGAACCTACTATAATAAATAAAAAAAGAGGTTTAATTACGGTTTTTCCTTCTTGGACTCTTCATCAAGTAACCCCCGTTACAAAAGGAAGCAGACAAACATTAGTTGCATGGGTAACAGGACGACCATTTAAATGAATTTTGAGCATAAAGATTTTATTGGTGTATTTTCAGAGGTGTATCCTACAAATTTTTGTGAACACTTAATAAGTGAGTTTGAGCGTAGTTTAATATCAGGGGCTGGTATAAATAGGCAACTGGGAGAAAATGCAGATAGACACGTTAAAGATGATTACCAGATAATGGCAAACGGTAGAAACATTAACTTTGCAGATTTCAGTGAAACGAGATCAACCGAATTGTTTTTTGAAGGGTTGCAAAAATGCTATGAAATATATGCGGAAGAATTTTCTGTATTAAAAAACTCAAAGGTTGTTTGTCATGACATGAAAATGCAAAAAACTTCTTCCGGTGGAGGGTATCATGTTTGGCATTGCGAACAAGGTAATGATGATCAAGCGCGAAGAGGCATAGTCTACTCTCTGTATTTAAACTCTTTGCCAGAAGAAGCTAACGGTGAAACAGAATTTTTATACCAACAGCGTCGAATCGCTCCAGTTCAAAATACAATGGTATTATGGCCTGCTAGTTTTACTCACCCGCATAGAGGAAACCCTGTTTACGGAAATAATTCAAAATATATTATTACGGGGTGGTTTTATTATGAATAATCTTGAAAAGGTTGGGTGTGTAAAAATACCTGAGCTTTTTGACGCTCCTACTATGTCCGTAGTTGCTGAGTATTTTGAAAACAAAATAGCTAGAGAAGAATTAAAAATTGATTATAATTTAAATGACCCTAATAAACCTACTAAAATTTATTATTACGCAGACCCTTTAATAGAGGTATTGTTAAAAAAAGCATTACCTTTTATAGAAGAAGTGGTAGAAGAAAAAATTTTACCGACTTACTCTTACTTTAGGATATATGAGGCAAAGGAAGAACTAATACCCCATAGAGACAGGCCAGCTTGTGAAATAAGTGTTTCAGTAAACATAGCTTCTGGAAAGGGTAAAAATAAAATATACATGGAATCTCTTGAAGGAATTAGAGGGTTTGAATTAAATTCTGGGGACGGGGTTGTTTATAAAGGCTGCGAAGTAAAGCATTGGAGAGAGCCTTTAAAAGAGGAAGATTATGTAATGCAATTTATGTTGCACTACGTTAAAGAAAAAGGTAGATACGCATCGCATGTTTTTGATCAGCGAACAAGATTAGGAGAAAAGTCATGCCTATAGGAACCAGTAAAATAGGAGTGCTTGGTGGAAAAGTTATTGTGTGCGGAGGTTCTCAAACGTTTAATTCACCCGGAACTTTTGCCATCCCATGTGGGGTAAGTGTAATAAGCCTTGTAGGAAAAGGGGCAACAGGGGCAACAGGTGCAACAGGTGCAGCAGGTAATTCAGGGTTTGGGGGCGGTGGCGGTACAGGCGGGTCAGCGGGACCATACAACCTTCCTATGCAGTCTCCCAATGCTCCCATTGCGGGAGGACCGGGAAACCCTACTTCTTGTGTAGCAGGTAATGCAGGATCAACAGGTGCAACAGGTGCAGCAGGGGCTGCTTCTACTTTTGGCAGTTGTTATACTTTTCCGGGTGGTGCAGGAGGAAACGGAGGAAACGGAGGAAACGGAGGAGCGGGAGGAGCGCGTGGGACAGGAGGTCAGTCAGAGTATTGTTCTTATCCTAGCTGCGGCGGTGTTGGTGGTGCTGGTGCGGGTAATGGTGGTAATGGAGCTGCGGGCTTTCTTGCTAGACTAAGAGGAGGAGGTGGCGGCGGAGGTGCAGGTAATCTAGGTCAACCTACTTGTTTTGCTAACACTAACCTTAGAAACAACAGCCCTACTTGTAATGGAGCTGCGGGAGGTGCTAATGACGGAGGTGCTGGTGGTAAAGGGGCTAGAAATCAAAATCCCGGTATAACGAGTGCAGGAGCAGGAATTAATGCGCCTATATCTAATAATTTTAACGGCGGCGGCGGCGGCGGCGGCGGTATAGGGCAAGGTTCAGCAGCGCCATTTCTTCCTCAGGCGTACGGAGTTGGTGGTGGCGGCGGTGGCGGTGCAAATGGAACCGCAGGTAACTCAGGAAATGCAGGCAATCCGGGAAGTGCTGCAAACCCAACTTCTTTTAATTGTATTACAGTGGCTCCCGGTACTAATGTTGCTGTTACAGCTAATGGACCAGTTGCTGTTTCTTGGAATCCTCAATAAAGGTATCGCGTTAGATGAATGCAAAAGAAAGAGAAAAGCGAAGGATTGAAAACGAAATAATAGATGCAGAAAATCGAAGTCGTGGTATTACAGTCGGCACGGCTCATGGTGGTACAACAGAAATTACTATGCGCGGAGTGGGAGGAAAATTTCTTTATTCTTTGATGCAGCCTGTTGAAGTTATAGAGTTAATACACCAGCTTTCTGCTAACGTGGGTTGTCATTTACAGTTAGTTCCAAGACAAGACTTTGCTAGTTGGCGTGATTGGAAGGTAACAGACGAGGCTTTGGCCCACGCAAGAGGAGAGCAAGTGTTGCCCGGAGTGGGTTACCCTCCTTTTGTAAATAATATAAGTGATCATATTCAACTAGGCGCAAACCTTCAGCCTCCTGATGAACAAGTAGGTCTGAAAGGAAAAAGCAAGGAGAAAAAAAATGTGGCAACTAAGAAAATTGTCAACAAGCGAAGCACTAAGCGAAGCAGGGCCACTTCCAAATAACTGGGGTCCAATATTTGGACTTGAAGGTTTTAAAGAAAAGCTAAGTGATCTTTCATGGATTGGTCCAGCTTATGCGGATCAAGGCTGGATAGAGCTTACGGACACTGAACAGCAAGCAGTTTATAAACCTCAAGTTCTAGCTAGAGTAGAAGAAGAAAAAACTATTGCAAACGCCGCGCTTAGTGAGCCTACAATAACGACGCACGAAAAGATTGAATGGGACGATTATTTAATTGCATTAGACGCAGTTAGTCTAAGTGCAGATTTTATCGATCCTAAATTTCCACCTAGACCTAGTGCTTAAATACCGCATAAGATTTAACAAATCACGAGGCAGGGAAGGTCGAGGCACTGAAGAGCATGTATGGCGCGTATTACAAGGTAATACCGAATGGTTAGCGCGACATGTAATTATTGAAGTGCCATCAAGAAGCGAACGAGAAGGGCTGGATTGGAATATAGTTTGTGAAGGCAAGTTGTTGTTTTTTACGGATACAGACACAGCGGTTATTACTTGATTATATGTAAATCCAACAACTTTGTTGTAGTTAGACCACCTAAGACCGCCTCTACATCTTTGCTTTATTATTTTTTAAATTCCAATTTAATAGATTGCGAACAAGATAAATACATGCTGGATGAAAAAGCGGAGTCAGTACACACAAAATTCAAAGATTTAATAACACAAGGTTTAATAGAGGGTATTGAGCCTTGCGTTTCCACTATAAGAAACCCCTTAGAGCGCATTTCTTCAGCTTTTTATTATGTAAAAAAAAATTTACATGTAAGTGTTTTGAAGAACTGGAAAAGCTATAAAAACCCTAATACATATTTGGACGATCTGGTGAAAGGTCAGGGGTCTCCGGGAGTAAAGGACATAGCTTGTCCTCAGTGCAACTACTTTCCAGAACACGCAGAGCTATTTAACACCGAAAATCTGCATGAGCATGTTAGTAAGTACATACTTGAAAGAGGCGGTAAAGTGGACAAGCGTATAGAAATGAGGAAGAACCCCGACAATAATTTAAACGTGTTTCTTGCAACGCTGACACCTGACAGAAAGCAGAGTATATTAGATACATATTCCAAAGACTTTGAGTTATGGGAAAAAGCATATGCTGTGTACAATTAACATATTAGCTAAAGCATGAGTATATGTAATGATCGAGATTGGACTAGCACTTGCTGCGGCAAGCAAAGCTTTCGAGCTTATTCAACAGGGAGTTCAAACGGGGCAGGATGCCTCTGACCTTATGGGTAAGCTTGGCTCGTTTTACGATGCCAAGGATAAGGTTCAAGAAGCAAAGGAAGAGTTAGAGCGCCGTCCCGCTTCAGGGGCGTATGCGTCAGGATCAGTAGAGAACTACGCCTTAAAGCTAGTCGAAGCTGAAATGAAAATAGCCAAGTATGAAGAACAGGTGAAGAAAATCTTCATGGCTAAGGGAAAGACTCCACAGTATCAACGCATGATGCGGATACGCGAAGAAGAGAGGTATCGTCGGTCGCAAGAAAAGATTAAACAAAACCGACTAAAGCGTGAGAAGCTTAAAAGAGAGCAGGATTTCAAAAATCTTATGTTCGCTATTTTGGCAGCAGCATTATGCGTGGGTGGCTTAGGTTGGATAATCGCTTTTGTAGGATCGCTATAGTATGGAGTATCAAGTGTTATTTAATGTGGCAGTAGGCGTAGCGGGTTTCATAGGGGGTTGGCTGGTCAATAGAGTCTTTGTGCTTTTAGATCGAATAGATGCCGACATGAAAGCTATTGCTGTGCAGTATGTTACCAAAGAAGATTATCGTGAAGACATCCGAGAGGTCAAAGAACTGCTTGGCGCAATTTTTAAAAGACTAGAAACTAAGGCTGACAAATGAAATTAGACCCGGTATTACTAACAATGGCGTGTAGCTGGTCGATGAAGGCTTACAAAGATAACGAATATGTTGATACCACAAAGATCGAAAGCAAGTGGACCTCTACTACTGCTTACTTTGTCAGGCGTAAGTCAGTAGATATAATAGTCTTTAGAGGCACACAGCAAGCCGCTGACTGGATTTGGAACGCTAGTGCTATCCCTGTACCTTATGCCGGAAGGTTCTGTCACGGCGGCTTTGCTACGGCTCACGTCTCTGTTTGGGGCCAAATCAAGAAGCTTATCGACTACAAGAAACGTACCCTAGTTTGTGGTCATAGTCTTGGTGGTGCTCTAGCAGAGC
>VMHT01197252.1_pt1 | contig 12383 bp, 17 predicted proteins | sample 4693611 | NCBI WGS metagenome assembly VMHT01 (sample SAMN12280063, study PRJNA550983) | marine metagenome | isolation source: seawater sampled from same location over 5 years 0.02-0.2 micron viral filtrate | place: USA: collected off the coast of southern California halfway between the port... ...
ACGCATTCTCCATTTTCACAAGCCATGATGATTACAAATTTTTTGACCGGAATACCAGTCATTTCATACAACATACATCCATATGCCGCACATTGTACGAAATAGTTTTCGATCCAATTTCTTGGTTTCGGTTTTTTAGAAGTCTTGAAGTCAATTATTGCTAATTCACCCTCGTATTCTGCAATACAATCGACGGTTCCAGCAATACCCAACTGCTTACTATATAGGGAAGTTTCCAGAGCATGAATATTGTCAATATTCTTTAAAGTTCCCTTAGAAATCTTAAATAAAAACTCGGAAATGGGAGGAACTTTTGGTAACTCTACATTCTTTAGGTGACACTCGGTAAGAGTGTGCATATCAGTCCCACGACGTGTTGCCGCTTTTGTGACACGATTTGCTTCTTCATCACCAACCTTCTTACGCCACTTAACAAAAATCTCTTTATTAAAATGACTGGTTACCGAAGTGATGGAAACTAGTTTTAAGAGTTCTTCTTCATCAGGAACGGAATAGTATCGGACTCCATCAATAGTCTCTCTCTCAAGAGGAGAGAGATTCAAATCAATATGATTAAACATTACAAACCCGATTCCATTTTTGCAGTGAGATATTCTTTGACAAGACCTGAACGAACAATATCGTCAATCCCAAATTCAATTATATCAAAAGATGGCATTTTACGCAAGACGTTCATAAAGTCTACGATACCATTTCTTTCATTTGATTTGTTTAAGTCTGACTGTCTGGCATCACCACAAAAACAAATACGTGTATTTTCACCAACACGGGTGATGATACTATCAAGTTCATGGAAGTTGAGGTTCTGGAACTCATCAACAATAATGATCGCATTATCAAGTGTCGTTCCACGAAGAAAAGAAGTGGACCAGAACTTAATCGTTTCTTGTGCCTTTAAATTGCCATATAGCATCTCAAAGTCAGCATCAGATGGCATCTGAAACATATACTTAACCATATTCTTATAAGGAATCTGGTAGATGTCTGCCTTATCTTCATGAGAACCGGGCAGGAAACCAATCTCTCTAGTTGCTACAAGAGACCTGACGAGGTAGATGCGTTCGTATGGGGTATATTCATTCAGCACATCTTTCAATGCATTGAATAAAGTAATAAAAGTTTTACCCGTTCCGGCACAACCATACGCAACAATATGTTTTTGTTCCGCATATGCATCAAATAATCTCTTTTGATTATCATTAAGTGGATCAATGTCCACCAAGTAATTAGAACTTAGTGGTTTCTTTCTTTTCATCTGCTTTGTTGTTAGTCCAACTCCAATTGGTTGATCATCCTTTGCAGATACTCTTTTTCTTCTTGCCATGCTTAAATTTTTCTAACAGTTGCTTTTGGTGCCTTTGATGCTTTGTTGAGGACTTCATTCCAACCTGGGTGTTTGTTGACAAGTTTGTCTCTCCACTCACCAACATCTGTTGCCATCGGAGCAGTAGATGGATCAGACCAATCCCGATGCCAATCAGGATTGTCTTCGCACCATTTTGGCCACTCATGAATACTCATACTCACTTCTTTCTGATCACCCGTCTCTTTATGTACTACTGGATATGTTGCCATTGTTAAAAATTCAAGATAAAAATATTTAGACCCATTCCAGAGATTCTGCTACTGTTGGAAATTGTTCTACAAAAACTTTTTTACATGCTTCTGCAATATCCATGTGCTCTTTTTGAGTTCCGTGAGCAGAACGCAAATCAATATAATGGATCCATGAACGACATGAACCACTCATGTAAATTCTAGTTGGTACTGCCAAAGGAAGCACAAATCTGGCACATTCTTTTGCAATTCCAGAAGCAAGCATTTCTTGATACAATTCCATAGCATCATCAAAGTGCTTTTGAATCTTAATTTCAAAATTTTGACGAGTATGAGGATCAATATCATCAATGGAATTTTGACGATTCTTTGTATCTTGTCTTCTTAGATCAAACAAAGGAATAGTATCGGCAAGCATTGATGAATCTGCATACCTCTGAGAAAACTCCTGGAATGTAAAACTCCGATGACGCAAGATTTGAGCTGCTAGTCCTCTAGTAGTCTCAATCTCAAGAGTCATGAATGACTGCTCAAAGACACTCCAGTGTTGGTGCTTTACACAATACTTAAGAAGACCAGCAACCTTTGGATTCTCTTGATTAGAGGGATTTGACACTCTTGCCACATATCCCATCATTTTCTCTGCATCAGGTGTAACACTGATCAATTTTACATTCATGCTCCAAATCCTTTAAAATTTTCTTTTTCAATATCAGCAATCTGCTGTTTTACTACACGTAATTGTGATTTCATCTCTTTAATATTCTCTCGATCATAGAGATGATCTTGCTTGATTAGACGCTCAAGCAACTTTACAAGTTCTTTTGCTTTTTTAGTTCTAGTCTGGGCATCCATCGTCATCATTAAATACTTCGTCGTAATCTTTCATTCCTGGAAATTGACTTCTGTCAACATCTGTTTTGTATGCATCCACATCAGAATATATTTCTGCCTTCAATGAATCAACAAGCAATTCAAGGTTTCGGACAATGAGTTTTAGTCGGTCTTTCTCCATAATACTGTGCTGTTTCACCACATTATAACATAAAAAAAGAGGGTCTTGCAACCCTCCTAACAATTTTAACGTAAGTGACTCACTTATTGTAGATACGACCACGATAACAGAATGTACCGTGCGTTTCGTTTGATTCTACACAACGAGTATCATACTCAACACCACGATATGAGGTGTGAAGAACTTGTGCGTCATGCAGTGCAGATGATTTGTTGATCTGCTTTTTAATCATTTGAAGTGTGTTCATTTGTTTACTCCTAAAGTAGTTGGATTTTTAGGTCCGTTCCTTTAGTCGTTTGCGTCCCATGGATAGCACTCAGGTGTAGATTCCTTAATGGCCTCTACCAATTCAATCTTAACTTGATTGCTAAGACCTTCATGGTTTCGCATCCGTAGCATAATTGCATCGGCATCAGAACAACTGAGTGATGAATATAAAAGAAATTCAATCATGGGATGAACGGCTCCGTTCCGCGACTTACTTGCGTCAGAGTTTCCTCTGATGAACGATAGGTCTATAATAGACCCTATACCCTATTTAGTCAAGGGGTTGTTGAAAATCCTTACAGACCAAAAAATTGCCGGGATTTTTTTTCCGACTTTTTGGGATTCACTTCCGCCTTTTGGTTTCGGGTGGTTTATTTCCATAAAGTTTAGGATTAATCCTACCCTCAGCCTGATTCATAGTCACAAAACCTTTCTTGTACTTATCATAGTAATAATCAAAGATTTCTGATTGCTTTGATCCTATAACAATATCATAAGAACTCTCGGCACCCTCATCAACTTTATATTCTATAAGAAATGCATTGTTGGGTAAGGTACGGTCTTGTGCTTTATCTCGATCGCAGTTTTCAAATAAAATTTTCATAAGATTCACGAACGACCTCCCCATTGAATATCAGGATATGCTTCTGCAACAACTTCTTTGGTAAGTTTATATGTATCACTCAGTTTCTTGTCTTTGGTAAGACAAAGAATTTGTGCCTCAAGTGGATGCAGTCCCTCAAGAATATTAATGAACATTGTTTCACGACGAACACCACTCATACTATCATTACCACCCTTAATAAAGTGATAGAAGTTCTTATATTCTCTACGGATTGATGTGTGTCCATTTTTGTCACTAGAACCCATAGAGAATGAATCAGTTTCGTGCATTCTACGAACAGATTCATCAATTTTTGTAGAAAGAGATCCATTATGTGATGCTTGATCCTCAAATCCGGTGTAAGGAACATCACCTTCTGGAAGCACTGACTTTACACTTTCATCAAAGTTCCAGATAAGCAGTGTCTTGAGAGAAATATGTTCAAACTTTTTGAGCACCTCAATCTTCTTTGCCTTACTTCTCTGTTTTGATACAAGATCTAAAACTTCAAAAGCAAATGGATTTCTTGGAAGTTCTAATGATGCTGCCTTAGTCGTTGTCGTTTTCTTCTTCGTTACTGTCGTCATAGTTTTCAAAATTAAATGCGATTACTTCGTCTGGAATAAGATTTCCTTGCTCATCAAACATTTCGGGATGATATCTTGGTGCCTCCCGATAGTTCATCATGTATTCTCTAGCAGTCCAACCAATCATCAGTCCCATCATGAGAAATAGAATAGTCAAAAATGATCCAAATACTAAACTAGTTGCTAACATCTTTTTTACTCCGGGAGATTACTTCTCTTTTTCTTGTATTGATAGAAAATTCGAAATAGATAGTTACTTCCCGTCTCAGAAAGCAGACCATCTTTTCAAAGATAATGTGAAATGGTTGTGTTTGCTTTCTTTTTCCCCCATTAAGTAAAAATTCAATACCACGATTTCTGTGGTCTTCATTTTTATTTATGTTAAGACTTGATGACTTGATGTTCTCTGAGGAATTTGATTGTGTCAACACATCCTCCTAATTTTTTATTGTCACATACTACCTGTGGAAAGGTAGAACCTTTACCAAATTTAGCATAGAATTCTTCTCTTGTAAAGTCCTCTTCAAGATTATAAGATACAAATTGTGTTCCTGTCAATTCCAATACTTGTTTGACCTTATAACAATAGGGACAATTTTCTTTTGTGTATACTTTAAAATTCATGAATTTATATTAAAAATTATAGTGCACGAATGGCTGTTGTCGCCTCAGTCATCTTGGTGTCTGCTGCCGCATTTTTTGTTGTGGCAGTGTCAGTATCACCACCCTCTTCGGCAGTTATTGCTTCAGAGTACAAGGTTAATGCTTCAGAATATGGAGTCCATACAGTATTATATTGAGTTTCATTCAGAACCTCAACACTATTCTTACTACCGTTTGCAATGGTAGAAACTGAGGTAGAATCTGGCAATTCAGAAAGAATTATATCAACACCATCAGAATCTGTCAACCAAACTTTTACATCCAACCCTGCATATTCATTTGTAGGGTGACGTTTGTATTTTGGGTTAGATGATGTCTCGCAGCAATATGATCCTGTATCTGCATCAACATAGTAGTGTTTAATATATTGCATTTTTTGTTAGATAACTTTCAATTATTTATTAACATACCATACTTTTGAGATAGTTCATGATTTTGTTGTTCCATCGTCTGAAATCCTTTGACCGTAGCCCAACATACAATACTGTATCTCATTCCTTTTGTTACTGGTTCTACACCATGTTTGTAATGATGATTGGATGGAAAACAAACTAACATTCCAGGCTCAGGTCTTACTCTAACTTTAAGGTCTGAAAAAATAAAATCACCACCCTCGAAATCATCATTTAAATAAAGAACCATTGAGATGTCACGATCTGTTGATTTCTTCCATATTAAATCACCGTCTGGTGTTTTCCATATTGACTCACCATCAATATGGGGTGTGTAGTGTCCACCAATACTATAAGAAAGAATTTGAGGTATTTCACTTTCAGATATTTCAATATCATAGAAAGGATTAATAACCTCTCTAACCATATCTTTAAATAAGTCAGCGATTTTTGGAAAAAGTGGTCCCATTTCAACGTGCTGAGTATCACGAACTTCTTTATTTACAATCCATTCTTTTCCACCGGTTTCGTTTGATTTATGCGGATCAAAAACAGAAAGATCAGTTTTATTTGTTCTCTCGATGTGTTCTCTTATTTCTTTCAGACCAAATTCATTAATAACATTTGGTTTGATAAGAATATATGACAAAGGATTATCAATCATAGTAAAAATATTTAAATACTGTTGGGGACCGTGGCGGAATAAAATGCGGGAAGTCCATTAATTCTAGGACCTGTTGCTGCTGAATAATACCGATCAATCGTTAATGGAATTTCTGCAACTGTTTCTGTACTATAGTCCAGTTTTTCAACATTACTCTCATCTGTTGGAGTACCACCCATAAGATAACCATGTGTAGTATTTCCTGTCGCAGCTACCTGGTGCTTAGTATGAGGTAGATCTGCACCTGGAACTCTTGCTGTTGTATCATTAGAATAATCAATACGGTCTACTGATGATAATGGACCAGGATTACCACCAACAAAGTATCCTTTATCACCAGTTCCAACTGCTCTAACATTCATCGTTGACGAATTAGTTAAGTCAGCGCTAGGAATTCTAGCAATAGTGTCTGATGCATAAGTGACCTTTTCTACTAAGGACTTAGTTCCAGGACCACCACCACCAAAATAACCATGTGTTAAGTTTCCTGTTGCGGCAAGATAAGCACGTGCCACAGTTAAGTTTGTACCAGGAACAGCAGCAGTTGTATCTGATGAATAAGTAGTCTTATCCATTGTTGATTTTGGACCAGGATAACCACCACCAAAATAACCATGTGTAGTATTTCCTGTTGCGGCAAGATCCCCTCGTCCCACACTTAGATCGCAACCTGGAATCCTTTCTGTTGTTTCTGTGGAATATGTGGTCTTGTTCACTGCTGATTTTGAAGGATTACCACCACCAGTATAACCATGTGTGGTATTTGACATTGCGATATGGTCTGATATACTCACACTCAATCTAGAATTAGCTGGCAGTGAAGTTTCAGTATCAGTAGAAAATTCTATTTTAGATATTAAAGACTGATTAACAGATGGGTATCCACCGATAATATATCCATTATTAAGAGTTGGGAAAATTCCTGCACTTGAACCGGGAGATGGTGTTGCTGTTGGTGGTTCAACAACAGGAAGTGCATTTGCTCTGACACTTGTTGCTGCTAATCGAGATCTAGCAACACTTAATGCCGCACCAGGAACTGCTGCTGTTGTATCAGATGCATAAGTGGTCTTATCCATTGTTGATACTGCAGAAGGAGTTCCACCACCACCAAAGTAACCTGCTGTTGTGTTTCCTGTTGCTGCCAGATACCTACGTGCAACACTTAATGCCGCACCAGGAACTGCTGCAGTCGTATCAGATGCATAAGTGACCTTATCCATTGTTGATACTGGACCAGGAAAACCACCACCAAAGTATCCGTGTGTTGAATTGCCTGTTGCTCCAATATACCTACGCTCAACACTTAATGCGGCACCAGGAACTACTGCTGTTGTATCAGATGCATAAGTGACCTTATCCATTGTTGATGATGGACCACCACCACCAAAATAACCATGTGTTGAGTTTCCTGTTGCTGCTAAACCAAAACGTGCAGAACTTAATGCCGCACCAGGAACTGCAGCAGTCGTATCAGATGCATAAGTGGTCTTATCCATTGTTGATACTGAATAAGGAATATAACCACCACCAAAGTATCCGTGTGTTGAGTTCCCTGTTGCTGCTAAACCATTTCTAGTAGAACTTAATGCTGCACCAGGAACTGCAGCAGTTGTATCTGATGCATAAGTGGTCTTATCCATTGTTGATACACTACTGCTAACATATCCACCACCAAAGTAACCGTGTGTGGAGTTTCCTGTTGCTGCTAGAGCATATCTAGCAGCACTTAATGCTGCACCAGGAACTGCAGCAGTCGTATCAGATGCATAAGTGGTCTTATCCATTGTTGATTTTGGACCAGGAGTACCACCACCAAAATAACCAGTATTAGGAGATGGTCCGGCACCATCAATGTAACGACTTGTTGCGGGGTTAGGAGTAGGACTTAAACCATATCCATTAATTCTGGGACCTGTAGCAGCAAGAACACGTCTTGGTGCAGATAAATTTGCACCAGTGGGAGCAGATGCTGTAGTGTCTGTTGAATAAGTAAGTTTATCCATTGAACTGCTATCTGATCCAGTCCATCCACCACCAATATATCCAAATGTAGAATTTCCTGATGCAGCGTGCATGTATCTTGTTGAGGTTAAGTTTGCACTAGGAGCTGCTGCTGTTGTCTCAGAAGAGTAAGTGAGTTTATCTACCGAACTTCTCTGAGTGGGATAATCATAACCACCAGTGAGGTATCCAGCATCAGAATTTCCAGATCCACCATGATATTCCATTCCTGTGCTCATATTAGCTCCAGGAATTCTAGATATAGTTTCATCAGAGTACTGTATTTTATCGACATTTGATTTACTATTATATTCCCCACCACAAAAGAAACCTTTTGTTTCAATTCCTAACGATGCAGACTTCGCACCTGAAGCAGTTAAGTTTGTACCAGGAGCAGCAGCAGTTGTATCTGTAGAATATGTTAATTTGTAAATATATGAGGTTCCACTACTTGGTCCGGGATATCCACCTCCAATATATGCATTATTTCTATTGCTAGTTATTGAATGATCATACTTCACTGCTGGCACATCAGCAGATGGTACTCTAGCAGTAGTGTCTGTTGTGTATGTTAGTTTGTCTACTCTAGTTTGAGCGGCATTGGATGCATTCAAACCAGCAACAAAATAACCATTTACGGAATTTCCAGTGGCACATATTTTGTAAATGCTGATGGATAAATTAGCACTAGGAGTATATGTCGTTGTATCTGTTGAAAAGTTACACTTATCAGTCGAAGAATGTCTTATGCCTGGATTCTGATATCCGCCACCCCAATATCCAACATCACTGGTTGCTATAGGTGGATCCACAATCCAGACATCTTCAACTGGAACCCATTCATTATCTAATTTTTGTTCGATAACTTGTTCGAATATGAATATACCCCGAGTATCAGCCATTTTTTATAATTATTTTCTGATATCTAATATTACTATTTAGAGTGTATGAATGCCATCGAGAACCTCTGAATAATACCATCCTATTGTATTTTGCAGGAATACATCCGTATTCTTTCCATAGTTCAGGATCAGAAGAAAATACTTTTGTCAATTGATTCTCATTAAGTTTATGCTTTACAATTTCATCCCTCGTAGGAAATGTTTCTAATCCAGTTGAAAGATGAGAATAAAATTGAATACCCATTTCTCCAAATGATTCTAATGGTAATCCCAAATAAATTACGGCAATCCAATCACACTCCAGATGTGCCATAACACCTGGAGTATTTCCCACCTCATTAGAGGCGTGAATTACGTTAATTGGATGATCTAAAATTTGTGATATTTTTCCTATAGTTTCGTCTGTGATTAGACACTGACTCTCATCAAAACTTTCATAATATTGATAAGGGATGTCATAAAAATTATCAACTAAAACTACTTCAGGACTCATTCTTCACCAAATCCTTGCCCAGAGATTTTTTTGTTCTCTTCTGCCGGTTTGATTGCCGCACCAAAACCTAAATCAGTTCCGGTAAGTTTCTCATAACCTCTCATGACCTTACTCTGAAGGTCACCAATGAACTCCATACGACCTCTTGGATCCATGAGTTTTTCCATTGGCAGGTAACCTTCCTTAAAGTTGTTACGATCATCAACCATTGATGGTGCAGAAGCACGACGCATAGCCTGAAGGTTAGCACCGGAAATACCAGTTTGTGCCGACATGAGGTCATCTAATGCTTGCTCTGCAAGTCTTGTATCCCAATATTCATTATTCTCTTCAAGGAACTGTTCTCTTGTAGGAACCTTTCCACCATTCTGTTGAATCAGTTTATCAAGCATCTTATCCAAGTGCTCCATCTGATGAAGACGATCACGAATTTCCATTTCACTTGACTTCAGATAATGTGTGAGTTCAAGTTCATCCAAATCGTGCCAACACAATTTCTTAGATCCACCACCAGGACCTCCGACTTCCCACATAAGTGGTTGTGACTTATCTACTTTATCTTGCCACTTATAATTAAACTCTCGAACTCTTTCTTTCATTTCGATGAGTTTATGCATATAACCAGTTGCCATAATACGACGTTCCTTAAGAATGTGTTCAAAAGAAACAGAAATATTATGCGTATTCAGTCCGATAAACTTTTCTATTTGGAAGTTTGTTCTTCCCTGGGCCATCTGCTTATCACTTTCTTCCCACCTCAAAACATTGTCAGATGCTTGCCGAAGATAATTATCATCAAATACTGCTTGTTGTGCATCAATTGGTTTATAAGTTAGTGCAGAATTATTTTCAATAGTCATAGTTTGCTGTGTCAGATTTGAAATTAATAGTTTCCATTGCTCTGCAATGTTTTTCCAATTATATTTTTCAGTAACATAATCAGAGATAATTTTTGATACTTTGTGATAATATGATTGGTTCTGATCGTAATGATTCAGTGCCTCACAACTATCCTCCGTGAACTTATTTATGAAGTTGTCAGTGACCTTAAGTCCTTTTGATGTTGCCTCCCCCTCAATCGGAATTACTGATGCATTATTAGGTCCGGCAACTTCAGCAAGTGCTCCAATATCAGTAATGATTGGATATGCACCGCACTTCATTGCCTCTGTCATTGCAACACCAAAGGTTTCCTCCCAAATACAAGGATGGATAAAAAAGGCAGACTCTTGATAATGTTTCACAAGATCTTCACGATCTATTACTTCAGAGTACTCAACATTCGGCATCTTTTTTAGATGATCATAAATGTGTAAGAACTGATCGGGTCCGGGACCATACAGTGACATTGATGAAAAGATTTTAAATTTAACATCAGGATGTCTTTGAGTGATTAATGGTATCACTCTTGCCAATACTTCCAACCCTTTATAGGGAATAGAAGTATAAATCATAGTCTTTGTCTTTTGATTGGAATAAGAAAACATATCTGCAACACCATTGGGTATCACAGTAATCTTATTTTCAGGAACATTATGATATTTAATAAATTGTTCTTTGTTCCATTGTGATGGAGAAACAATATGATTCACAATACCATGATCAAAATCTAAAAATACTTGTTGATCATAGGCATGATGTGCCCACAAAATTTTAAACTCATGATTGGATTTCATCATCTCTTGCGGGAGATGTGAAACAAAAACGTTACTTGGAAACTTGAAATATTCTTCAAGATAAAGATAAGAAGTTTCAGTCGCTCCAGATTTCATAATACTATCCTTGATAAATGTGATAACCAGTGTGATTAAGTCGAATACTTGTATCTAACCAAACATCATAACCGACTTCTTTTGCTCTATAAAAGAAACTTTTATCTTCTGACATAAAACCATTCTCCGATTGCTGCTCGGCAAAGAAGTGAAATGAGTTATTCATTTCTGCGTGAGAATGTGCAGTATCAGAATGATAGTCTGATGGAACATATTTTAAATTTGGATGATGTCTTGCAATATCCAAAAATACTTGACGATGAATGAGAACAAATCCCATTCCATTTCCATTAATTTTCAATAAATCTCCATGCCTTTCTTCTGGTCGAACAAGATCAACACAGTATCGTTCTGGAATAATTTTCATTGGATATGCACCAGATACAATGGGAACCTGGTGTGACATCAATTTTAGCACATCATCTGGATTAAATCCAATGTCACTATCCAAGAAAAAGAGATATTCATGTTCTGTATTATTAATGAAAAAATTTGCAATCTTAGACCTTGCCTGAGTAATCAACGAGGAATTAGTAAGAGTCAAAAGTCCGTGATGGATATTATTACGAACAAGTGTCTTTCCTAGATTAAAAAGTCCAAGAGTTGTTTTTTCACTCACAATTCCCCCCGCACAAGGAAGTCCAATCATTATTGTCATATAGATTTTTCTTTTATTATAGCACTACTTATATTTCTACAGGAACTTGTGTTACAGCGGGTAATGCATTTGCTCTGGCACTTGATGCTGCCAGATAACTACGTGCTGCACTTAATGCCGCACCAGGAACTGCTGCTGTCGTATCAGATGCATAAGTGACCTTATCCATTGTTGATTTTGGACCAGGAGTGCCACCTCCAAAGTAACCTGCTGTTGAGTTTCCTGTTGCTCCTACACCATAACGTGCTGCACTTAATGCCGCACCAGGAACTTGTGCTGTTGTATCTGATGCATAAGTGACCTTATCCATTGTTGATAATGGACCTTCACCACCACCAAAGTAACCGTGTGTTGAGTTTCCTGTTGCTGCTAGAGCATATCTAGCACCACTTAATGCGGCACCAGGAACTACTGCTGTTGTATCAGATGCATAAGTGACCTTATCCATTGTTGATTTTGGACCAGGAGAACCACCACCAAAGTAACCGTGTGTTGAATTACCTGTTGCTGCCAGATACCTACGTGCTGCACTTAATGCCGCACCAGGAACTTGTGCTGTTGTATCAGATGCATAAGTGGTCTTATCCATTGTTGATTTTGGACCAGGAGTACCACCACCAAAGTAACCGTGTGTTGAGTTACCTGTTGCTGCTAGAGCACTTCTAGCAACACTTAATGCCGCACCTGGAACTTGTGCTGTCGTATCAGATGCATAAGTGACCTTATCCATTGTTGATACATAACTAGGACTACGACCACCACCAAAGTAACCGTGTGTTGATTC
>VMHT01069123.1_pt1 | contig 12381 bp, 2 predicted proteins | sample 4693611 | NCBI WGS metagenome assembly VMHT01 (sample SAMN12280063, study PRJNA550983) | marine metagenome | isolation source: seawater sampled from same location over 5 years 0.02-0.2 micron viral filtrate | place: USA: collected off the coast of southern California halfway between the port... ...
GAAACAAAGGCTTAGAATTAAATGAAATTAACAGCAGGATTATTGTTATAGAGGGGATGTTTTTTAACAACAAAATCGATGGAGCAAGTGCTAACTTAATACCACTAGGTTATGGAGCTAGCACTTTTCCAGAATCTATACACTGTGTAGATTGTGTAAATGAAGTATCAAATGCTAAAGATTCTTATATAATTGACTATGATTATATAAAAACATCTTTTGCTTCAGGACAAATATGTTTATCATATACAGCATTTCCTGTAGATGAAGATTGTTTTCCTTTAGTACCAGATGATATAAGTTATAAAGAAGCTATGTTTTGGTACATATTTAAAAAATTATTATTAGGAGGGTGGGACAAACCTACTAATAAAATTGATTATAATTATGCAGATCAGAAATGGATGAAGTATTGTTCACAGGCTAGAGCAAATGCTAATTTTCCTGATATAGATAAAATGGATAGTTTTATGAATCAATGGGTAAGACTTGTTCCAGATGTTAATGCACACAGTGTATTTTTTGAAGAGTTAGGTACACGAGAAAATTTAAATAGATCAATGTAATGGGTAAGTATATAAAAGGACTTTCTAAAGATACAGGGCATTTAGATCAGCCCGCAGGAACATGGAGGTATGCTAGAAACATACAAATACATCCTGTAGACGGAGTAGTGTCAAATGAGCATGGGATGGAAGCTCTTACTAAGCCAGCTAAACCTGGTTTAGTTAATACGAGTTTACTACCTGAAGGTTCTATTGTAATAGGATCTATAGAAATTAATGATGATAGAGTTATTTTATTTTTAACATTTAACACAACATTTACTGACCTTGCATTTGATGTAGAATATAATTCAGAAATAGGAATATTTGAAAATGAATCTTATACTACTTTATTTAGACCCAACAGAGATACTGTTAATACTACTGTTGCTTTAACAGGAACTGATTTTAATTTAAATTTTAATCAAAACCATTTTATAGAAGGAACATATAAAATAAATCCAGATGGAGAATTATTTATTTATTGGGTAGATAATGTAAATCCGCCTAGAGCAATGAATATTACTAGGCAACAAGAGTGGATAAATGATCCAGGAGGTGTAACACAGGCATTTGAAAGATTATATGGTTTAGATCCAAATTCAACATCAAACCCTTCTCATATTAGAATGTTAGATCTTTTTCCATCATCAGGACCAGTTCCGCATGTAGAGTTTAACAGTATAAATCCAGGAGGTAACTTATTAACAGGAGTATATTTTTTAGCTCTTGCATATGTTGATAGAGATCTTGTAGCTACAAACTATGTAACACTTGCTAATCCTATATCTATTGTTGAAGACATTGAAGGGGTATTACCTATAGAAAGGTATGATGGAGCACCAGCAGCTGTGCCTTCAGGTAAATCAATTACATGGAATGTAAGTAACTTAAATACAGATTATGAATATTTAAGACCTGTAGTTATAAGAAAAGCTGACGGTAAACGTACAACTTTTAAACTAAATGATCTTCCTATTAAAAACGTAGCAGGAGCTGTTAGTTTAAATTCTGTTACATTTACAGGGTTAGAGGGTTTTAATGGATTTGATAACGTAGAAGATGTAATTGTTGATACAGTGTCTTACGAGACTGCTAAGACAATTAATCAATTAGACGGTAGTCTATACCTAGGAAATGTAAAAGGCTCTAAGGATGTAGGATATCAGCCTTATGCTAACTATATTAGTTCTAGACCCGCTTTACATCCTCTTCCGTTTTTTGATCCGCATGAAGCAACTATTGATGTATTAGAGCACGGATATATAGAGAGTTCTCCAGAGAATTTACAAGGAGGAAATATAGAAAGTAGATCTCAAGGGTTTAGACATAACAAAAATATATATAAATATAAAGGTTATACAAGAGATGAAGTATATGCATTTTACATTGCATTTATACTAAATGACGGTACAGAGTCTTATGCATACCATATTCCAGGTAGAGCACCCTTACGTTTAAACGAATTAAATTCTACAGGTGCTTTTCAATATGAAAGTATTCCTACTTATAATTTTAATAATAGTATTATTGATGCAAATAATACTTTAGCAGATCCAGACATTAATGCATTTGGTTTATGGGAATCATGTGATATATATCCTTTAGATCCTGATAATGCATTAAGACAAATAACAAATAATAAAGGTAGAGCATTTCATTTTTTTGAAACTAGTATGTTAGAAGGAAGTAGAAATATGAACTACTGGCAAAATACAGGAGAAAGATATCCAACAGATGAATTAAATGCATTTAACTGGGAAGTACTAAATGCTTCTACACCTGGTAGAAATGAGGGTTCTCTTGCAGGAAGACGTGTAAGACATCATCATTTCCCATCTAATGAAAATGCAGAATATCAATCTATACACAGTAATACTTCTACAATTGATATTATATTAGATGTAAAAGAAGTTTATAGTATTGATTTTAATTGGGCAACCTCTAAAGCTAGAAGAACAGGTGGTATGGGTTTAAGTAATAATGAAGTTGTTTGGGGAAAATTATTTGAAGTTTATAATGGGTCTACTCCAAGCAATAGTGAAAGTACTGGAGGTGCAAGTATTGCTGAAGTAGAAGCCATGTTAACAGTACCATATTTTTCAGGAGACGGTCCTGGCGATTCAAACTCTATTGAAAATCATCTTTCTTGTGATACTACTAGACAAATTTTTATGTTCTACGAGTTAAATGCAGATGCTACAACTATTTATCCTAATATAGGAGATAAAATGTCTTTTAATTGGGTTAATAAATCAAAGAGTGGTGGAAATGCAAAAGCAGGAGCATACGCAACAATAGTAAGTAATGATTTTATTTCAGGTCCTGGACCGTATAATAATGATCCCATATCTTTAATGGACAATGATCCAAACAGTGATTATACAAGTTCTACATATGGAGCAGGAGAATATAGTTATGTACAATCTAGAAAAGACTCTAACGTAAACGGATCTGCTATTGTTAATAAAGGTGATTGTAAAAATAGTAATGGTAAAGGTACTGTTAAATTTTCTACAGGATGTATTGAAGTAAAGAAAAAAAGCCCAGTTACTGAATCTTGGGATACTCATAGTGGGGCTATGGGAGATCGACCATCAAATGTCACTCCTGGTAATAGTAACTTTGGTCCAGGTAATAATTCATGTAGTACAGGTTTAGTAACTGTTGTTTTAGTTGATCCTGATAGAAAATATATTGTAGCTAGAGCTGATAGTGATGGGTTACCAGGTTCTTTTGCATCTACATATATGGAACCTTCTAAATGTCAAGGGTGGGTACACTGGAAAGCTGGAGATACATCTGCAACAGATGGAGGATACATTGCTCATTATGTAAGATCTTTAGGTATACAATTTGAAGATTTAAAAGTACCACAAGAAATATGGGAAAAAACACAAGGTTTTAGAATATACTATGCAAATAGAGAACATCATGACAGACGTATTTTAGGACAAAACACATTAAATCCTTATTCTACTACAAAAGATCCTATAGTACCTGCGTGTACTAATAGTATATCAGAATTTACTGAAATATCTGATGAATCGTATGGACTTGAATCTTCAGCTGTTCAATCAAAAGAACACTACTGGATTAATTTTCCTTACTATTTAGATGAAACAGCATATCTTTTACCTAACCCAAAAGATGCTGGAATGACTTATGGGTATCAAGGATTAAGTTTTCATGACTTTTATTTAATGAGGGGCCATGGACCAAGTGGAAGTGGGGAAGCTAGAAGAAGTATTACTGCTGCTACACATTTAAAATTAGATTATATTGTAGAAAATATTGCTTTTAGTGGGCCTTACATGCCTCAAAAAACAGGTGATGGATATGCTGATTGTCATAAAAATTATTCAGGAGTTACTTATGGTCCTGTAGTAAATGGGTTACAAACATCATTCAACTTTTTTAGTCCGTCTCAATCTCAAGATCCTGCTGTAGGTATTTTTAATGGGGGTACAGATACATTTAATTTATACGAATGGTTACAAACTTCAGGTACACACGTTGATCTTAACAGGCCTATTAAAGAAAGATGTAAAACTTATTTAAATGGGGATAGTATATACAATGGAAAACAATTAGGTTTTGGGCGTAAGACTTGGAATAACTTTGGAGAAAGTCATATATCTTTATTGTTAAATGAAAAGTTTGGTACTTTACCTGCATTTAGTTTAACAACAGATTTACCATGGATTAAAGAAGAACCGCCAGCAGATGCGTTTTTTGAGCCTCATATTGGTAAAGGTGGATTCCAACCTTTTATGTATCAAGCTAATATGCATGCATTTAGATTAGATATGTATAATCCATTTGATAAACAAGATTTAGTATGGACAGGATATGAAGTAACAGGAGACGACTATGATTGGTTTAAGGTAGATGATATAGGTAATCCTATTGAAAATTTACCTACTATAAACTATTTAACAAGTGATACATATGATAATGTAATAAATTCAGGAGGTCAACATCCTAGTTTACATGTTGGTAATATAGCTGGAGCAACAAATCCTGATTATCCAAATTCTGAATTAAATAAACAAACTAATCCTCCTATAGAAGAGGGGGGTGCATTTGACTATACAGGAGGAGGGGAAACTTTTTATGCTCCTACAGATCAAGTAATGACTATTAACGATTATATAAAAGTAGCTTCACAACCTGCATTAGATAAATTTAGAACAGGTCATATATTTGGGGGCGATACATTTATAGCTAGACATGGTTATAGAAAAACAGCTAGATTAAATTTAGTTGATTTAGATGGGTCTCCTATGAATGATGTAAGACGTAGAGATATAAGATATTTATATCATACAATTGTAGAGTCTACAGATAATATTAATTTTAGACATGTTGATAATCGAAAAGATTCTTATTTTCCAGGTACTCCTGCAAAAGATGTATTATTATTAAAAAATACAACAGACGGCACAGATGTAGATAACATGAAATACAATGAAGATTACTCATCTGTTAATAGTATTGGTTCTACAGTACCTCTCCCAATACAAATATCACAACCAACATCTTTTCCAAATAGAGTTATTAGAAGCGCAACATCAGATGACAGCACATTGTTAGATAACTATAGAATTTTTCTAGCATTACAATTTAAAGATTTACCTAAGAACAGAGGAGATTTATGGAAAATATCTGTCTTTAATAATTTACTATACTTTCATATGGAAGATAGTATTTTAAGAACTAAAGGTAAACAAACAATGCAAATGGCAGATCAGTCAGAAGCTTTTATTGGAAGTGGAGATTTATTTGCACAGCCGCCAGAAGAGTTAAAACAAACAGAAGCTGGGTATGGTGGTACACAATCTCAGTTTGCTACAACGGTAGGAGACTTTGGTTATTTTTATGTAGATCAAAGAAATGCATCTGTCCATATGATATCAGATCAAATATATGACATTTCTTCTGTAGGACTAGAAAAATGGTTTCAAACTAATTTACCATATAAATTAAAAGTATTTGGAAAAGTTAATTATCCAGATAATCCATTAAGTTTTGGATTTACTTCAGTCTACGATGAAATATATCAAAGAGTATTATTAACTAAAAGAGAACTTATTCCAGGTCCTTTATTTTTACAAGGATGGCAAAACTGGTTAGATCAAAATGATACAGATCCAGTAGGAATGATACAATATGTACCAGCAAATTCAACAGGAGCTGCAAATGGTGTATCAAATGCGGCAGATCAATTTATTATTAAATTGCCAGATATTGATCCAGATCCTAATTTCTTAGGAGAGCCTGGTGAACAAGACTATCCTTGGACTTTATTACCCGTAGAAGATGAACCATACAGAGGTAATGGTAGAAAGTATTTTACAAGAGATGGCTGGACTGCTTCTTATAGTCCAAAACTACAATCGTGGATATCTTTCCATGACTATACTCCTTATTTATATACGTATACATCTTCTGGTTTATACTCTTTTAAACAATTTCCAACTTTTACAAGTAGAGGTAATGTACATTCAAATATTTGGAAACATAATTATACTTCAACTAAAGGTACTTATTATGGCAGAACTTATCCGTCAGAAATAGAAATAATACATAATGAAAATAAATTTGTAAATAAATTATTTTACAATTTTTGTTGGATCACAGACAGAACCAGCCAAGCTCAAAACTCTAATGATGATTATGGAGGATGTCCTCAATGCGGTATTGCAGGGGGATATAATGGAGCATATCCTGCTGTTGACTATACTGCTAACCTGTTAACAACAAAAACACATGGTCCTGGATTTGATAAATTTGTATTATATAATTCACATCAATCTTCTGGTGAAATAACTATAGAAGAACTTTTAAACGCAAGAAAAAATGGATGTGAATGGTGTATTAATAAATTTAGAGATTTAACTAGACCAGATTCTAATTGGGTAAATGCACGTGCTGGAAATCTTGATTTATATTATGATTTATTTACACCAAATATGTTTAGTGCTCAACGAGGAGGATTAGATGCTGAAGGAGAAGAGTTAGATATAAGAGGAGTATTTATAGACGGTAGTGGAGGTATTAATTCTATTCCGCCTAATCAATTACCATTGTGGCTTATTTCAGATATGCATGAAAGATTTAATAATAATACTGTATATAAAAAAGTTACAGAGATTCCTAGACCAAGAAAATTTATAGACAAATGGTTAGCAATTCGTTTGATAACTAGTAATACTGCTAGTTTTTTAGTAAATTTGTACTCCACCGAAGTGGGTGCTCGTAAATTCCATAGACATGAACAAAATCAACAAAAATAAAAAAATGAGAAAACTCTACAGACGTGGAGGAAGAATAAAATATTATGCTAACGGTGGTATGTACGGTAACAATACTGTACCAGGATCTATGATTCCTAATACTAATACTGCTAGCTATGAACAAGTTAATCAGGCTCAAATAGATGCATCTAATAATCAATTAGCTCAAATTAAAGCTCAGCCTTGGCAACAGCAGTTTGCTCAACAACAACAAGAAAGTTTAGCTGCCAGTCAAGCTCTTAATCAATCTGCTACTAAAGGTTTAGGCATGCTTACTGATAGGTTAAGTGAAGGTAAAAATGTATTTGGTAAAAGTGCGGCTGACTTAGCTACAAGCCAAGGTTTTACAGATACAGTTGTAGACGGTGTAGTTACTGAGACTGCAGCTTCTAAGGCAGGTAATTTAGCAGGTAATATTGGTACAGCTGGTATGGTTGCAGATTTTGCAGGACAAGGTTTGCAAAAAGTTTCTGATGATGGTGATGCTACAAAAATGAATGTGGGAGAAACATCAGGTACTCTATTAAGTGGTGCAGGTAAAGGTGCAAGTATGGGAGCTACTATAGGTAGTATTGTTCCTGGAGTTGGTACAGCAATTGGTGCAGGAGTTGGTGCTACAATAGGGGCTGTTACTAGTGGTCTTAAGGGAAGAAAAGCTAGAAATGAAGCAAGAGAAATGGAAGAGGAAGAAGAAATGAAAAAAGCCCAAGCAGAACAAGGGGCATTTGCAGGAGCATTACAAGGTAAAGAGTATTCTGGATCTAATATGGGACAACTTAAACGAGGCGGTTACAGAAATTTTTATATGGGGGGCGGTCCCCTAAATTACGCAGGCGAAGGTAATGTTAGAAAATTTATTGGGGGTGGGTATGATTTTAGTAGAACGCCTTCGGGAGAAAAAGTAGAACTGGGAGGTACTGGAAATTCTGACAATGCAAGATTAGCTCTTGATGTAGCTGGAATGTTTAATCCTTTAGCTGGATTTGCTGCTGGGGCACTAGATGCAAATGATGCTCGTAAGTATTATCAAGAAGGTGATTATGGAGCTGCTGCTAAATCTGCAGGAATGGCTGCTTTAGGGTTTATTCCTTGGGGAGGCTCTTGGGCTAAAGGAGGAATAAAAGGTATAAGTAAATTAGCTAAAACCCCTATAAAACCATTAATAAATAAAGCAAGTTCTCTTAAAGTTGCAACAACTGGAACTAAAACTGGACTTAAAAGTGGATTAAAAGCAGATAAACATGTAACAAACACAAATGTTAACACGACTGCAGTTGTGCCACCATCTGGCCCAGCTCAAGGAGGACCAGTAACCGACCCTAACAATATGCTGATGTTAGGATACAGACATGGAGGAGTTAAAAAATATGAAAACGGTGGAAATAGTACTAATCCTCCTGCATTTCCAACAGCTACTCAAGGTATGAAACAAGTTTATAATAAAGAACTTGGTAGAATGCAATTTGTTAGTGATCCAAGCGCAGCGCAAGCTCCTACAATGGATTATAATGCACCTACAGAAATGATGGACCAAAAACAATTAGATGAACAAGATGATTGGAGAACAAGTTCACCTGCATTTAGTCATGCATATATACCACAGCATGCTACAGAACCAGTGTATATGGACAAGAATAATAAAATAATGCCTAATAAGCAGGAAAATATGAGCCATGCGCAAAAAGTGATGAATCAAGATAATTGGTGGCAAAGAGGTAGTATGAATCCTTTAGGTTATATTAATGCTTATGATGATGTAGAAACAAGACTAGGAGCAGTAGCAGATGGTATGGATGTAATAAGCGCAGTACCTATGCCTGTTTTATCACAGATGGCTGGTGTATTTGGAGGAGCAGCAAGAATAGGTGAAGGAGTAGCATCAGGAGATAAGGCTACTATAGGTCGAGGAATAGCTAATACAGGTATAAGTAGCATACCAGGAGCAAATTCATTAGTTAAAGCGCCTGGACAATTTTTAGCTAAACATACTTTAAAACAAGGAACAAAAAAAGTAGCTATACCTAACATCTTAGCTACTACAAATAGGAGAATGGGAGGAACTAGACAGTTAGATGGGGGAGTAGCTAAACCATTACCAGGTGGAGCAACAGAATTTATTGGTAAAAAACATGAACAAGGTGGAATTAAATTAGACCCTAGAACAGAAGTTGAGGGCGGAGAAACTATGGATAAAATACAAGGAAGCGATTATTTCTTCTCTAGTTATTTAAAGCTGGGAGGAAAGTCTTTTGCGCAAAGGCATAAAGATATATTAAAACAAGGTGGAAGTCAAGCAGAGTTAGATCGATTAGCAGCTATACAAGAAAAAGCAGCTGGTAGAGATAAATATGATCTTGGAGGTGAAAGAACAAAATTTCAAACTGGAGGTCCAGACGATTTAACTCCAGAAGAACAAGCTAGATTACAAGAGTATATAAAATCATTAGAGAAAGAAGCAAATAGTTCATCTATACTAGATGGTGCGACAAAAATACCAGCTGAACTTAAAGATATAAACCCTGCTTTATTTAACTTAAAAGGTTTTAGTATTGAAGATTTACAAGATAGTGCTAGTACACTTGGATTAAGTCTTACAGAGGCTGCTAATTTTATGCTTACTCCAAAAGGATATAGTTTTATAAAAGGAGTGTCTGAACAAGAGGCAAACATAATAATTGGTAATGCTAACTTTGCAGCAAATAATGCTAGTTCTAACGCAAATGTAATAGATAAGTCACAAAACGTAGTAATAAATAACAACAATCCTAATAACGCGTCTGATAAGAAAAAGAAATCTACATTTACAGGTTTATATAATAATGTAACAGATGCAGATATAGCAGATTATTTAGATGAGGCTGCTGCTATTACAGGATTAGAAACGTTTGATCCTAGAAATAAAGAACATGTAAAATTATTACAGACTAATTTAATGAATCCTTCGGAAGAGTTAAAAACATCATATCCTACTTATTTTAGTGGTAAAGAAACAGATATATTAGAAGGTGATTTAGGTGTTAACCAACAAGGTGTGGACAGTAAATTTGGTATAGACACATTAAATGCATTAAAACAATTTAGTGAATTAGAGTCTAATAATGGGGATATATACAATGTTCTTCCAGGAGAGTATGATCCAAGTATATATACTTTTAATCCTGAATTAGATCCAACAATAACTAAAGATCCTAATGATGAATATCAATATTACGAACCAGAAAATGAACCAATTGTACCACCTGTATCTGAAGAGAATGAAAAAAATAAAGGGGGTGATTTATTAAGAAAATTAGGTAAAAGTGCTGTCCCAATTTTAGGAGCAGGATTACAATTATTACCTGCATATATGGCATTTAAAGAAAAGCCTGACTATATGAATGCTCCTGGGCGTCTACCTACTACACATTTAGACAGAGTAAGATTTAACGCAGAGAGAGAACAAAATGAAGGTAACTATAGAGGAATGGGCAGAATGATAGAACAATCAGGTATGGGTCCTGCAGGTATTGCTGCTAAGATGGCATCATGGGGTAAGAAACAGGCACAGGACGTACAAATAGGAAGTGCAGAAGCAAGAGCTAATGCTCAGATACAGCAACAAGAATCAGCATTAAATCAAGGTGCGCAAAAACAAAACATTGCAAACAGTATGCAAGTAGATCAGTTTAACAAAGCTGCAGATGCTGCTACTAAAGATCGTAAGTTAATGGCTGTACAAAATGCAGTACAAAGTATAGCAGGTATGGGATCTGATTACTTACAATATAAAGCACAAGATGATCTGTCAAGAGCTATTGCAGGTCAAACAAATGTGTTAGATAATTTTTATGTTCATGAATTAGATTTTCAAAAAGCATATCCAGATATGGCTAATAAGCAGGGTAGTCCAGAATATTCTGGCGCATTTGCATCATACCTTAAACAAGTACAAAACCCAAATAAAGAGAAAAAAAGAGGAGGATACAGAGCATTATATAGAAGAGGGGGTCGTAAAAAATTAAAAAAGTGTTAATATGGCAAACAGATACAGTAGATACGAATTAAAACCATATCAATCAATGTATGTTGATCCAGGCAAAGTAGCCGTGTCAACAATATTAAAGAAAAGATATGATGATAATAAACTTAATTATGATATGCTTAATAGAACCGTAGGATCTATGAACGTATTAGAAGGTGATGAGCAGTTAAAAGATAACATGATTAATAATATAAACGGTCAGTTTGAAGACATTTCTTCAACAGGAGCTTTTGAGCTTGCAGGTAATGCAGTGTCTAAAGCTACAACTGACTTTATGACTAATGAAGGATTAATAGCTGCTAGGCAATCATATGAAAATTATGATTTAGCAAAGAAAACTAAAGCACAGTTAAGAGCGCAAGGAGCACAAGTTTTATTTGATCAAGAGTTTGTAAGAGATGATCAAGGTAATTTAGTTAGAGATGAAAATGGACAACCTATGATGAGAGATATTGCTAGTACGCATAAATCTCATTACCAAGATCCAGAAACAGGAGAGATGGTTACAAGTGTATATGAACCTAAATTTGAACAACAACTTGGGTATGATGAAAAAATGAGTGATCTTGTTGCTAATATATCTACAGATCCTGTGTTTCAAGAAATGGGACAACTGTTACAAACAGGTACTCACCTTGGAAATAAAAAAGTAACTCGTATTGTAGACGGTTTAATGAGTACATATTTGTCAACTGATGAGGGTATACAACAAATGAGAAAGTTAACTCAGTTAGATATAAATCCTGAAACAGGTGAAACTTATACAGCGCAAGAAGCGCAAGAAAAAGTTAAAAGTCAAATGATGTCTATTGCAGCTAAACAAGTTGGTAAAGGAAGTTATAGTTATCAAAAAAATCCATATTGGGTACAACAAGTAAATCCAAGTCTAGTAGCTACAACTTCTAGTAATGTAATGGAAAATAATAAATTGTTAACTCCTGCTAGTTTATTTGACACAAATGATGATGGCTCTTTTAAAGATACTGAAAGTGATAGTATTTGGGATGGAGTTTTAAAAGGTGCTGCTGCAGGTTATTTTATACCTGGTATAGGTACAGTGTTTGGTGGAATTACTGGTGGGATTGTAGATTGGTTTACTCCTGATGCAAAAATATTTGATGAAAGTGGTAATTATCAATTTAAAGATAGCACTTTTCAATCAGCTATTAATAGATGTGGTGGAGATCCTAAATGTATGGGACAGGCTGCTGAAGATATGCAAACGAGATATGATAATTTAGTTCAAGAGGTTGGAGGGGATGTTCAATTGCTATCTGAAGCACAATTATTAGCAGGTAGAGATGAATATATAGCTGATCTTTTAATGAGCAACCCAGAAGCTAGACAACAATTTAAAAGCGATAAAGAGTTTCTACAGCATATAACTAAAGAAATGGAAAATACTCAAGCTCAGGTATCTAAAGTATATCAAGGCGATATGGATTACATTAAATCTATGAATGATCCTAAATCAAAACATATTTATTTTACTCGTGGGGTACATGTTAGAAAAAAA
>VMHT01157597.1_pt1 | contig 12379 bp, 14 predicted proteins | sample 4693611 | NCBI WGS metagenome assembly VMHT01 (sample SAMN12280063, study PRJNA550983) | marine metagenome | isolation source: seawater sampled from same location over 5 years 0.02-0.2 micron viral filtrate | place: USA: collected off the coast of southern California halfway between the port... ...
AAAGAAGAAGACAATATTATTAACGAATCAGTATACTATTATAATAGCACAACCAGTGGGAATGTCAACCCCATAATTATGCTACCCTTTCAATAAATTTATTTAAAACAATTCTTGATTGTAATTTAGATTTTAAACCACCAGAAAATAATCTTTTTATCTGACCTGGTTTCATATCTTCTTTAATATCATCAATCTTATTATTAGATTGTATAGATAATTTTTTACTGTTTAAAATCCAAAACTCATCATAACCATTTTTAATTTCAGCAGTAAAGAAACCTTTTCTTAATTGTTTTACAAAATCATCATTATAAGTGTCATTTACATATTCACTTGCACCGTATCTAGGATTTTTCATAATGTGAAAACCAACTGCAATCATATTATATTTTTTCTTTAACATTGTAATTAACAAACCTGTATAATCTCTAGATGTATAATGTTTAGATGCATAAAGTCCTTTGTCTTCTTTTTTCATAGTATAGGTTTTATTACCATCTTTGATAATAGGTATCATAGCATCACCTGGTTTCCAACCTCTTGTCCAATCTTTATATTCTCTATTATGAATATCTCTTGACATACTGTTTGAATAACCATCAGTTAATGTAATCAATGACATTTTTTCTATTGAGTATTTGTTTTTAAACATTGGTATTAATTTATCTAATACTACAAGTCCTTCATTTAGAGGTGTCGAAGAAAGTGAATAACCTGGAGCATATGATATAGGATAACCTGCATACATTCTATCAGAATATCTACTGTCAAATTTATAATAACATCTATTTAAATATAATGCTAACATACTTTCGTCCAATTCTTTTTTCTTTAACTTATGTGATGCAAGGTTGATTAATCTTATATTAGACCTCATTATAAGGTCACCAGTTTTATAATTATATGGTTGAGGTAACTTTTCACCTTCATCATATCTACCACTGTTCATTTCAGTGAAAGCATAAACTTCAAATGGAACATTAATCTTTTTAGCAAAGTAAATTAAATTAATTAATTGGTCGATTGTTTGACTAATATTATCAAACATAGAACCAGACCAATCTAGTAAGAAAATAAAACCGTGATTTTTCTCATCAGGACAAATTGATAATCTTTTGAAAATGTCATCTGAGAATTTGTAATTTTTTAACTTTAATGGATCAAGAATACCTGTTTTATCAGTAGATGTTCTTTTGTAAGCAGTAGCAGATTTTTTCATTTCAAATTCTTTTACAAGATAGTTTACAGTTTTTAGATTATCATTTTTGAATTTTTTGAAATCATTTTTTAACCATTTGTAATATTTCATATACATATCTTTACTATATTCTGAAGTAGTTACTCTTTTAATATGGTTAAAATGGTCTTTTCTAAATTTACTATTACTAACAATAGCAGTTTTTAAATCAACATCAGGAAGTGAAAAGTATTTCAAAAAACTATTACCATTATAAGTAACTTTGTCAGAGTTATTTTCTGCATTTTGTGAAGTCTTAGGTAATATGTCATCATTTTTTGAGGGTTCTACATTCTGTTTAGAGTCGTCAACATTATTTTCTGGTTCTTTATCACCTGTTGAATTTGTTGATCCACCTTCACCTGTTGTAGTATCTTCATTTGATTCTTGATTGTTATCATCATCTGCATCATCAGAAGTATCAGGGTTATCTTTATTATCATCATAACTAGTTTCACTTTCTTCGTTAGAATTATCTGATTTATTACTATCACCACCTTCTCCTTCTTGAGAATGGTCGTCAGTATTTTTTGTTTGTTGTTTTGATTTCTCTTGCTCAAGTAATTTTCTAGCAAGAACTTTTACATCATCAATAGTTTTAAGATTATCAATCTCATCTAAAACCCACTCTGCATCAGCAAAATTAATATCAGCAGATTTTGAAGATTTATAATAAAGGTTGATTCTATCGATAAGATTTAAAGTATTAAGGTCTTGACTATTAACACCGAAGAAATCTATTCTCATTAATTCTTTGTAACCATTTACATAGTTTTTAACAATACCAGGATATTTCTTTTGTATCATTCTATCGATTCTGCAATCTTCAAGAACATTACAATATGATTGGTATTCTGCTGACTGTTCACAAATAGATTTCCAGTCATCAAGACCAGTCCATAGTGCATGTGAACATTCGTGAGCAATCAACATATCTAGAACATCTTTATTCTCATGCTTGAAAATAGGGATAGTTAAGATTCTGTTCTTAACATCAAAACTAGCAGTTCTTACATTATTTTGCTCAACCTGAATATTTTCAGTAGCAAGTAACTTTGCAAGAGTTGATTTTTTATCGATTGTTGTTAGTGTCATATTTAGTCCTTTATTTATTTCGAATCAGTATACTATTATAATAGCAGATTGGGCGGATAAGTCAAGTGATTAATTAAAAGCAATTAAACTCAACAATAAACTGTTTAATGAAAAACCTATTGCATTAGATACAATATATAATATATCTTTAGCATATATCGCCCTTATTAAGAATAAGAACAATCCCAACCATACAATCAATATAAAGTTTAAAGGTGGTAAATTAGTCGACCATCCCATAATAACTGATATTGATGTAGGTGCAGTTGCTCCGTGAATGAGTATCATTCCTATCCAACCACACATTTCTGGTATTTTTTTTATCATTATATATTTCCTTTTGTTATCATTTCGAATCAGTACACTATTATAATAGCACAACCAGTCGAAAAGTCAATAACAATAATTTGACACTATTTGTAGTCAAATTAAAAATCGGGTCAAATTATTGACTTATTATAAATAATACTAGAAACTAAGGACTTTTATGAAACTATACACTGCTATAATATTATGTGTTATCACATTCTTACTATCTTTTACTATTACTAAATCGGTAATAAGTGCAGATACAAATACAACAGTATCGGGTACGGTTGTTACGGATAAATCTGTTCCCACTGCATCAGCACCCTCCGTAGTAGTAAATAATAGTGATGTTTGTAAATCGGCGTATAGTGCTGGAGTTCAAGCATCAGTTTTAGGTATTGCTTCAGGTGTTACAGTATCCGATGAAAATTGTGAAAGACTTAAACTATCAAGGTCTTTATATGGTATGGGTATGAAAGTGGCGGCGATATCAACATTATGTCAAGATTATAGAGTATTTGATGCAATGATGATGGCAGGTACTCCATGTCCGTATGAAGGAAAAATAGGTGATGATGCAAAAATAGAATGGGAAAAGAATACACACCAGATACCAAAAAAGAGTAAATATCATGCTCCGAAAAAAAAAGTTCAGGTGAAATAGATGAAACAGTTATTTTTAGCATTCTTGCTTTACTGCTCATTGGTATTCCACTCTAATTCTCAAGAAGTTTTACAATCAGAGGATTACATAGGTGATATGGATTCTTTTGATAGAGATTCTGGTACTATCATACAAAGTGGTAAATATAAGACAGGTCATAAGAATAATCCAGGCACATACGATAAAGACTTTGATTTAGAATCACAAATGACCATATCAGATATAAATGCTGGTTTTGATTTAGATTATGGTGTTACAGTAAATTCACATTCAAGTAATGCAAGATTAAACACTTGTACTAGCATTACACAAAATTCTGATTGTAGAGATATCTTTAAATTAACAATCACCTTGTTTGACAGTAATGAACAGGTGCATTTGTTTGAACACGAAGTTGAATTAGATTTTTCTGGTAATAGAGATTATACTTACAATCAAGTGATACAACCAAATGATTATCAATCATTGACAGGTAATTTTGAGTTATATGGTGTAGATGCTGGATACCCTAAAGGTTGGCACGGTCCACAATTTTCTGACCCATATCTTTCTACATCATGGCAAGTCGTAGAAATTATCAATGAGGAAATATTAAACTTATTAGAGCATTCAGATATATTAGACATTGATACAAATTACGATACCGTTGATGTGGTCGTAGAAAATCCACAAGGTGAAATCATGCAAGAATTTTCAGTTGATATAGAAACTGAAATAGAAATAGAAGTTGCTGAAATAGAAACACCTACAATAGAAGAACCTGTTGTGGAGGAAATAGAAATTGAAGTACAAGAAGTAGCAAATGAAATAGAAGAAACACAAGCAGGAGAATCGGAACAAGAACCTACTAAAAAACAAAAAGTGGTAAACCAAGCAAAGCAAAAAGTTGCTAATAAGATTGTTAAGAATATGGGTGATAAAGGTAAATACGATTCTACTAATCAACTTAAAACTTTAGTCGTTATGCAGGTATTAGGTAATACAACATCATTTTTTGAAAATCAAAAACAGTTACAAGATACACCTAACTTTTTTAATGATGTTACGGTACCTGACAATAATTTGACTGATAATAATTTTACACAATATATGTTGTTTGGTGTATCTAGTTTTAGTCATAACAAATTAATCGATAGTCAATATCAATAGGAGTAAAAATGGCAGAGTTAGAATTTGCTGGTATAAAATTTAAAGGTGGTAAGATAGTAATTATTATTACTGCTTTATCAACACTAGCAGGTGGATTATGGGGTGGTTTTGAGTTTTACAAAAACTATATGAATATGCAGGAAAAGATAGAATCGTATTCTGCTCCAGATTTATCTGATTATGATAAGAGAATTGATTTAGCAAAACAGAAACTTGATATGTTAGAAACAGAAATAAACCTTGTACTAGACGAAGTAACATTGGTGGCAGATGTTGCAAAAGAACTCAAGAACGACCTAAAATCAGATGTTCGTAGAATAGAAACAATCGTAGAAGATGTAGAGCAGAGGGTGAAAGAAGACTCTAGAGAATCTGCAAGAGATTTAAAGTTTGCTATTAAAGATATAAAAGAACAAATGGCAGAACTAGAAAAAGAGATAGAAGATAAGATAAAAAAAGCATTAGAAAATCCACTCGCAACTATGCGAAAGAACTAAATACCAATGAATGGACAACACTAAACGATACAGACTGTATCCTGTCAAATCTTGTGTGATATCATGGGGACCTACAAAATGGGTTCCTATATCATATCAACACCCTACGATAAAAGATAAACAGGTAGAAACTTTTTATTTAGTAGATAGTCCTGAAACACCAAGTCGATTATTTTGGAAGGACTAATATGGAACCAGTAACAACCGCATTAGCAGGAATTGCCCTAGTTAAAAAAAGTGTAGACTTTATCAAGTCTAATATTTCAACCTGTCAGGATATAGGTCAGATGATAGGACACGTTGAAAATGCTATGATTGGTGAACAACAATGTATAAAAGAACGGGAAGGTAAAGACCAATTCGCAACTGAAAATATTGCAGAGGAAGTTATAAACGCCAAATTAGCAAGGGAGCACCTTCAGGAAATGAAAAACCTGGTAAATCTAAGATTTGGTCATGGAACCTGGGATGAAATCTTAAATTTAAGAAAAAAACGAATAGATGAAAGAAAACAGAAAAAAAAAGAAGCACTTGCTGAAAAAAATCGTAAAAAACAAGAAATTATGGATATTTTAACTTATTTTTTAATTGGTTTAGGTGTTTGTTTGATAGCAGGACTGATAATTTACGTTTTTTTAGTCATTTTATAAGATTTGACCATTTTTTTAACTTATTTTTCTTATATTTTACTCTTTCATCAAGCATTTTTTGTGTAATTATACCATATTCTTTGCATAATTCAATCATACAGTAAACATCACCAATTTCATCTTTCAAAGGTTGATGATTTTCATCATTTCTTCGCATAGATTTCGAACATTCTTGAATTAATTCACCACATTCTTCCATTGTGATGACCATAAGTTGCAAAAATTGTGTTTTTAGCAGTTCGGTGTTCGATTTTGACATAATAAAACCTCATTATTTAATTTTACATTGAATATTTCTTGGACATTGATATCTTGGACCTGTTGACATGATAATATCGGGTAAATTTTGCGGATGTTCGTATGTACACTTGTAAGATAAGTCTTTTTTACCCTTTTCATCAATAAACCACTCTGATTTTTTGAGTCTGCACATAGTAAACATGTCAGTTCTTGGCAATTTACCTTTATATTCTCTTCCGTATCTTGCATATACAGAATCAGCACCTTCATTTAGACAAATCATAACATCTGTCTTAAAATCTTGACATTCATCAACAGATTTTAGTGAAAATGAAAATAGTAGTAGTGTAACTACAAGTGCATAGTGTCCCATGCACCTATTTATTTAATTTAACAAGTCTTGGTCAATCCATTCTGATTTATCTTTTATCATTATAGCAACACTCACCCACATATTGAAAATACCAATACTGCTCACAAAAAACGAAACAGCAATATCTTCAAATGATACTCCAACATAGACAATTCCTATACCGAAGATAAACATTGTTTTTCCTATCATATTTTATTCCTTTTAATATATTAACGAATCAGTTATACAAGTATATTAACATAACCAGCAGAAATGTCAACTAAATAATAAATGGCAGAGGGAGATAAATTTGAATATACACCAGAAGGACCTAGTTTAGGTTCGGTGTCAGTTTCCGCAGATTTTTCTTTTACAATATCAGCAGAAGTAAAAGATTCAGATGGAGATGATGGAGATGATGTAGAAGATGACTGTGGAGATGCAATTACAGAAATGACCGTAGTTGCAGTTGAAGAAAATGCAGGTGTCATACTTACGGATGGTACTAGCAGTTGTAGTATATCAGGAAATTATGTAACACCCTTTTTAAATACACAATGGATATTTCGAAGCAGTGGAATAATAACAACGGTGATAAAATATACAGATATACCTGATAAAATAGGATATTTGTGTAGTTATACACCCGATTCGACTGTAAGTAAAGATTTTGACTACATTGTCACAACAAAAAGCAATGGTGGTTGTGAAGAAACAAAAACTTTTACAATTACAGTTACAAATGATTGGTCAGAAGGTATTGTAGAAATTAATAATATATTAGCAAGACAAACAAGAGATTTACAGGAGTTTTAAATGAGAGCAGTAACAAGATTAGGAGATTTAAGCACAGGACATGGATGTTTTCCACCACAAATAGCACTTACAGGTTCTTTCAATGTTTTTGTTAACGGAAGACCTGTCTGTAAAACAGGAAGTAAATGGTCGCCACATACTTGTGTTGATGCTACGCATTCAGGTACTCAGGTATTAGGATCACTTACTGTTCGTGTCAATGGTCTTCCTATGGCGAGAATAGGTGACTTTATTTCTTGTGGTTCATTCTGTGCAACAGGTTCTACGAATGTTTTTGCAGGTGGTTAGAAAAACAGTATAAATATTAGTTATGGCAAACTATGACGCAACAAATACTAATAAATCAAGAAGAATCACTAAATTATATCGTGATTTAGATTTAGACTTTGGAAGACATCCTGTTACAGGAGATGTTAATGTTTTAGAAGATGCTGATGCAGTAAAAAGAAGTGTTAGAAATATAATTAACACATCACACTATGAAAGACCTTTTCATCCAGAGTTAGGAAGTGATATTAGAAATTTATTGTTTGAAAATGTAAATCCTTTGACAGCAATGAGTATAAAAAAGAAAGTTCTCGAATGTTTAGCAATTTATGAACCTAGAGCAACAGTTGAGAATGTTATAATTGAACCAAATATGGATACACACACATATGGTATAGAAATATACTTTTATGTTAAAGGAATACCAACACAACAAAAAATAGATTCATTTTTAGAGAGATTACGATAATGGCAAATTCAAAATTAGAAGTTTCAGCATTAGATTTTGACGATATTAAACAAAATTTACGTTCATTCTTATCCCAACAAAGTCAATTTTCAGATTACAATTTTGAAGGTTCTGGAATGGCAGTGTTACTAGACATACTAGCATACAATACACATTATTTATCATTTAATGCAAATATGTTAGCAAACGAAATGTACATTGATAGTGCAGATACTAGAAAGAATTTAGTATCACTTGCCAAAATGTTAAATTATTCACCTAAATCTGGAAGGGCGGCGAAAGCAACTGTAGATATTTTATTAAACACCGCCACCGGTGCTTCAGTAACATTAAGCAGAGGTACGTCTTTTTCATCAACAATGAGTGGTAATAGTTACAAGTTCGTGACTAATGAAGACGTAACAATTTCTCCTGAAAACGGTGTTTACAAATTTTCAAATGTAGAAATCTTCGAAGGTACTCTATCGTCATTTAATTATACATATTTGTCTGAAGATACAGATTTTAGATTTGTATTACCTAATGCAGATATGGATACATCTACTTTAACAGTTCAAGTTCAAGAGTCTGTAGCAGACACAACAACCAACACATACACTCTTGCAAATAATTATGAAAATATTAATAGTGAAAGCACGGTCTTTTTCTTACAAGAAACTGAAACTGGTGAATTTGAAATATATTTTGGAGACGGTATTTTTGGTAAAGCATTATCAAATGGAAATATTGTTAAGACAAAATATATAGTTACAAATAGAGCATTGGCGAATGGTGCAAATACATTTATATTAACAGCAGGTTCAATCGGTGGATTTTCAAATGTTACAATTACAACTGTAACGTCAGCACAAGGTGGTGCAGACGAAGAATCAAAATCTTCAATAAGATTTAACGCACCATTATCATACGCCTCCCAAAATAGAGCAGTTACAACATCTGATTATGAAGTTAAAGTTTTAGAATTGTACCCTAATGCAAAATCTATATCAGCATGGGGTGGTGAAGATGATGAGAACCCAATTTATGGCACAGTAAATGTTGCTATTCAACCAAAATCAGGTTCAACTTTAACAGAAACTACAAAAGAAAGTATTAAGACTAGTTTGAAAACTTTTAATGTTGCTTCAGTTCAACCTAAAATTGTAGATGCAGATACTACAGATATATTGCTAACAGTTACAGCAAAATATGATGCAAACAAAACAGCACTAGGTTCAGAAACATTAAAAACAGATATTTTAAATGTGATATCAAATTATAACCAAAATAACTTATCTGTATTTGATGGTGTTTTCAGATTTTCAAAAATTTCAACTTTAATTGATAGTTCAAATTCTGCAATAGTGTCAAATACAACAACTATTAGATTAAGAAAATCTTTTACACCAACACTAAACACCTCCACCACTTACAATGTATATTACAGAAATGCAATCTACAATCCACATTCGGGTCATAATTCATCATCAGGTGGTATTATTCAAACTACTGGTTTTAAAATTAGTGGTAATTCTGACACAGTTTATTTTTTAGATGATGATGGTGCAGGAAATTTAAGAAGATATAGTTTAGTTGGTGGTGTTAGAACATATGCAAATAATACTCAAGGAACAATTGATTATAATTCAGGAGCATTAACTATTAGTTCATTAAATGTATCATCTGTTGAAAACATTAGAGGTTCAGTATCTACAGTCATAGAAATTACAACGACACCTGAATCAAATGATGTAGTTCCTGTTAGAGGTCAAGTATTAGAAATAGATACATCAAATTCTACAGTATTTGTGGAAGCAGATACCTTTGTAGGTGGTTCTTCTGACGCAGGTGTGGGTTACACGACAACATCATCATACACAAGCACATCAAGTAATTATTAAAAATGGCAAGATTAACCAATAAAGTATCACCTCATGTTATAAGACAATTACCCGATTTTATAATTTCTGACCATCCAGTATTTGCTGACTTTTTAAAAAGTTTTTTTGTATTTTTAGAAAGTGCAGAAATTCAATTAACATCTTTAGAAGCAACTGATGGTATTACTCAAGAAACTGAAACTGGAAATAGTTTTGTTTTATTATTAAACGGCACAAAAATACAAAATGATGTAACGGTAAAAGATGTTGGTGATAAAGTATTATTAGAAAGTTCTGTTTATGGTAAATTTGAATCTGGTGAAACTATTGTTGGTCAATCATCAGGTGCATCAACAGTTATTATTGCAGAAAATGTACCTTCTTTAAAACTTTTTGTTGTGCATGAAGACAAATTGCAAAAAGGTGAAGTTATCGTAGGTCAAACTTCAGGTGCAAGTGCTGTGTTAAATGCTTACAAACCAAATCCTGTTCAAACAATTCAACAGTTATTAAATTACAGAGACCCTGATAGAGTTATCGATACTTACTTAACAAAATTCAGAGATGAATTTTTACATACTATACCTGAATCATTAGCAACAGGTTTAAACAAAAGAAGTTTAATAAAAAATATAAAGTCTTTATATAAGATAAAAGGTACTGCTGAAGGACATAAGATGTTTTTCAAAATGCTCTTTAATGAATTATCAGAAACAATATATCCTAGAGATAATATGTTGAGAGTATCAGATGGTAAATGGAACACTCAAAAAATTATGAGATGTATTGGTACAGCAGGAGATACATTAAAATTAGTAGGAAGAACAATTACACAAAACAATGTTGCTGGTGATTCTAGTATAAATGAAGCAACTGCTGTTGTAGAAAATGTATTTAAATTTCAAATCGGTTCAGTAGAAGTTACAGAATTTATATTAAATAATGATACAATTGTTGGAACATTTGTAGCAGGTCAATCAGTAATTGGAACACAGAATGATGATGATGTGGTTGCCATAAAAGCAACAATTACAGGAATACCTGATGTTTTTTCATTTACAAATGACGGGTCTTTATACAGTAGCGGAGACACAGTAACTTTAAGTGATGCAGGAGGTGACGGTGCTATTGTTCAAGTAGATGAAGTAGGACATGGTTCTATTACAGAAGTTATAATTGATGCAGGTGGTTCTGATTATGAAATCGGAGATAGTTTAGTTTTTTCTAACTCAGGTACGGGCGGAAATTCTGCTCAAGCAAAAGTTTCTATTGTAAATGGTGGTTTTGTACCAGAAGATGCAAATAGTAATAGTGATGGTGGTTACACTGACGACCATATTATATTAGAAGATGAAACTTTAAGGGGTGGTCTTTACACAGGTAATAAATTTGTTCAAGAATCTGGAACAGGAGTTGGAGATATTACAGACGTTAGATTTATAAACAATGGTTTTGGTTATAATTCATTACCTACAATTACAATTACATCTACAAGCGGAGAAGATGCTTTTATAAGTGCATTTGGAAGTGAGATAGGTAGAATATTAACAATAAAAGTTCCAAATCATGGTATTAGTTATAATGAATCTCCATCACCACCTACTGTAAGTTTTACACAAAATTTATTGTTAAAAGATACGTCTGCAACTGCATTTACTGTAGGTGAAACAATAACGGGAAATGATAGTTCTTCAACTGTTACTACAGCAATAGTTGATGCTTTTGACCCTACACTTAAATTATTAAAAGTAAAATCTTCTACAGGTACTTTTGAAGAAATATCTATTGTTACGGGAAATACATCAGGTGCTACGGCGACAATTGCTAAAAATGATAGAGCAACTGGTAGTGTTACCGTAAATACAACAACAACTACTTCAGGAAGTTTTATTAATGAAGATGGTCACGTTTCAGAAAATACAATGAGAATACAAGATAGTCTATATTATCAAGATTTTTCATATGTAATAAAAGTTGGTCGTTCTATTGAAGACTGGAGGGACAGTTTTAAAAGAACAATGCACACAGCAGGTTTTTACTATGCTGGAGAAGTTAATACTGCAACTAGATTAAATGCACAGATTTCATCACCTGTTGAAGGTGTTGTATCAGGTATAAGTGAATCTCCAATTATGTCAGTATTTGATTTCATCTTTTCTCCTTTAGTAGGTAGAAGATTAGGAACTGCTGATGATGGTACATCTTTGAGGGCAACACCCATGGTAGTTGGTGCAAGTTCAGAAAGAAGTACATTTTTAACTAATTCTACCAGAGATGTAACATTGACAAAAGAAATGACCGTCAATATGTTGATGAAAGAAAAAACAACTATTCGAAGTAATACAACTGTTTATGGTAGACCAGTTTCAAGTACACTAAAAGGATTGAATGCAAGACTATTAGATTTACATACAGCAAACAGAATTCAAATTAGAGATATTGCAGGTATAAGACTCAGTGGATTACAAAACCAAAATATAGATGGTCAATTAGTAGGAGCAGGAGAATTTATTTTTGGTGCTAAAACAAATTTTACTATTCCAGCAGAGGTATGGCAACAAAGTGGAAATGATTTTGGTGAAACAGGAATTACGTTCGACAATAACTCTATAAAATTCGATAAGACCTAGTCTTATAAATAAGTAAGTAAGGGATAAATTCATGGCAAAACAAACACTCGGTATAGGTTCCACCGCAAATGACGGAACAGGAACGGTTCTCAGAGATGGTGGAGATTTAATCAATGATAACTTTAATGAGATTTATAGTAAA
>VMHT01032534.1_pt1 | contig 12378 bp, 13 predicted proteins | sample 4693611 | NCBI WGS metagenome assembly VMHT01 (sample SAMN12280063, study PRJNA550983) | marine metagenome | isolation source: seawater sampled from same location over 5 years 0.02-0.2 micron viral filtrate | place: USA: collected off the coast of southern California halfway between the port... ...
GAATGTGCTTTCAAATGGAATTATATCCAAACGGTTCATAACTGCCCCTTCTGATCTGTCCATATTAGGAATGTCATTACAAAGCATAGATAGAGATGCCTTTGGTTTAAATTCTTCCATAACACCAGAGTACAAACGACGCATTGAAATTTTATCACCGCCAGATAATTCTTTAATTAAATTACTATTTAATTTTTTAGATACTTCTGGTTCATTCATACTAACAATTCTACATGTCTTTAATACTTCATATTGCGGTGATGCACTTCCGCCTTCGTTCTTAGACCCTTGTAAGACTGAACTATTCATAACACCATAATAAGAACCGAGCATCTTGCTTAATAAATCCATAGTTAGAGATTTACCATTTCTACCAAAGTTAGACCAGATTGAAAATTTATGTCTTCTTTTATTACCATCAAGAGCAGAACACAAACTTTTTAAGAAATGTGTTCTAATTTCAATAGTCGGAAATACTTTATTAAGATATAATTCTTCAAATTCTTTCATAAGTGTTTCTGATGGTTCTACATAATCATATTCAGTTGTTGTTGAAATAAAATCAGTTTTTTCTAATGAACGAAACTCGCCTTTATATAAATCCCATACACCATTATTAAAAGCAATTAATTCATCTTTACTATCAATTTTATTAAAGAAGTCTTTATTTTCATTTTTAGATCTTGATACATATTTACCGAGCGTTTGTTGTGTTCTACGGATTGAACTAATACAAGTTAAAAGTTCTTTCCAATCTTGCATTTCAAATTTCAATTTATTTTTTTCTTCTTTTGCTTTATCTTTTAAATCATCATCTGACGGCATCTTAAATGTTTTAAACAATTTAGCAACGCTATTATATTTTTCATGAATAAGTGGAACAATTTTATTTTTAAGAATTTGTTCTAATTCATAACAACTTGCTTCGGCAATATCTTTTTTGTAAATACCATTTTTATAAACATAATACAAATTATCATAATAGATAATATCTTCACCGCAAAGTTTATATAACCAGTTAATAACATTATCAAGAACTCCACCATCAATAATTTCATTATTATCAATAGCAGTTATGATTTTTGACATCATATCGGAGTTAAGATATTTTTCGTCATTTGGATTAAATGTTTTTTTAAACTGTAAATAATCTTCATCGGTTGAGATATTAGATTTATAATCCCACTGAATCGGACTGTCTTTCGGACAAACATCAATTAGTTCATATTTATATGGGTCTTCAATTGATGCATCAAACATAAACCCGTCAAACATCGGGACAATTAAATCGTGTTCGTCTTTAATTGCATGTTGAATAAAAGAATTTTCATTAATACAGAACATTTTATTAACTTGCGATGATACTGGATTTTTTTCATTTGTAGTTGAAATTTCATCTTCTCCGTATAATTCAATGTAGTCATCATTTTCTAAGAATGTATTAAATGCTTCCATTTTCTCAGCGTGTAATTTTCTTAAGAATTTGTCTTTTGTTTTAAAATTATCAATATTCAAAAGAACAAGTAAATCTAATTTTGATGATTTAGTTTTTTTTAAAACCTCTTCACGATTTTTACAATATTTATTGATATGTTCGTATGAAATTACATCATCTAAATAAGTTGTATTATATTGCTGTATCATACCAAGTAAAACATTCCAATGACAATTTTTAATATCAATATCTTTATAATAATCGCCAGTAATAATTTTTCTAATATCTGCTTGTAAAGATTGAACTCCAAAACCATCAACATAAATACGACCAGATGATTTACCTTGTGAGTATTTATATTTCTGTGGAATAGTGATATAATCAAATCCTTCTTTCCGTTCTGAAAAACATTTCTTACAAAATTTAATAACACATTTGTAATAAGTTTCTTTCGTCCAAACCTTATCAAGCATAAGGTCATCTGGATTAAATGAAAATTTCTTAGTTAGTTCATCAACAGTAAGAGATGCGATAAAAGCACAACCCGAAATTGAAACTTTGTCTGTAAATTCATTTCTACTCATTCTATATATACTATGTATAGATTTTATTTTTAAGTATTTTTTTTAATCAATTTTTTATTTATCTAAAATAAATAAAAAATAGTGGGTTTAAAGAAATTTAATTATGAATATAATGAATAAGATCGCTGACATCATTCCCAGCACAATCATATATTAATTCTACTTCAACTTCTATATCTGGTGATGAAAAAATATTAGTTAATTCATTACAACATATCGGAATATTATTATTATTTTCAATTTCCTTAATCTTATTTAAATGTCGCTGTGTTTTAATATGGACGTGTTTATTTTTTAAAGATAGACCAGATTTACCACAAGGACAATCGTAAGTTAATTTATTGTAATGTTCTCTCATATATTTTCTACGATGTTCTCGTATGTGTTCTTTCTGTGCATCTTTATCTAACCATGTTGATTTACATGCATTCAATAAATTATCTATACCATATTTATCTATATATAATTGTTCTTTTTCAAATCTAAAATTTTCTGTAAATTCAAGTATTTCCATTTTCCAACCATTATCCCAACCACCATTCTCTTTAATGTATTTATACAAAGGACGATTTACAACCCTTTTATGTTTGCTCTTACAATCTTTCTTATGACTTGAAAGTCTTTTATTTAAATTAGCAGTAGAACCAATGTAAAATTTTTCAAACTGAGGATTGTGTAATTTATAAATACAATACATTTATTATATACTATGTTAAGATAATAAAAACTCCTAAATAAACGACAATACCTATTTATTTAATATATATTTTACTATATGCATTTTTTCTTCTTGACTTAATGTATAAAAATCAATCATACTCTTTATTGATGTAATCTTCTTTTCATCATAATTAGTATTAACTGTTTTTGATTGATTATAATAATTTAATATATGGTTATTAATCCAAGCATTTCTCTCTTGACCAACTTTAATATACTTGATACAATCAACATCTTTTGTATTATTCAACCATATTGGACTTGGCGATAGACATGGATAATTCGGTTCTATCTTATCAAATGCGTCATCAAACACACCCTCTGGAATTGAAGCAGTTTGTATAATAAGATTATCTGCATATTTTGCTGGTAATAGTTTTTTCAATTCTTTAAACCCCGCCTCGCCACGTTTATCAGACATTTTAAGACGAGGATAAATTGCTCTGGATTTATCAAATACAATTAGATCTTCTTGGTGTAAGTATTTGTATAATTTTTTAAGGTTCATTAAATATTCTATACCGAACAGATTTTTAGCGACTAAAATACAATGGTTCATATATTGTATATATATATATTAAAATGCTTTATATACCATATATCTATATAACTCCGTTTATGCCGTTTTTGTTCTATAATTAGTTATAATATAACTATAAAAATGCTATATAAAGAATATAATATTAATATTATATGCCCCTTTAAGCACTTTTATAGTTATATTTATAATAGAAATATGCTATATATAGCACTTAAAGAGTTATATTAAAGACAAGACGATAAGAAGACGAAAAATATGAAAGTAGAAATCTATTTTCATATTTTATATTTTCAAATTATTTTTTTTTATTCATCACTACTTTCATTATTTTCATCTTTTTGTCTTTTCATCTTATTTTTATTATTAATATTATTATCTTCATCAACTTCAAGATATGCTCCCTTTTTACTCCCTTGATAAAGAAGATTATCAAAATTCTTATAGAGTTTAGGGGGATTATGGGTTAAGTCTATATAAGTCCATTGATATTTCTCCGTTCCATGAACTTCGTTCATCAAAGCACGGAAGGATTTATCACCACCAAATGAATCGCTTAATTCTTCGCTTAGTTTATCCATCTCTTTCATGTTAGTAATATTTCCGAGTAAATAATGACTGGCGTTATTTCTTGCGATCGGAACTAAGGATTTGAAATTTTGAGATGCCATAAAAAGCATTCCGCAGTTATAATGTCTATATCTGCTACAAAGTTTCCAAATTAATGACGAGGATTTGATTCCAATAAAATCATCTAAAATTAAAGCAAAGCGTTTCTGTTCTCTTTTGTCTGTAAAACTTTCTTGATATTTGATAATATCCGCTATTATAGAATCATCGTATCTATCATAGACAGACCCTTTATATTTTTCTACTAAGAAGCGACTTGTATCATCGTTGAATGCCGTGTTAGAAATAATGACGACATAATCAAAGGCATCTTTATAAAAGTTTTTTGATAATAGAAGATTTGAAATTAAAGAACTTTTTCCACTGCGAACTGGTGCTACACATAAACAAAGACATCCATTTTCTATATTCATTAAGTTAGGGTGTATCTTTTTCTTTAACGGGTTCTTTTTTTCATTAGGTCTAATGGGATAGATATTTAAATCAAAGGGTTCATCCATTATATAATATATATAATATATATATATTATAATAATATGACTTTAACATCCTTTACGATCATAGAAATGAGCACATGTATTGCCACGATTTTAGGGTCTTGTGGGATGCTTTTGGCAGTCACGCAAAAAAGCAGATGTAAAAAGTTTAGATGCTGTTGTGGGTTAATAGATTGTGATCGTGAGATAATTGAAAAACCATTACCAGATGAAGACCAAGAAAAAATAGATATTACTGTGGATGATGATGTTGATGAAAGTAAAACACAAGAAAAACCAACTCTAAATATTCCAGTTCCAAAAATAGTTAATAAAATACCGATTAGTCAAACGAAAGTGTAAAATCACCATAAACAACATGAAAAGTATTTTTTTGCTTTTCTTTCTTGTCCTTTTTAATTGGTTGATATTTACCTTTAACATATCTTAACCTTATTTTTTCACGGTTTTTTCTGTAATACTCTTTATTATAGTTTCTTCGTTGTTCGTCATCCATCTCTATACTTTAAATAGATAATTAAATCTTCCAGAGTATTCGTATATATATATGGGTCTGGTTTTTCCAGTCATTTGACATCGTTAATCTGTTCTTCTAAATCTGATTTCTTTTTTTTAATTTCATCAATTACTTTTGTCTTAATACCTTTGTCAGTTTTTTTATAAACATTATCTAATGATTTATGAATATCTTTACCATATACAGCAATTAGATTAGCGATTTCTTGACATTCAGAACAAAAATAACCACTGACAACATATTCCGATGAATTTTTACATAAAGCACAGTTAAAAACCATTTTAATATAATATAATATGAGATATTATATAATATTTTAAAATTGATATATTAAACAGAAATCATTAATTCAGTTTCCATATCAGAATAATCTTTTAGTTTTTTTTCAAATACTGGTTGAGGCGGACAGAGTTTCTTAATAATGCAATTACGAAGATTTTTACTTACATGTTTATTATTCATATTTAAATAAATATTACTTCTTGAAATTCCATATCGCTCCCCGATTTGTTTTTGATTAATAAAAAATATTTTTTCAATATAATCTCCATCATCATCAAATTTTTCAACGACATAATGATAATTATTAGTATTTTTGCTTCCGACAGTTCTTGGCATTTTATCCTATATATATATTATAGCAAGATAATTTTAAATCATTTTAATTATATATTGTGTTTAATATTTAATATTTAATATTTAAAATTTTTAACCCATTACAGAAACACGACCGTTTTTAATATTAACTACTTGCTGATACTGAGACCAGCAGAAGCAGGTTTTTTTAGCAGTGTCTGATGCGTTTGCATTACCAGTCTGAGTTACACGGCGGAGATTTCTTTCAAGTGTAATATTTTTCTGTCCTACAAGTGTTCCACTGTCATTAGAGGGGTCAGTTCTAAGATCAATAGCGTTGTAATGACACATACCTTCCCTTACGAAAGTTCCATTTGCGATACTTGTTTCACATGGAAAACCATTTACAGCGACATCAGTCCAGCGACTGTTAGTATATTCTCCAAGAGTTGTTGATTCCTTAGAAACACTCTGGTCAAAAGAATATTCTGAATTCGCCACACAAATATCAGTTCCCATTGCTTGTGCGAGTTGATTTTGCTGGTATGATTCACGCTCCACTGCACGGTTATAAAGAAGACGGTCATTAACTCTAAGGTTGTAAGATGATGGCAACCATGTTGCTTTTGAATGATAAAGACCAAGTTGAGATGATAGAAGTGGTGTCCCATCAGCATTAAAAGACTGGTCTGCCATTACAATTGTTTTTACTACTTTTCCAGCAAGACCAATTTCACGAGATACAGTTTGATTTGGTTCAGTTGATGCTGGAATATTCATTGTGGTTAAACTAAGATTATCATATGGGACGGTAAGACCAGTGCTTGACATAATCATATCAGCGACTTCACTCATACGGTCTTTTCCAGATTTACCCATTCCGTGATAAGTGAGATGGTCTGATAAGAAACGAACAGTTCTTGGATCAACAGCACACCCAAAATTACCACCACCACCACCCGCATAATCACTTGGAAAAATACCAATTGCTCCCTGATCTGCATTTGCAGTTCCTTGCTGTGTAAATTCAAGTTCAAGAACACATTCATCGTTCATAGCAAAAAGTGGTAATTGCAGACCTTTCGCAAAGTGAGGAAATAACTGTGAGAGTTTTACAAGACCGACAGGGACAGAAACAAGTTCATCATCTTGAACTCCCATTACGACTGATTGAACTCTCTTACCAACACCAGTTGAATCATCACCCCAGTCGCAATTTGCTGGTTGAAAGCGACCATTGCCATCATTATCAGGTTCTACGCCATCTGATGTAAGCATGTATGTCGCATCTCTATGAGTGCGTTCTGCTTGTGTTTTAAACTGGTTATTAATAGTTAAATAACGACCAAATTGTTCGGTTTGTGCTAAAACTACTGAACCACAACGGAGAGTAGCACGTTCAATACATGCTCCAATACCAGTTTTATAAGGATAGAAAGGTTTTTTAGCAAGACTTGTAGCGTCAGTAGTTAGAGTTTTATCAAGGGCGACACACCCGAGTTCCACTGCTGAACCGACATCTAAAATCCCTTTACGAGGGATTACAAAGCGGACTGAATTTGTTGTGATAGTTGTTGGATCAAGAATGCTTGTTTCAATTGTCATATTATCAATGGTTGCCATTGGAGAGATTTGGAGGACTTCTGGAAGATTAGACATTTATATAATAATATAAGAAATTAATTTATTATATAATTTTTAAAAAAAGAAATAGAATGATTAATTTAATTTACAATTACTACACCGTTGGGTGAATAGTTTAGAGTGTTCTGAGAAAGAACATAAGTAAATACACTATTGGGGGAGATGCCGTTTAATCCAGATTTAACTCTAAGTCCGTATGCTTGACGACTGTAATCTACACCAACATCAAGTTCCGCTGATTTGACACCAAATCCATAAACTGGTGCATCTTGGTCTGGAAGAGTATTTTTATTACGTGCGATGCCTCTGCTAAAAGGTTGATTAATGTGAGTGTTAAGATTAAAGTTAGTATTAAGAGAACACATTGAAGCGGTCATATTTTTAAATGATTTAATACTGTTAATGAAATTACTTAGAATTTCAGTTTGAGGGCGAACGGATGTCTGAATGTCTCGCTCTATAATGGGTTGTTCTAATGGGAAGTTCATGCCACCACGACTGAAACTAACTTCCTGCACATCTACAATTTCATCATAATCTGTTGCGGTAGAGGATGATTTATTTCTTAAATAATCTGTTTTAAGACTATCAACAAGACTGTTATTAATATGAGTTGTCGGGAGAACTGTGCTATGAACTGATAGAACTTTCTGAGAACCAAGATTTAGACTTAATACTTGGTCTGATGAATTCATTACTGAATAGATATGATTAACTCCATTGTAAGACATTGAACCAGTTGAAGGCGTCCCCATTTGTGCTTGAACTTCGGCATTTGGAACAAGAAGTGTATAAGATAGACTTACATTACTTAGTTCATAAGATACTGAACCAGCAGTGCGGGTTGTTGGTGATGCCCCTGCTACACTGCCAATAGCATTAGCATCTGGGGCGAGTTCAAGTTGAATAGAAATTCCACGAGTGCCATTAACAGAAAGTGGGATCATGTCATTACCGTTAAATAATCCACATCGGAGAGGGATAGATACAGAAGTGGTTTCATTTAATCCACAAGCACCAGTTAAGGCACGAGATGAATTGCCAGTTTGCTGGGATAGACCACAATCAAAATCTGCGGATGAATGAGTTGTGGGGAGTGTTCCAGCGAGAAACATGGGATAATTACGGATTGTTTCTAATGTTTTCTGTTCTTGGTTTGAAATAGTAATCTGATGAATAACAGAAGCAGAGGCGACACGATTGTTAAATGATGCATTAAATAGAGGGCGACCAGCACCACTATTACCAGTGGTTCTACCGTTATTTACAAGTTGTGTTGCTGTTCCACCAGCAGGGGTCGCCTTAATAGAAACATCTGCATTAACTCTAATGCTACTGCCTACTAAAAACTTATTTTGTGAAGAGATTTCAAACTGAACTATTGGAAATCCTTTTGAAAAACCATAAGTGGGAACTGTGTTTAGAGGATCAATTTCAACGAATTCTTGGGATTGAATGACGGACATTTTAGTATATAATAATGTAAGAAATTAAATTATTATATAAAATGTTTTTTAAATTAAATTAACGAATAACTTTTACTCCCTCTTTTGAGATATTAAGGCGATTTAAATGACAAATTTGATGACAGAAATTTTTCGCCTGTCTTGCTCCAAGTGGATATTCAACACGAAGTGCTACACTCTCGTCAGCGAGATTATATACTTGTCCGTAGCGAGATAAAGCACGAGCGATAATAAGTTTCTTCTTAACATCAAGTAAATCTCTTACAACAAGACCACAGTTAGAAATTGCTTTTTCTGTTTCAAGAAGGGCGAGTTGAGAAATTGCTGACGATGTGTCGCTTGTAGTTCTGGTTAAATCTACTGCTCGGTCTGGAACAGTTGAATTACCAAGCACATATTGATAAGAACTTGCCTCATCTGGAAGTGCTTCAAGTGAATCGTATCTAATATCAGAACTCGCAAGAGTTGAGAGAGGGACAGAAAGAATAGAATATGCACGAGTTTGCTGTGCTGGAATGTTCTGGGTTGTTAAACCAGATGTAGCAAATACATTATTTCTATAAGTTGTGTAAGTTTTATAATCCATGCTGAGACCTTCGTTTGATCCAACTTTATTAACAAGACGAGATACATATTCAGCGGGTGGTTGAACTTGGTCTGTAATTATTTCAAGTTCTGAAACAACCCATCCGATCGGGGGATAGTTAGTTGTAATGCCAGTATTCGCCCATCCCTGAGGGTGGTCTGCCATTCGGTCTTCAATTTTAACATAGAGCATACTGGTTGTTGGATGTGCTAATGTAAGACCAGCACCAACTGCTCTATCAGGGATGTAAGTTAATTTTAATGTGTTGCCATTAGCAGTATCAATTGATACGCCAGTGACTACACCAAGTGCTTCTTCGTTTGTTCCATTGACATCATCTGCTACATATATTTTATCGCCTATAAAGTAAGGATTATTAGCGACATGGTCAGCATCACTAATGGCGACAGACTCTGTGAATTCAGTGCCAACGGCGGTTTTAGAATCATCGCCAATTGCTTTTGCAACTTCAATTGTTGGTGCAAAATTTATATAACCTGAATAATACTTAACACCATCTTGTCTCATATCAGACATTGATTTTTCAGCAGTATCAAAATTTACTGTCATACGAAGACCAGACATTGCCATAAGTGGAGCGATATTTGAACCGCCTAAAATACCAGATCCGACAATTGGAAGTTGAACTTGAACTTTTTCATTAGTAGCAGTGGTGCGAATTACAGTTGCATCTGTTGGTTGAACTGCGGGTGGTTTATGATAAAGAAGACCCGCAAGAACATCTGCATTAAAAGAACGACCCTCAAACATATCTCTTTTGTTATTAATGGTTTCATTTCCTGTATAGTTCCATGAATTAGCGACAGTCTGGTTATAATCTTGGAGATTTTCTAATTCTGTAATACCATCGCCAGTTTGAATGCGAATATCACGAATAAGTGAATGTGCCCCAGCGTATTTACATGGACGATTCCATCCACGACCAGTAAGTTCAATATTCATTTTTAAAGTTGTGCGTTCGGGGTTAATAAATCCTAAATACTGTGGAATTAAAAATCGTGCTTGTGAAGATGGAACATAGTCAATCTGACTATCTGGTTTAATACTAATAGTTTTAGATGCTACGAATTCTTGATCGGTGTTTGCAGAAAACATTTATATTATATAGAAATATTTTATTTTTATATAATTATTCTATTTTAAAAAAATTAAAATGCTTAACATTGAATATTATGTTTAGAAAGCGGAAGCACTTGCAGGGACATCAACCACACCATCGGAACTTGGCATAACTAACCCATGTCTTGATAATGCTGTTGAAATTTCTGGTGCTTTTGGAGGGTCATGAGGTGCGTGTTCGTGATGGAATAAATCATATATACCAAGACCGACACCAGCAAGAATAGCAACAGGCGGTGCTAAATCACCCGCTATACCGAGTGCTGTCATTCCTTCTGCTCCAATAGCACCCGTTAATGCCTCTGATGCGGAAGCACCAGCATCTTCAAGACCAGATTTAAGTGCTGTTTTACCAGCGTTAATTGCAATATTTGTTCCTTCCTCGCCAGTGTCTAATACTGCTGTTGTTTCTGGTGCGGAGGCGGGAGTTGCTTCTTCAACGGGTGGTGCTTCTGGAACTGGTGGTTTTGACACGGATGATATAGTTGGTTTCCCACTGAAAAAATCACTACTGATTTCAGAATTATTAGACCAACTTTCTGGATATGCAATTCTTGAAGGGGCGACATCGCCAGTTTCTATACCCTGTCCCGCATTATAATCTGGTAGTCGTGGTTCAACATTCGTTCCCTCCATATTAAATCCTTGTCTTGGTCTAATACCACTTACACCGAATCTTAAAGAAGCACCACGAGTAGCACCCTCTACTTCGTCTAAATCAACCGCCGTTGGATCAACACCACTACCGAACATGCTTTCACCACTTCCAACACCCTCAGAAGATACTTCTGGAACAGATGACGATGCTTCTGCTAATGGTTCTTCATCTACTGTTTCTAATGTTTTAGTTGATTTTACAGCAGAACCAGAACCATCATCAACAGTTGCTGGATCTACTTCTGGTGCTGTTTCTGGTGCTGTTTCTGGTGCTGTTTCTGGTGTTTCATCTTCTTTAATATCTTTTGTTCCTTCTTTTAATTTAGTTGCTTTTCCTTCTGCTAATTTAGCACGTCTTGCTTTAATTTTTTTATATGCTTCTTTTCCCATTTGTAATCCAAGACCAGTTGATGCAGTCAATTCGTCAATTTGTTCTTTTTTATCTTCATCAAGTCCTATCTGTTCTGAAAGTTTAGACCGCCAGTTATTATCAAATGAAGAAGTTGCGGAGTTAATGATATTATCAATTGCCCCAGCATCCATGTCATAATTTCCTTGTAATTTAGATAATACATCTTGCGAGTTCATGTTATATAATAAAGTAAGATAATTTATTATATAATATTAATTATTTATTTTGCTTTTCTGCCTTTCATTCTTTTACCACCCTCAACACGAACATCACCCTTCTTCGTTGTAAAATCTAATTCTCCTTTCTTAGTTTTAGATTTAGTTCCCTTTGATACACCAGTTTTAGTTTTTTTATATTCACCAGATGCTTTCTTTAATGCTTCTGTATAAGAAATTCCATCCCTCTTACTTACCTTCTTTACAAAATCAATCCACGCACTCATTTATATTATTATAAAAGATAATTATTTTTTCTTTTTAATATTACTTGTTTTTGATGTAGATTTATCTTTATTAAGTGTGTATTTAAAATTACGCTTTGTTAGTGATGATGTCGTCATATCCCATGCATCTCCATCTTTTTCCCATCTATACCCTTTTTTAGAAATTATTTTATGAAGTTCATCTTTTTTTAATTTAGAATAACCACTGATTTTTAGATCTTTATTATACAATGCTATTAACTTTCTCATAACTGCTACGGGTGGTTTATCCATTTATATATTAATGCAATATTATTATTCTTCTTTATCGTGTTTAACATATTTAGTCTGCTGGGTCTTGACAGAATGCCCCATTTCGTGAGCGAGTTTTTCTTTTTCATCTTTCTCGTGTCCGAACTTTTCTGTTAAGAATATCTTTCTAATCATATTAACAGTTATGTTTTTACCAGTTGGACTAAAAGTTCGTGCTACTAATTTAGTTAAACCATTTGGTGTTAAAGGTTGTTTTTGTTTATTTAATAATAACCACCCCGA
>VMHT01080899.1_pt1 | contig 12377 bp, 7 predicted proteins | sample 4693611 | NCBI WGS metagenome assembly VMHT01 (sample SAMN12280063, study PRJNA550983) | marine metagenome | isolation source: seawater sampled from same location over 5 years 0.02-0.2 micron viral filtrate | place: USA: collected off the coast of southern California halfway between the port... ...
ACGGGGTTGCCCTGAACAACTTGTCTTTCGACAGTTTGGGCAAAGTTTGTGTGACGTTTATAGTTAGACCTGAAAAAGGAAACTTCGGGTTGACCGACAATGTGTGCATCTTGGGCACCGATTGCGATGAGTTGAGCAATACCTCCAGACATATTTTATATTATACTAAGGTTTTTTATTTTTAAGCCCATGTATAATATGAAAGATTCAAAAAAAATAATTTACGCTGCTGTAAATGCAATTGCATTCATGTAAATTTTACCTGGTGATACACCCAATTTAGACACGGTCATAAGACCATGACTTCCTGATGATATGGAAACATCGTTTGTAAATGCAATGTAATCGATACCCTCTGTTATTGTTTTCAAGACTTTTACATCAGTACTTGATGCTAAGAGTGGTATGACGACTTGACCACCTATGGGTAAATTACTTATATCAAGTTTATCAATATCTGCGGTTACGGTGACGAGTTCGGCTGCCCCGTAACTTTTATTTAACGCATCTATGGTTATTTTCGTCGTTGATTGATCATACGTAGCTGTTATTTTTGTATTTGTGAGTTGAAGGTTTTGTGAAATGGCATTACCTGTTACAACTACATCGTTTGCTATGTTTGCATCGTTTCCTATATGTGCATCTGCACCTATTTTAATGTTATTTGTTATAACAACCGCGTTCGATGCTCCTGTAAACTGAACAATATTTGAAGTAACATTTGCACCTGCACCTGATGAACACACGTCATCCAAATTGAACGGTGATGCGGCGACGTGAAGAGCACCTATAGTAATGTTATCGGCTGATATATTACCAGTTACCGTGAGTACGTTAGATTCGTAGGTATTAATTGTTAGGTTAGAAACCCCACTTGGACCTCCTGCGGGACCTGGACCTATAGTCACATTTGCGGCATTTTCGTGAATGTTATCGAATGTTGAACCACCTTTACCCCCTGAATCAAAAATTTCTATTTCACCACTACCACCGTATTTTATAGCTAATACGTTTGTCGTAGCTGCCGGTTCTGCCCAGTCTGGATCGAGATTTATCGCATTTTCAACTTTAAACGATTGTCTTGATGATGCGGACGATTTAAGTATAAGTTCGGATGCGTAATCAATTTTCTTATCGGTATTAATCGTAATATTATCACCCGTATATAAGCCCCCTGTAAACTGGATGACGTTTGACGTAATGTTTGCAGATGTAGGTCCATTATTTACGATCGATTCGAGGTTCGAGGAAACGTCGTCCCAATACGGTATATCGTTTGTACTGTGTAATCTTAAATATTTACCTCTATCAGAATGATCTCCCGCTCTTGATAATTTTGCTAAAGTATTATTACTATCGTGATCACCATATAATATATCACCTTTTGCTATTGTTTTGTGGCCCGTACCACCACTTGTAGATGCAATAGGAGTATCTGTACTTATAAATTCTGCTGCGTAAACGTTTGTTCCTACAATGATGTTACCTGTGGTTTCTAAACCTGTTGCAGCATTTTCTATTTTAATTGAATCTGCTGTTATTTTACCCGTTGTTGTGACGTTACCCGCTAAAACGTTACCCCAAACATTTGCGGTAATGTATCCATCACTAGTCCCGTTATTTGGTGTAATAGTCGTATCTGTAGATGCATCTGTGGTAAAACATATCGTATATTCCTCTGGTGAAGCTGCACCTAAGTAACCCGCAAATACGTTTGCGGTTGGTCTTGCCATGTGTTGACCCATATCCATAGTGTCTCCACCTGATACCTGATCATTTCCGTGTGAAACTGCGAATATCTTATCCGTTATAAAATGATCTGTTACGTGTTCGTGTGAAGTATTACCTTGTACTGTTAAGTTACCACCAATAACGACGTTTGATGATATACTTGTAATTTTATCGGCAACATTGTAACTTATTTTACTACTTTGGAGTAACTTTGAGCCCGAGTCTAAATACGGGATAAACGTATCACTTATTTGACTACCACTTCCAATCGTTATATCTTTGGTTTGTATACCTTGACTAAATTGGAGTACATTTGATGTAATATTTGCGGATGCAGGTCCATTACTTACGATAGATTCAAGGTTTGAAGAAACCTCTGACCATGTGGGTATATCATTAGTCCCAAGTTTAAGAAATTTACCTCTATCAGAATCATCTCCCGCTCTTGTTAATCTTCCTAAAGTATTATCAGAATCGTGATTACCATATAATATATCACCTTTTGTGATTATTTTGTGTCCCGTACCACCACTTGTAGATGCAATAGGAGTATTTGTACTTATAAATTCTGCTGCGTAAACGTTTGTTCCTACGATAACGTTACCCGTGGTTGTTAAACTTGTTGCTGGATTGTCAAATTGAATGGTATTTGATGTAATGTTTGCGGTTGCTGGTCCATTACTTACGATCGATTCGAGGTTCGAGGAAACGTCGTCCCAATATGGTGTATCTTCGTTAGACTCACCCGTTTTTCCTATTCTTAAATATTTACCTCTATCAGAATCATCGGATGCCAATTGTAATATTCCCCAAGTATTATCACTAGCGTGATCACCAAATAATATATCACCTTTTGCTATTGATTTGTGGCCCGTACCACCACTCGTAGATGCAATGGCATTTTCTGTTGTAATTGTACTCGCTGAAATTGCATTAGACCCTGCAATTTTACCTAAAAACGCTCCGTGTGTTGTATCTACCTGTACGTTACCTAGAGTTGTAATACTTGTTATTATATTTGAATATTGAATTGGTATAGATACAATGTTACCATTTGTTCTGTTAGCAACGTTTTCTAGTGTAATATTATCCAAAAGTGAACCGTCACCAAGGTATTTTTGAGCATAAACGTTACCCGATGTCCAAAACGCATTCGTTGATTGTGTTGGAACGTTTATTTTAACAGAACTTGGATCGTTTCCTAAACTTATGGTATCTGTTGGTACTAGGTTACCTGCCAATCCTAGGGTGGTCCCTGTAAACCTCGTCGAGTGTGTCCTCCCACCGGTTGTAATATAAGCTGGGTTAGTACCAGTTTGAACACCATCAATGGTAATATTCGTACCAGATATAATTCTTTCTGATTTAGATGTACCTTTAACGTCTAGTAAAGTAGTACCTGGACCACACATAAAAATTTTATCCTTTACGGAAAGGGCGTGTGTGGGTGCACTATTTGAAATACCAACGTTTGACGTTGTTATAAAACCTGTTGTAGAATTAGTAAACTGGACTATGTTTGAAGTTGTGTTACCTCTAGAAGTTGCTTCTTGTAAAGTAATACCACCTAAAAGGGATGTTTTAACACCAGAATCTACAACTTCCTTTGTAGTTGAATTATATGCAAAAAAGTTTGCATTGTCGACATTTTCAACTCTGAGAGGTGACATATAAATGGACCCTGAATTGGGTGTACTAATTTCAGTATTAGACGCATTGAAAACAATCGTGTTTTCAGCCTGGCTATCTGAAACGTGTTTACCAAACCGGATTTTGGTAGACCGTTCGATGGTAGGTATGTTTTTAACCATTTAATATATGTAAGTATTTTTAATTGGCGTATATGAGACCAGCCATTCCATTTTCTATTCTGAGAATGTTATAATTCACGGCATATATCGGATCGTTAATTATCATGGATTGACTGTGTATTTTTGCTGAATCTAATCGACTAAAATTGAGCGTTCCTGTCGGCTGGAGTGAACTCGTCGAAAGACAAAAGCAGTATAAAAAGAAATCGGGGGACGTTACGAATTGTGTGTGGTAATAGTTCTGAACTTCCATAAAGTGCGGTTTTCCCCATTTATAAGGACCTATATCGAGACCGTTAATTTCTAATTTAACCTTGTTACTCGCGGACGTTAGTGCACCTTCAACGGTCGTATCCGAACACGCGAGGTATTTTACGGGGTGATTAAACGTAAGTTCTTGTGTAAGTTCTCCGGAAGGAATACTTTTTTGAACTTGTGTAATGAGAAGGTTATGGTTTCTCGAAACTATGTTACCACGTTCCTCGTTATCAAGGTAATAGTAATTTGAATAACACTCGACGTTATAATTACTTGCTTGTGATCCCCAGTGAATACGTAATTCGACTTCATGGTATCGTAAAGCAATCATTGGTAAGGCACACTGTGGACCTTCACAAAAGAAAAAACGTAACGGGTAAAAGTACGAACGTGCGCTTACACCTGGGTGTGTACCGTTGGAACTTTTAGAAACGTTCGTTGCGAACGTATCTATGGCTATTTTTTCGGTAAAAGCTGCGTCTTGGGTATCTATAACCTGACCACCAATGAGTAATTCGACCTTATCTATAACATTTTCCCAGTTTTGGATATCGAGTGCTTGTGTATTATCATCTAATGTGAAATACGTGTATCCTAATAAGTCACCTGATCGTGGGAATTTGATCGATGACATAGCGTTATTATTCACAACTCCTTGTATCGTTTGTTTTTCTATGGATTGTGAAAAATTAGAATGCCGTTTAAAAGTTGAGCTAAAGAATGAAATTTCTGGGTTACCCATTATGTATTTATCTTGAGCACCAATGGCGATAAGTTGAACAACACCAGAAGACATTTATATTAATAGGAGGTTTAAATTATACGTACGAAAACGCCCTGAAATAATTAATAGGGCAGGTTCTTATTTTTGCAGACGAATCTAAATATTAAACAGGTTTCTCCAGTTGAAAATGATACAGCCGCACCAGTTTCTTTTAATACTTCGACATTTAATCTATCGAGTTTACGAATTGGGTTATAATATTGTTGAATAACTGGGTATTCATTTTTAAAAACAATGCGATCTGTTCCATCTGTTACGAGGGTTCCGAAAACGCCGTTGATCATATTATCAGTGGATGTATCAAGATCTGTTTTTCCTCTTTGAGAAAAAATAGTTTTCAACTCATCAATTTTGAGGTGAATGAGTTGACTCGCGTCGTGATTATCAATATGAGCTGCTATTAATTGAACCTGGACTATATTTTCGAGTGGTGTTGGAAAGTGTGATGTAAATTTTTGCTTTGAAATCGAATCATCAACGGTATCAACTATAACTGTATGATACTCGTGTTCGAAATCGGGTAAAGTAGATTGACTAGTCACTAAAGCCATTTATATATACTGGAGATTTTACTTCATCTTATAACTCGCTTGGTCCTTGACCACTTTTTGACCCCCACAAATTCCGCCTCGACTATCGGAATAGTAGGCTGTATCGAGACAATCTTCCCTGGACTCCTGGTCGAAAAGAGATTTGTCACTTACCATTTCAATTTCAACTGGTTGGTAACCACTTGTTCTTAAGGCGCCGAGCGCGCACAAAATTAAGAATATAATCACAATTGATTTGAGTGTACTTTTATTAGTAGCGTTAAGTTTCATTTGTATTGAGTAAATATTTTTTTTATAAAGTGCGTTAAAGAAATTAGAATAGTTTCAATATAAAGATTAATGGACGGTGAGATCATCCTAAATCGAGGTGACACAAATGTTATGAAATTGGACGATAGCGAACAGGCGTTAATGAATGAGATCGAAATTGATATTCCAAGATCCCAGCCTGTAAAAAAGCAAATACAAAAAACTATGAAAACTCAATATAATCCCCCACCAACACAATTTTTCCAGGAAGATATGGACTCGTTTGCGAACCCGAATAAACAAAATCCACCTTCTGTACCCCCACCGGAAGAAGTTATGGATTATGGTGAATATGAAGACGAACCGGAACAACAGGGGTACGAGTATGCGGGTGGTGGAGGAGGAGGTGGTGGATATATGGAAGAAGAACAACCTTCACCTGGATTTAAAAACATAGATGAGGAAAAAGCCGATCTCGTGAATAAACTTGGTCGATTAGAAAAGAAGGGGTTTACCGTAAATAAACGTTTGAATGCATATTCTCCAATAGATGAACTTAGAACTGAGGTTAAGCGAATTACGTATAGTATCGATGTTGATAAATCGATAAAGTTTTCGAGACGTATGCTCATTGCTTGTACGACGGGACTTGAGTTTATGAATAAGAAATATAACCCATTTGAAATCCAACTCGACGGTTGGTCAGAAAACGTTATGGAAAATGTTGACGATTATGATGAAGTTTTTGAGGAGTTATATGTGAAATATAGAACGAAAATGCACGTTGCACCCGAAGTTAAACTTATTATGATGCTTGGTGGATCGGCAATGATGTTCCATTTGACGAATAGTATGTTTAAATCGGTGATGCCGAATATGAACGACGTGATTAAACAGAATCCAGGATTGGTTCAGAATATGATGTCGGCCGTTCAGAACACAGTTCCTAAGTCGCAACAACAGGGTGAAGAGAAAGTGGATGCAAATGGGAGAAGAGAAATGCAGGGTCCAGGATTTGACATTTCGAGTCTCATGGGTAATATCATGATGCCACCCCAACCACCCATGAATACGACGAATATACCCCAAGTAGAAAACCCATTAACCGATGAAATCGATATCGAGGACGATATTTCCGATATTGCTGAACCACCAGTCGGTGATACCAAGGAAAGGGGTGAAGATGATAGTGAAGTTAGGGAAGTTAAAGTTACCCAGACCAAGTCAAAAAGAGGTGGTGGGAAAAAGAAAAAGTCAGTCGAAATTAATTTATAAATGATAGTATAAATGATAGGGTATTGTCCTTTGGACGAAGATCCTGTTGAGTTACCTTCGAGAAGACAAGATGTTATTCCTCAGTCAAGGTTACAAAAACTGGATAAAACAAAAAAACGTTCGGTTCTTGGCGAGGACGATACCGAGTGTAATTTCGTTGTCATGTTCTTTATCGCGGGTGTTATAGCACTCGCGGTCATGGACTCACTTCCAGGTAAAAAGTGAGTGATAAACCATCTACCATCCTGCTTTTTTCAGCATGGTAAATGTGATTTTGTTTTTTTAGTTAAAATTTTAATGGTACCGTATATGATCGTAAAAACAGTTATCCGTTGGTATGTGATCCCAGTCAGTCAAACCGTCAGCAGAACCATCTGGTTCTTTCCAAAGACTATATAACGCTTCACCACCACTTTTTTCCTGAAACCGTACGAATATTTTATGGTACCCAGTTTTCAAGTATATACTACCTGTGGTTCCACCGGGGGTTGTGAGTGTACTATTATGACCATGTCCACTGTACCAATAAGCGACTTGAATACCGTTTATGTACATATCTGAAGCATCGTCACTATTTAAACCGAAATGGTGCGTTCCAGCTGTAGTTACTTTTAAATAACCTTCAAATGTTTCGGCAAATGTAGTATCCAAACTGGCGGCCGTGTGTTGTGGTCTACTTAATGATTTAGTACCTGAACTTAGAATTTCGAAATACGTATCCATTTCAGATTGTGTAGTTGGTGTACTTGAACCTGCGTTAGTAAAATACAGTTTTATTAGGTTCCCCTTAACTAAATGTTTTTCATATCGTGCTAAACCAGTTTGTATAGAGTTACAGTGAATGTGACCGTCAACATCGAGTTCGGCATTTGGACTTGTAGTTCCTATACCAACTTTACCCGAGCTTCTATAAATATCTGATCCCGACGTTGTCCAAGGACTCGAACCTCCACCACCACTCGCGTCTTCCCACGCGACCGAACCTGATGAACCACCACTCGTAAGAACTTGACCGTCGGTACCCGAGTTCCCGTTAATTAAGATTCTCTTTTTTAGATCTATTTCATTACTTCCACATGTAATGTATTGAGATGATGCCAAATTATTATCATCATTAGCTATTACGAACTTATTAGAATCACTATTATCTATACCCACACACCAAGCCGAACCAGATCCATCTGCACACGATAACGATAATAGAGGGTCACCGGTACCATCGCCATCCACTTTTACTTGTATAATACTATTTTGAGATGTATTACCTGACGTTAACTGTATTCCGTTTGTACCTGAACTGTAACTGATATCTAAAGGTACTCCCGGGGTAGATGTACCTATACCAACTTTTCCTATATTATGGTAAATGTCTACACCACTAGATGTAGCTGGCCAAAGTATATTATTATTTTGGTAAATGTTACCTGAAATTACATTTACATTACCTGTAACTTCCAACGTTTTTGATGGGGACGCGCTACTCCCTATACCTAATTTATTTTGTATGAATGCATCACCACCGACAGATAAACACTCGGATGGTGAACCGTTATTGTATGCATAGCCTAAAATTGTGCTACCACCATGTCCCCAACTTGTGTTAAAAATCATCATTCCCATATACGTACCCGCGGGTCCAGGCATATCCTGAACCAACCCAACGCGACTGTTGTACCCAAAGTGCCAACCCTTATTGTCCCAGTTTGGTTTTGGAAACGTAGGGCTAGAGTAAGTTTTGGTTAAAGTCATTTCTTGGTTGTTGATGTAAATATAGTCTACATTAGAACTATCGATGACAGTTGAGGTTGTTTCTGTAGGGAACACAACACAAATATGGTACCACGTATCTCGTGTAAACGTGTAAGTATTCGATGCCGTACCAATACCAGGACCAAAGTTTAGTTTTAATCCGTTTGACGTTAATTGTAAACACCCACCTTTATACACGCCAGAGGTAGTTGATAAAGTCTCACCCCACGAACACAGAACGTTCGATGATGTATAATTACTGTGATCATCCTTTAGTTTTAACCAAAACATCATTGATGCATCATCATCAGTCCAATTACCGTGTCCTTCACCGGCCATGTTAGAAACACCTATCCCCGAGTTCGTACCCGTAAACTCGAACGCCTTCTCGTTTTCACGATATGGCATATTTTCTTGGTTAGTTATTGTATATTCTCTTACAGTACCCGGTTGATCATCGTACATTTTATTTGTTGTAATCAGATCTGCACATCTCGTATTTAACATCGTGGGAAAATAACCCTGATATGTAACGTCACGACTTTTTAAAAGTTTAGTCCTACCCGGATAATTTACGTTTAACTTATCGCGTATTTGTGTTTCAGCCTTTATATCGAGGTACGTTTCAGCTAATGAGGTTGTTTTGTCAGACGATTCATTACCAGACCACAAATTACCAATTGCAATTGTACCGTATTGGTCGAGTATAAACCTGGGTGTCCGGACTTCTTTCCCTTCTGTCTGAGTTTGATGAAGAGTATGGTACATTCTCATGTGATCTAAGTGTATTTCCGATGCCTTTAGACGAATTCTATCAACTTGTTCATTCGTATCGTGATGTTTGTGTAGTAAAAGTTCAGCTACATCATTAGAAATTACACGGTTTTCAATTAAAGTTTCATCGTAAAAGTTATCACCCGATGTACCACCAAATGAAAGTCGTTTAGGTTTTTCGTTATCTGTAGCATTATCGTTCGTACCAATTTTTAATTCTTGAGCGACTACGTATCCTTCAAAAAGAGTATTACCGTTAAAACTAGATGTTAATGTAAAATAATAAAACTGAACGCGACCTTTTGCATTTTGATTTGATGGAAAAGATCCGAGGTAGCTTGATAATGAGTTACCGTTTCCATGATTATCATTTACCATATCATCATCACCCCACCATAATTGCGAACTGGCAACTTGATTACCATCCGTCATATCGATCGCGTATCCCGCAAATTGTTTAGTCCCGGTGCTTTGACCGTGTCCAACACCCGGATCTTTAGATGATATAGCTAGTTGTGCTTCTACCCACGCCGATCCTGACCAATCCACTACGTAAAACTGTGCATTATGGACGGCGGGATAAGACGAAGAAGATATCATGGATGTTGCTAATCTGGTACCCGTATAATCTAGACGAACACACAGTCCATTCAGATTACCTGCAGAAGAAGTTATTGCCGAACCTTTTTGTTCCCAATTACTCGTAATTGTTGAGTATTCGTACGCGTAAGCATGTCCTAATCTAGGTGCACCCACGGCAATAATAGTACCATCGTAGTTCATGGATACAGAGTACCCGAATGAAGGAAAAGTTAAACCACCACCATCAATGTATTCATCAGTATTAGTGTAATTTAATCCCGAAAGAGTTTGACCTAACTGACTCACACCACTTGTAGTTGACCAATCATCTGTTGTTGTGAAAATACGCGCATACCCTGGTTGGCGAAAACTAAATGGAAAACTTAAACCCCAAGTATAACTTGGAGCTGCACCTATAAATATATTGTTTCTTTGGGTTCCAGTGTTGTCTGAATTACTACTAGTTATTTCGTTTAAAACACTTCCCGGTGCACCTATGATAACGTGGGTACCGAATGGTGCTAGTTTAACTGAAAACCCGTATTGTAAGGATTTTATATTATCAATTGTAGTGTTTAGGGTGGTAAACGCGTCCTGTGCACTATTATAAGGTACTTTGTTATCTATATCATCACCTATATTTGAGTACGCTTCTGACCACGAATGGTTGGAAAGTTTCCAAATTTCAACGCGATTATCGTTAGGGTTACCTATAGCTAACGTTGTATCTATATCCTGACCTAGAGAAATACTGAATCCAAAATTACCATATGAGGACGTTGACGAAGACGTTATGGTATTTGAAACGTACGTTGCCCATGGGTTTGATCCAGTTCCAGTTGCATCAAAAACGTAAACGGTTCCGTTTGATTTTTTGGGTGCACCAACCGCGATACGCGTACCTGCCCAATTCATGGAAACGGTGTATCCAAAAAATGAACCGTTCGAAGCTGAAGGTTCGGTTATTGTTTGTGATGTTGTCCATGCACTTGAAGTAGCGTTTGGTAAACTATGAACTGTTACCTTACCCTGAGATGATGCATTTCCTAAGTGTCCAATCGCAACTCGTGTATTTTTAAAATCTAAAGAAACACCCGAACCGAGTAATATACCATTCCCATCGGTACCTTCGATATTATCGAGAGTTTTAATACCTCTATACGAATAAGATTCTAAAGACATTTAATAAATACTTAGAATTAAATTGAACGGATTTGTCGTGTTGGAGCTTCTGAAACAACAGTTGAATTTTTAATTTTTGATTCTCGAGCTGATATAACATCACACCGAACTTCGTTCATTGCTATAATACTACTCGTAGAGTACACGTTCCCGCGAATATAAAGTTTATCAACACCATCGTCTATAATGGCGACATTTGAACCTATATCGAGCGTGTGTAACGGTGAATTATTTGCTATACCACACGTAGTTGTAGAAGTTGGCGCAGCTGTTTTGAAAGCTGTAGTTGTATTGTTAAATGATATTGTCTTAGTAGTACTAGCACCTAGAGTAGTAACACTTTGAAGGCTTTGAGTACCACCCGACGACGATACGGTTCCCCAAGATGGTGCATTAACGGTACCCCCCGCCGTTTTATTAAATTTTAAAAACTCTCCATCGGAACCACCTGTAATTGATACGAATTTAGTACCGTTATAATACGATACGTGGTTTGTGGTTATACCTCCACCTCTATACTCTTCAGCCGTAATTTCATTTGCACTTATATTATTTGAACCTTTAATATTACCGTATAAACCAAAAGATAATGGATTATTAATAATAATATTACCTGTAGACGTTTCAAAATTTTTACCGTATACGTTATAATTTGTACCCGATACGTTTACGTTACCTACAATATTACCCTGTAAGGCATATATATTACCCGATTCGGTATATATGTTACTTGATATTAGCTTAGTTGACGTAATTTCGTTTGCACTTATATTATTTGATCCCGAAATAGGACCGTAAAAAGAAGATCCTGACACAGTTGATGTTGATATAATTTTACCGTATACGGTTTTATCTGTATTCGATACGTTTACGTCACCTAAAAACCCATCTGTACCCGCGGTTATTTTTTTACCGTATACGTTATAGTTTGTACTCGATACGTTTACGTTACCTATGATATTACCCTGTAATGCATATATATTACCCGATTCGGTATATATGTTACTTGATATTAGCTTAGTTGACGTAATTTCGTCTGCATTTACAAACCCGGGAGTGGGTGTTGTTATGTTACTTGTTATTGAGGTTGAAAATTCAGCACTACTAGCCGTAATTGTTGACGCACTTATTGTATTTGCTCCTTTAATCTTACCGTATAAACCAAAAGAATTATTATTAATAATAATATCACCCGTAGACGTTTCAAATTTTTTACCGTATACGTTATAATTTGTACCCGTTACGTTTACGTTACCTAAGATATTACCCTTTAACGCATATATATTACCCGATTCGGTATATATGTTACTTGATATAAGCTTAGTTGCCGTAATTTCGTTTGCACTTATATTATTTGATCCCGAAATAGGACCGTAAAAAGAAGATCCTGACACAGTTGATGTTGATATAATTTTACCGTATACGGTTTTA
>VMHT01195912.1_pt1 | contig 12377 bp, 13 predicted proteins | sample 4693611 | NCBI WGS metagenome assembly VMHT01 (sample SAMN12280063, study PRJNA550983) | marine metagenome | isolation source: seawater sampled from same location over 5 years 0.02-0.2 micron viral filtrate | place: USA: collected off the coast of southern California halfway between the port... ...
ATTTTATTACCATACATATATTTATTATAATGAACTCCCTCATCTAGAGTAATACCCAATGGTGGATCATCGTAACCTTGTAGTAAAGAGTAAATATAATTTGCTCCACCACCTCTAGCTTTAACTAAAACTGACATATCTGGGGGGTAGGCTCCTCCATTAGCCGCTTGGGCTGCTTTGACATTTTCATAAGGCATTACAAATTTGTCAGATAATTTACCTGGTCTCGTAAACATTTCACCATCTGCATTTGGTCCATCAGTAACTTCAAAAGATGCCGCAATAGCTTTAGCCTGTTCCACGGTAAATTCTGGACCACCCTTTTCTGCTAAATTTCTATAACTTACATATTTCATCGAATGGCACGATGAACAAACCTCAGTATAAACCTGATATCCTCTTTGAAGCGATCCTCTATCAAATTTTCCAAAAAGACCTTTAAAACTCCAATCTGTTTTTAAATAATCTACCTTTTCAGCAGCATATGAGTTGTACACTGGCCAAAGAAAAAGTAAAACTAGTGTGAATATTTTATAATAATTTTTCACTTAATTGTCTAAACTTTCTTTATTTTTTGCAGCCATTAGATTGGGTGATCCTCCTAAAACAGGCTCAGTGATACTAAGTGGTATAGGCAGTGTTTTTTCTTTGTAACCTAATACTGGAAGTATAACTAAAAAATGTAAAAAGTAGTAAGCAGTAGCTACTCTTGCTATCAATAAATACAAACCTTCTGCTGGCATAGCACCCACATAGCCCAAAATTAAAACGTCGGCTACTAAGATCCAATAAAACTGTTTATAAAGAGGTCTAAACACTGCAGATCTTATTTTTGATGTATCAAGCCAAGGTAGAGCTGCTAGAATTAAAATTGCAGATAGCATTGCAACCACACCCAAAAGTTTATCAGGGACGGATCTTAAAATAGCATAGAAAGGTAGCAGATACCATTCTGGTACTATATGCGCAGGAGTTACTAATGGATCTGCCTCAATATAGTTGTCTGCATGACCTAAAATGTTTGGTGTATAAAAAACAAAGAATGCAAAAACAATCATAAACATTAATAAAGCAAACCCATCTTTAATAACAATATAAGGATGGAATGGCACAGTATCCTTAGAAGGTTTTTTTATATCAATGCCCACTGGATTATTATTTCCAGGTACATGTAGCGCCCAAATATGTAGAACTACTAAACCTAAAATTAAAAAAGGTATCAAATAGTGAAGAGTAAAAAATCTTGTTAGAGTCGGATTATCTACAGAATAACCTCCCCACAGCCAAGTCACTATGCCCTCACCAACTAAAGGTATTGCACTAAACAAATTAGTTATGACCGTTGCACCCCAAAAACTCATTTGACCCCATGGAAGTACATAGCCCATAAATGCAGCTGCCATCATTAATAAATAAATTATAATTCCAATTATCCAAATAATTTCTCTTGGAGCCTTGTATGAACCATAAAATAATGATCTAAAAATATGAATATAAACAGCTAAAAAAAACATTGATGCACCATTTGCATGAATGTATCTTATTAACCAACCATAATTTACGTCTCGCATTATGTGCTCAACACTTTCAAATGCCATATCTGCATGTGCAATGTAATGCATAGCTAAAGTCAAACCTGTTACAATTTGTGTAATTAAACAAAAAGTTAGAATTCCTCCAAAAGTCCACCAATAATTTAAATTTTTTGGTGTTGGATAATCTGTTAAATGATTTGCTAATGTTAATAATGGTAATCTATCGTTAAACCATTTTCCAACTTTAGATTTAGGTGTATATTCGTGATCACTCATAAATTTTATCCAATTTTAATTGTGTTGGCATTTACAAACTCGTATTTTGGAACTTCCATATTGGTAGGCGCTGGACCTTTTCTAATCCTTCCAGATATATCGTAATGTGATCCATGACATGGACAAAACCAACCATTATAATCACCTTTATCATTAAGAGGAACACATCCTAAATGAGTACAGACTCCCAACATTACAAGCCACTCTGGATTTTTTGCTCTGTCCTCATCCTTCTCTGGATCTTTTAACTCCTCCATTTTAACTGACTTTGCCTCGGCTATTTCTTCTTGAGTTCTTCTTCTAATAAAAACTGGCTTTCCTCTCCAAAGTACAGTTATTGTATTACCTGGATTAACAGTGCTAACATCAACTTCTGTGCTTGCCAAAGCTTTTACAGAAGCGTCTGGATTCATCTGGTCAATCATAGGCCAAACTGTGGCACCTACACCCACTGCACCTACAGCATATGTTGCAGTAAATAAAAAGTCTCGTCTATTGGTTTTTTTTTCTGACATTAATAAGCTTTATTAAATATACTCAATATAGATTTTTTCTACTTAAATATATGTTTTCATATAATATATAATAGTAAATTTTCTACTGAAAGAATGACACAGAATCTATTAAATCACAGGCCAAAAATTGCATTATTTGAACCTGATATCCCCCAAAATACAGCTGCAATAATAAGAACTTGTGCTTGTCTGGGAGTAAAATTAGAGATTATAGAGCCATGTGGTTTTTTATTAAATGATAAGAGATTTAAGCGAGTCGTAATGGACTATATAGACGAAAAAGAAATAAATTTTTATCAGAGTTATGAGCATTTTATTGAGTCTAAAAAAGATCAAAGAATTGTATTGATGACTACTAAAGCATCAGTATCTTACACTGATTTTAAGTTTGATAAAAATGATACGATATTGTTTGGAAGAGAAAGCGCCGGGGTTCCAAAAAATGTTCATCAATTAATTAAAAATAGGTTGAAAATACCTATGAAAAAAAATATGCGATCACTTAATGTTGCCTCATCTGTTGCAATTGTAATATCAGAATGTTTAAAACAAACGAAATTAATATAAAATGGATTTAGAAATAAAAAAAAGCCTAGCTAGCAATTGGTTTAAAACATTACAAAACTCTATTTGTCATTGTATTAATAACCTTGAAAATAATAAAATCAAATTTAAATCGACAAATTGGAAAAGAAACAAAAAAGTAGATGAAGGTGGTGGTGAATACAGAATTTTAATAAATGGGAAAATTTTTGATAAGGTTGGAGTCAATTATTCAAAAGTTTACGGAAAATTTCCAAAAAAATTTCAAAAAAATATTCCTGGTGCAGAAAAAGATCCAAGATTTTGGGCATCAGGAATTTCGGTTGTTATGCATATGAGAAATCCTTTGATCCCCGCAATGCATTTCAATACAAGATATATTGTTACTTCATACGATTGGTTCGGAGGAGGAATAGATGTTACGCCTTCTAAGATGGATAAAAATGAAAAAAATGAATTTCACAAAATTCTTAAAAATATGTGTAACCGACATAATAAAGATTTTTACAAAAAGTATAAAAAATGGTGTGATGAGTATTTTTATCTTCCGCATAGAAAAGAGCCAAGAGGTATAGGGGGAATTTTTTTTGATTATAAAAAAAATAATTTTATAAAAGATTTAGAATTTGTTAGAGATGTTGGGGTAACTTTCCAGTACATTTTTCAAAAAATCATAAAAAGAAAAATAAAAAAAAAATGGACTTCTAAGGATAAAGAAATGCAATATATTAAAAGAGGTAGATATACAGAATTCAACTTATTGTATGATAGAGGAACAAAATTTGGATTACAGACTGGTGGTAATGTTGAAGGAATACTGATGTCGTTACCACCTTTAGCTAAGTGGAAATAATATGGATAAAGAACCAATAACATTAAATGGATTAAATAAATTAAAAGAGGAATTAGTTTTTTTGAAGGAAAAAAAAAGGCCAGAAATTGTAGCTGCAATTGCTGAAGCAAGATCCCATGGGGACCTAAAAGAAAATGCTGAATATCATGCAGCTAAGGAGGAACAATCTCACAATGAAGGACGCATAACTGAAATAAATGATATTATTGCAAGAGCAAATGTTATTGACGTAACAAAATTAAATAACGATGGTAAAGTAATTTTTGGCTCAACTGTTTTTTTAGAAAACTTAGATACAGGCGAAAAAATTAATTATAAAATTGTTGGAAAAGATGAGGCTGACCTCAAACAAAAGCTAATTTATTTTCAATCACCTATTGGCAAAGGTTTAATAGGGAAAAGTAAAAATGATTTAGTAGAAATTACAACACCTGCTGGAATAAAAAACTTTGAAATTAAGGATGTGAAATATATTTAACTATTAACAATGTTGTCAACTTGTTGATCTGAAATTGTAAAATCGTTGTTAACCCACTCCTCCTCAATTTTTTTTAATTTAACTCCTAATTGCTTCCCCTCTGGAATTTTATACTTCACCATTAAAAAATTGGCATCTATAGGCATTATTGGAATTTTTTTGCTCTCATACTTATGAAGTAATTCAAAAAGAATATGATCAAATTTTTTGGATTTTATAAATCTAAAACCCAAAATATCAGTGACTGCTTGCATGCCCTCATAATAAAAAATTTTATTCATATTATGTTCAGAAAAAGATTGGTAATTTATTTTTTTTTTAAAGAAATTATCAATAATTTTTATTCTTTTTTGATCTTTTTTAGAAACTTTATATTTATACATGAATTAATCAACGTTTTCTGTTTCATCACTTATAAGTAAAGCTAGGATGAAAATGAAATCATTATCTCTCAAATTTTCTATTTTCTTTGATGTTAATTTAGAAAAAATATTTATATTTTTTAATTCAGGAAAAATCATCCAAACCAGCTCTAAACTTGTCTTGTCTTTAGATAATTTAATTAGATTTTCTAATTTAATTAATTTTTTTAATTCTCCTAATAATCTTTCTTTAGATAACTTGGATACACCTCCAATATGAATCTTTAATTTTCTTATAACTTCTAAATCATGAGGTTTTTTTGAATAATTTAAGAAAAACCGTAGATATCTTAATATTCTTAAATAATCTTCTTGAATTCTTTTTTCTGTCTCACCAATAAATTGAATATTTCCAGCTTCTAAATCACTTTTTCCATTAAATGGATCGAACAAATTGCCTTCACTATCTGAATAAATTGAGTTGATTGTAAAATCTCTTCTTGAAGCGTCTTTTTTCCAATTTTTTGAAAATTTTACTTTTGCATGGCGTCCATCAGTGGTGACATCCTCTCTTAAAGAGGTAATTTCAAAATTATATTCATCAATAACAGCAGTTATTGTTCCATGTTCTATGCCAGTTTCATGATACTTAATGTTATTTTTTTTTAATACTTCGCAAACTTGTTCAGGTATGAGATTAGATGCTAAGTCAATATCATCTACACTTTCTTTATTCAATATTTTCCTAATACATCCACCAACGTATCTCACCTCACTTTCTGGTGAATAAGAATTTATTGCATCAAAAATTTTATCAATAGGTATTTCATCAGATAAGTTTTTTATTCTTCTACTTAAATAAGCTAAGTTATTATCTCTAAAAAAAATTTTATCTAAAAAGCTTCTCATATTTGGCTGGGGCGCTAGGATTCGAACCTAGGATGCAGGTACCAAAAACCCGTGCCTTACCGCTTGGCTACGCCCCAATATTAAATTCGTATAACACAAAAAAATAAAATTTATATAGTTTTTGAAGCTATACACCAGTAATTTTTATATTTTTTATTAAACTGTTTTTTTGCAAAATCGCATCTTTCTTTTGATTGAAAATAAGCGACAATTGCAGATCCTGAACCGGTCATTCTTACAAAATCTGTGTTAGGTAAATTTTCTAAAAATTCTTTAATTGATCTTAATTTGGGATATTTGCGTATAGCAACTGATTCTAGACCATTTTCCATATTTTTTAAAAATTCCAAATTTAACATTTTTTTATTGGGATTTTTAAATTTTTGTTTAGTAAATTTTTTTACTTTTGAATAAATTAGTTTAGTTGAACAGCCAAAATCAGGTTTTACAATAAGTGTGTGAATTTTCTTACAATTAGAAAGATATTTAACTTCATTTTTTGAATTTAAAAAAGAATAAGTGGGATTAAGCCCCAATATTACATCAGAACCAATCAATTTAGAAATTTCGATAATCTCTTTTTTTGAAACTTTGATGATCTTTTTTTTAATAAAATAATTTAAAATAGTTGCAGCATTTATTGAGCCACCTCCTAGTCCTGCTTTATTTGGAATTCGTTTATTAATTTTTATAGTAAATTTTTTATTTTTTATTAATTTTTTTTTATCTAAAATTTTAAGTAATTTATAAATAGTATTAATTTTACCAATATTTTTTGAAAATTTACCTTTAAAAGAAATATGATGCCTATTAGATTTTATTGGTTTAATAAATATATCATCATGTAAAGAAACAAATGCAACTAGGCTCTCTATCTGATGTAAAGTATCTTTTTTACCAATAATATTTAAAATTAAGTTTATCTTGGCATGTGATTTAATCTTGTTGTAAGTCATTTAAGATTTTTTAAGGCCGTTAATCATTTTATAGTTAATAGTTTCAATGATTTTTTTATCAGCATCACTCATTTTAAGGACACTAGACCAAAAATATCTAGCTTGAATTTTACGATCAAGCTGCCACAAAATATCTCCATAATGATCATATACAATTGGATCATCTGGCATTAGCTCTACTGCTCTTTTTAAAAATTTTTCTGCTTTCTCAAAATCATTAATCAAGTAATAAGCCCATCCTATTGAGTCTATAATGTATGGATCATTACTTTTGATAGAATAAGCAGTTTCTAACATTTCAATAGCTTCGTTAATTTTATAATTTCTCTCGAGCCATGAATAAGCAAGATAATTTAAAACATATGCATCTCCTGAATTCAATTTCAACGAATGTAATAAATCTTTATCTGCATTCTCATATTCACCAATTCTTTCGTAACTTCCTCCCCTTCTATATAGAAGATCTGATTTTATGGCAGTATCGTCATCAATATTATCTATAATTTTTGTATAATATTTTATTGCCTCTTTGTATTCCTTAGAATTTTTATAAAAATTTGCAATATCAAATATTAATTTATTGTTTGGATAATCAAATTGTTCAAACTTAGATTTTATATATTTTAATGACTCTTTTAAATTTTTTTCTTTTGCAAGTATTTGTGCCTCTTTTTTTGCTCTATACCAATAATAAAAATAATCTTCTTCTTTAAAGTTTTTTAATGTTTTTTTTGATTTTTTATATTCTCCATTTAAAAATTGATTTTCAGCTACTAAAGATAAATTAAATATAAATTTTGGATTTAAAAAATATGATAAATTTAAGTAAAAATTTGATTTTTCAAAATCATTCTGTGAAGAGTAAAGATTTGAGACCAAAAATAAAAATTCACTTACCAAGTCATTTGGTTTTTTACATGAAAACACTTCTGTTAATTTATTTGAATCTTTATTTTCTATCCAATTTTTTCCTTGGGATAATAATAATGTGGTATTTATATAATTGATATCATTTGTAATTTCTTTGGCTTCTACTAGTCTATCATTTTCAATTAAATAACTTAGATAAAAAAATATGTATCTACTATAATCGGCCTCAGGATCATTTATTAAATTTAAAAAATATTTATCTGTGTTTTGGTCACTTAAAAAACATCTTTGGAAAGTTTCTGATATTTCTGACAACCGCCCAAAATTTTTTTTATTATTTAAAAATTTTTTTTCTTTAAAAATAAAAATGTATTCTTTTAGACTATTCAATATTGCTAAATTAAATCTATCTAATTGAATCAAATTTTCTATTTTTTCAATATCTTTATTAGCCTTTATTAAATCGTTTTTTTTCAAACTATCTAAAATTAATAGTAGGTATGCATCAAAAAAATTTGAATTTTTCTTGTTAATATTTTTTTTTATTACGGATATAGCTTGTGAAATTTGATTGTCTAATACTAGGGAATTCACATACCTTTTTAGATATGGGTCATGTTTATTTAGTAAAATTTTAGTTGAGTTAAAAAACCTTAAGGCTTCTGAGTTGTTTTTGTTTTCAAAAGCAACAATACCAGAAAAATATTTTGATAAATTTTTAGAACTAAATTCGTTAAAACTATTACTTTTAGAATATATTGGAGTTTGATAGAATAACAATATTACTAATATTAATTTTATTTTTTTAGAAAACATTATGATACTTTATGACTAAAAAGAGTTTAAATCAAAATGCCAAATATGTTCGAGAACTTATAAATACAGTAGAACCTGACTTTATTTTTAGTAATAAGGCTATCAATCGATTTAAAATAATAGAAAACGATACAGATAATATTAGTACTGATAAAAATATAAAGTTAAACAAACTTAAACAAAAAATAAATTCAATCGATAATTGTAATTTAAAGATAAATTCAAAAAATATCGTAATGGGTGATGGCAACATAGAAAGTCCTGTTATGCTCATAGGAGAGGCGCCAGGTGAGAAAGAGGATGATTTAGGTTGCCCATTTCAAAGTGATGTGGGTATTCTATTAACTAAAATGCTTGCAGCAATTAGTATAAATAGAAAGAATGTATATTTAACTTATTCAATTAATTTTAGACCTCCTGAAAATAGAAAGCCAACAAGCAAAGAAATTAAACGCTATTCAGTATTTTTAAAAGAACATATATCAATAATTAATCCTAAACTAATAATTTTAATGGGTAGTACTGCTATGGAAGCAATTACTGGTTTAACTGAAAAGATTTCTAACGAAAGAGGAAAATGGAAAGAAATAATTTTAAAAAATATTACTTATCCTTTAATGATAACATATGATCCATCGTATATTTTAAGATTTCCTGAAAACAAAAAATATTCTTGGGAAGATTTGAAAAAAATAAAACAAAAAATTCAAGATTTAAAAATTAATATTTAATGAAAATTATTGCAGGAGTTGATGAGGTTGGTCGAGGAAGTTTAATTGGACCAGTGTATGCCTCTGCAGTAATTTTGAGCAAATCTATCAACAAAAAATTGTTGAAAGACTCAAAAAGTTTGACAAAAAATAGAAGAGAAGTCTTATCAAAATATATAAAAAAAAATTCTATATGGTCAATTGGTAAAGCATCCGTGAAGGAAATAGAGAAAATAAATATTCTCCATGCAAGTTTATTGGCAATGCAAAGAGCTATAAAAAAACTTAAAAAAAAACCTACTCTTGTCTTGATTGATGGAAATAAGATACCTGAAATGAAAAATTATAAAATCAGATCAATTATAAAAGGTGATCAAAAAGTACCCTCTATTTCTGCAGCATCAATTATTGCAAAAGTTACACGTGATAAGATGATAACTAATTTAGGAAAAAAATTTAAAGGTTATTATTTAGACAAAAATTTTGGATACGCAACTAAACAGCATTTAAAGGCTATAAAAAATTTAGGAATCACAAAAGAACATAGAAAAACTTTTTCACCTATAAGCAAAATAAGATAGGTTTCACGTAGAAACACAATATATAGTGATCAGATAAATTGTTTATACAATTTGATTCCAAATAATTCAATCCTAGGTTGACCCAAGAATATTTTTAGAGTCTAATTTATTTATACAAATGATTTTAGATTTTAAAAATAAATTAATTAATGGTGACAGCTTAAGTGAATTAAAAAAAATTCCTGATGAATCTTTCGATTTAATTTTTGCAGACCCACCATACAATTTACAATTAAAAAGTGAATTAACTAGACCTGATAGGTCCAAAGTCAGTGCAGTAAATGATAAGTGGGATCAATTTGAGAGTTTTAAAATGTATGATGATTTTACTTATACATGGTTAAATGAAAGCAAAAGAATCTTAAAAAAAAATGGCGCAATTTGGGTAATTGGAAGCTATCACAATATTTTTAGAGTTGGTGCTGCAATTCAAAATTTAGGCTTTTGGATTTTAAATGATGTTATTTGGAATAAAAAAAATCCGATGCCAAATTTTAAAGGAACTCGTTTTACTAATGCTCATGAAACTTTAATTTGGGCGTCTAAGTCAGAAAAATCAAAATACACTTTTAATTATCAATCTCTGAAATGCTTAAATGACGATCTTCAAATGAGATCTAATTGGGATTTACCTATTTGTAATGGATCCGAAAGACTAAAAAAAAATGGTAAAAAAATTCACTCAACCCAAAAACCTGAGGCTTTACTTCATAGAATTTTATTAGCAACTTCTAATAAAAAAGATTTAATTTTGGACCCTTTTTTAGGTTCTGGAACAACAGCAACAGTGGCCAAGAAATTGGGTAGAAATTATTATGGTATAGAAAAAGAAAAAGCTTATTTTAAAGCTGCCCAGCAAAGGTTAAAAAATACAAAACCCATTGAAGATGATTACTTGGATACCCTTAAAAATAATAGATCTAAACCGAGAATACCTTTTGGCTCATTAGTTGAATTAGGAATGATAAAACCAGGTACAACTATTTTTGATAATAAAAAGAAAATCAGTGCAAAAATAATGGCTGATGGCAGTATTAAACATGCTCAGACAGAAGGCTCAATCCATAAAGTGGCAGCAACAATTTTAGGCGCTGAAAGCTGTAACGGATGGACTTATTGGCACTATAAATTGAATGGAGCTGTAGTTCCGATTGATAACTTAAGACAAAGATTAGTTAATAACAACTAATTCTTATAAATTTTTCCTAAATAAGACTCTAAAAATTTTTTATTTTTTACTAATCTTTTTAGAAAGATATTTCTTACAAATATTGTAAATGGATTGGATAAATGGAAAGCAAACTGATTAAACTTTGATCTAATATTAACCATTTTTGTTTTATAAACTCTATTTTTAAAAAAATTTTGTTGTGTACTATTTTCAATACTTTTGAACAACTCATAAGCACCTTCAATTGATTGAGATGCGCCCTGAGCAAAAGATGGTGGGAAAGCAAAAAAGGCATCACCGATAAAATGAATATTATTATTTTGTAATTTATAAAAATTGTCACTTACAAATACTGGAAATATTTTTAATTCTTTTAAGTTATTTAAAATATCTTTATTTCTGAGGGGAATTTTTTTTAAAACTTTATTGATAAATGAATCCTTACTAAATATTGAATAATTTTTTTGTTCTTCTGCAGATAATTGGTATTTAATTATAGCTATAAAATTAAAATCTCCATTAAGATTCATTGGATAAATCACATAATGAAAGTCTGAACCCAAAAATAAAGAGATATTTTTATCGTTAATGTTTGAGGGAGATTTGTTCAAGACCCCTCTAATTGCTAATGTATTGTTGTATTTAGGTTTTACTTTGTTATTTGAAATTAAACTTTTACTTTTTGAAAAAACCCCATCAGAGACAATTAAATAATCGCATTCTTTTATTTCATTGTTTTTAAAAGAGAGCTGTATCTGTTTGTTTTGTTCACTTATTTTTGAAATTTCATAGCCATTTTTTATTAGACCTTCTAGATCTTTCTTTAAAAAATTTATTAAAGTAGATCTTTTTAAAGTAGTATACTTACAGTTTTCTGTATTAAAGTTTGTAACATTTAATTCACATATTTTGTTTAGGCTCTTATTGGAATAAAAATCTATTTTTTCAGGAGTAAACTTTTCATTATTTTGAAATTTTTCAAATCCAATTTTGTTTAAAAGTTTTATGCTATTTACAGATAATTGAACGCCATAACTTTCCTCTAAAAAAATTGAGTTATTTTTTTCATAAATAATAATTTGATAATTAGGATTTTTTTTTAATAAAGTAGCAATAAATAATCCTGAAATTCCAGCTCCAATAATAGCTACTCTTTTCATTAATTTCTTTCCAAATATTTAACAATTTTTTTTGTAAATGATGGCAACATATAATTATCTAATTTTTTTTCATCAATCCAATAGGGTGACTGAAATTTGTTATTATTTTTTAAATATTGGATTTTTATATTCATATTCATATTTGACATTTTAAAGTTTAAATTTTCATTAAAATTTTTTGGTTTTGATAATTCTTCCATTGGAAATATTGTCAGATTTTTTAAAAAATTAAACTTAGTATTTTTAATTAATAGATATCTGTGTTTTTTTTTATAAACTTTTAAGAGAAAATACTTATCTTTATTTTTCTTATTAATTTTTGTTAAAACAAAATCTTTTTTCTTAAACGACTTACAATTCTTTGAAATAGGACATTGATTACATAAAGGATTTATAGGTTTGCAAATTAGAGCTCCTATTTCCATTAAAGCTTGAGCATAATCGCTTGATCTTGATGATATTCCAAATATTGATTTTTTTTTAATAAGATTATCTTTTTTAATATCTTTCTCTTTTTTTAAATACAAATATCGTTTTAGAACTCTTTCTATATTTCCATCCAATGGAATATAGGGCTTATTAAAAGCTATCGCCAAAATAGCACTAGCTGTATAATTTCCAATACCTGGTAATGATAATAAA
>VMHT01188229.1_pt1 | contig 12374 bp, 13 predicted proteins | sample 4693611 | NCBI WGS metagenome assembly VMHT01 (sample SAMN12280063, study PRJNA550983) | marine metagenome | isolation source: seawater sampled from same location over 5 years 0.02-0.2 micron viral filtrate | place: USA: collected off the coast of southern California halfway between the port... ...
AAGGCGCTGGCGGCTTTCCAGAGTTCGCCCCGGGGCGTTTTCTGGCACAGGCGCACCAGTCGCTGGATTACCTTCTGCATGTAATCGAAATGGGCGTCCAGATCGGCCTCGCGAACCACGCCGGCCAGGGCAAACTGGTACATCTGGCGCAGCTTGCGCAGGTGGCCCAGGACTTTGGGATCGTGCAGGCGTTCAGACACCTTGCCGCTGACCTTCATCTGTGAGGCAGAGAGATCCGGCTTGAACAGGGAGGTGTCGGACAACAGGGATTCGCCCCGGGCGGCCCGGAGATCGTTGAGCAGCGGCAGCAGAACCATGGGAAAGTCATCGCTGCTGCTGCCAATGTGCTCCAGATACTGTGGCAGCTGTAGAATGGCCTGCATCAGCACGTTGACGGCATCGTCAACGCTGGTCACGGTTTCGTTGAGAATGGCCTGGGTCAGTTTTTCCATCTCTTCGGTGAGCAATGCTGCACCGTAGAGTTCCACCATTTGCAGGGTACCGTGTACCTGGTGAAGGTAATTCAGGCAGAAGCGCAGGCGCGCAGTGTCGTCGCGATTCTCGACATACGCTTCAAGTGCATGCTGGCCCTGGGTCAGCGTGTCCTGTATCTCTCCCCGAACCCAGTCGAGGGCGATGCTGTCATGGTGATTGCCCATAACCACTCCGGTTATTCTTCGTCGGGCTGGCGCTTGATCCACGCCAGTACATGTTCCGAGGGAACCCTCTGCAGGCCCGGTGGCTGCCAGTCGGTCAGTTCACCCTGGCCAAGCACCAGTAACCCCCCCGGTGCCAGACGCTCTGCGAGCCGTTTGACGATCTCCCGTCGGCGCCAGCGACGGAAGTAGATCAGCAGGTTCTGGCAGAAGATAATGTTCATCCCGTGCATGGGGGCTTTATCCAGATCCAGAACATTGAGCCTGGTAAAGCACACCCGGTCACGGATGCTGTTCACAATTTCTACGGTATTCCGCTCCGAGGGCCGGAAATACCTGGCTTTCAGGTCTTCTTCCATTCCCAGCAACTTGCGGGCATTAAACCGGCCCTGGCGCGCTTTTTCGATGGCCGGCTGACTGATGTCCGAGCCGGTTACGCCGAAGAGCGGTTGCACGCCCAACTGAGCCATGCCCTCGTTCAGGATCATCGCGAGTGTGTAAGGCTCCTCGCCGGTGGAGCAGCCAACACTCCAGGCCTCCAGGGCCCGCTTCCTGAACTGTTCACGGGGACGGGTAAGCACATAATCCGCCACCAGCCGGAAGGCGTCCGGGTCCCGGAAAAACCGGGTTTCCTGAACAGTGAGCCGGTCTACCAGTGTGGCCCACTCCCTGACAGCATCCGGGCCGGATACGATTTTCTCGTAATAGGCCTGGTAGCTGCTGCAACCGATTTCGCGCATCCGGATGCCAAGATTGGTTTCCAGAAATGAGCGCCGTTCGGTGGTCAGGGTTATGCCGGTGGGGTGCTCCAGCAAGGTCTGCCACTGGCTGAACTGCGCGTCGTCCATATCCGGAAGACGGCGCAGTGACCAGATGCCTTCGGCGGGTGACAGTTGGTTATGCGTATGCGCCATAGACCGTCATCTGCCCCGGGCCGGTGATCAGCTGACCACCGGTACGTCGCTGTTTTCCTCTTCTTCCTGATTGGCCATTTCCTCATCCGGCAGGGTGAAGCCGGCAACGGAGGACCGCAGCTCGGAGGCCATTTCTGCCAGGTTACCGATAGACTTCGCGGTAGCGTTGGTACCGGAGGAAGTCTGGGAGGTGATTTCCTGGATAACGTTCATGGTGTTGGAAATGTGCGCCGCAGAGGATGACTGCTGACGGGCGGCGTTGGAGATGTTCTGGATCAACTCCGCCAGGGACATGGATACGTTCTCGATTTCCTCGAGGGCGATACCCGCGTCCTGGGCCAGTCGGGCACCACGGACCACCTCGGCGGTGGTGTGTTCCATGGAGATAACCGCTTCGTTGGTATCAGACTGGATCGTCTTAACCAGGGCTTCGATCTGCTTGGTTGCTGCAGAGGAACGTTCCGCCAGGCGCTGAACTTCGTCCGCAACGACCGCGAAGCCCCGGCCCGCGTCACCGGCCATGGAGGCCTGGATTGCCGCGTTCAGGGACAGGATGTTGGTCTGGTCGGCAATGTCGTTGATCAGGGATACGATGTCACCGATTTCCTGGGAGGATTCACCCAGACGCTTGATCCGCTTGGACGTTTCCTGGATCTGCTCCCGGATGTTGTCCATGCCGCGAATGGTGTTCTGTACCACTTCCGCGCCTTTCTTCGCGATCGCAACCGACCGCTCCGCAACCGCGGAGGATTCGGCAGCGTTCGAGGATACCTGGTCGATGGACACGGCCATCTCGTTAACCGCAGCGGAGGCGCCGGCAATTTCCTGGGCCTGGTGCTCGGATGCATCGGCCAGGTGCATGGCCGTGGCCTGTGTTTCCTGGGCGGCGGAAGCTACTCGTACCGCAGTACCACGAATCGCCTGTACCAGGCCGCGCATCTGGTCGATCGCGTAGTTGATGGAGTCGGCGATGGCACCGGTGAAGTCCTCGGTTACCGTGGCCTCTGTGGTCAGGTCACCATCGGCCAGGTCGGCCAGTTCGTCCAGCAGTCGCAGGATCGCGTTCTGGTTCTGTTCGTTCTGCTCCTGGGTGGTGGCCAGACGCTCCTGGGCGTCGCGGTACAGGGCAAGACCGATAAAGACAACAATCGCAACCATGGCGGCCAGGATGGCGAAGGCCAGGGTCGGGCTGATCAGACGGGAGCTGGACTGGGTGGCGAAGTTGTCGGCCAGAGTCGACAGTTCGGCCAGCAGGCTCTCGGAGTTCTGGAAGATGTCACTTGCGGCGGTACGAACCTTGAAGAGGTCGGGAGAGGCTTCAAGGATCGCGTCTACGTTCTGGGAAACGAACTGGAACAGCTCGTCAACCGCTTCCAGACCATAGATGGCGTCTTCGTCCGCTACGCGGGAGATGCCCATGGCGGGATTGCCGTTGAGCTGGCCGTCAAGAACCCGGCCGAACAGGCTGGCATCGCGGCCGAAACGGTCGGCCGCGATAACGGCGTCTTCGTCACCGGACAGTACGTTGTTAACGGAGCGGACAATACGCTCTGCCAGCAGCGACTGACGCTGGGCCAGCGAGATCTGTTCGGCAGGGGCACCGTTATCCAGCAGAATCTGAACGATGTCGTCGTATTCCACCTGCAGCTGGGGAATGGTTTCGTTCAGGGTCCGGGCTACTTCGTGCAGGCCGAGTACTGCATCACGGGTGGAGAGGATGCTGTCGGCGTTTTCACGAACGGTGTTCCAGTGTTCCTGTACGCCACTTTGCTGGGCCAGTTCACTGGGCGGGAGGCCGGTTTCCGGGTTGCCCTCGGTCACGTTGGTCCAGAGCTGCTGGAACTCATCCCGCGAACGACGGAGTTGGTCGAAGGCTTCGGCGGTACCACCGGCGGCCTCGGTCGCGTTCTTCGCGATCTCCTGGGAGAGTACCCGCATTTCCGCGGTGTTGGCGATGTACTGCTGGTCGTGCTGACTGTCCTGGTTAATGATGAACAGTACCACAACGAGCAGGACGGTAAGTGCAATCAGCGCTGCGATCAGGCCGGCAACCAGTTTGTTGCCTCCCTGTCCCATACTGAGTCTTCCGGCTCTGTTTTTCATTTTCTGGCTCCCGGCCTCTTTCTTCTGGAAATGGCAAGTATGTGTAGCGGGTTTCAGACGGTCAGGGTGATGTTCCTGCCAGTACCATCACCCTTACCACTGTGCAACATCAAGAAAGCGTTCGTCTTCCACCAGATCGGTGGCTGAGAACACTTTCCAGACCTCCTCATTACGCTCGTAACCGCCGCTCACAAACGGACGAACGCTGTCGGGCACCCCGTCGGGGGTGGCCCTGAAACTGTCTTTGGCGAAGTACTGCATGCCCAGTACGCTGTCGACGACCAGGCCACTGAATACGTCGCCCTGCTCAACCACCAGAACCCGCCGTTCACGCAGGCTGCGGGAAGAGCGGGGCACATCGAAAAAGGTGGCGAGATCGACCAGGGGTAACAGGCGGCCGCGAACATTGGCCGCTCCCATCAGGAACGACCGAACCCCCGGAACATGGGTGAACCGGGGTACATGCAGGATTTCGGTAACTTCGCCCATGGGGGCAACATAGCGCTCGCCCGAGAGAATAAAACCGATGCCGTTCCAGAGTTCAACGGCTTCCTGTTGTTCCGGCAGACCGGCGGCCATGGACCGGCTGCGCTGGGCGATATCCGTCAGAACGGCAAAAGGGGCGGCCTGGGCGGACATGCGTACTCCAAGGTTGGGGATCAGGCAATCAGGCTGTTGATTGTTTTGATCAGGTCGTCTTCGTTAACTGGCTTGACCAGATAACCCTTGGCACCCTGGCGGGTTCCCCACACCCGGTCAGTTTCCTGATCCTTGGTGGTTACGATCACAACCGGGATGGAAGCGGTTTCCGGCGCACGGGTCAGCTGGCGGGTCGCCTGAAAGCCGTTCAGGCCGGGCATGACAACATCCATCAGCACCAGATCCGGAGTTTCCGCGCGGGCCTTGGCCACACCATCGGCGCCATTATCTGCGGTCAGCACTTCGTGCTTGTGTTTTTCCAGAATGGTGGAAATCTTCTTAACTTCAGTTGGCGAGTCGTCAACAATCAGAATGCGGGCCATGGTTTCCTCGATGGTTCTGTGTGTCAGCAGGGGTTACTGTTCCGCCTGAGGCATGTATTGGCGGATGGTGTTAAGTAGTTCATCCTTGCTGAACGGTTTGGTCAGATACTGGTCCGAGCCTACGATTCGGCCTTTTGCCTTGTCGAACAGGCCGTCCTTGCTCGAAAGCATGATAACCGGCGTCTTTTTAAAAGAGGAATTGTTCTTGATCAGTGCGCAGGTCTGGTAGCCGTCCAGGCGGGGCATCATGATATCGACAAAAATGATGTCCGGCTGGGAGTCGGCAATCTTGGCCAGAGCGTCAAAGCCGTCTGTGGCAGTGATAACCTCACAGCCAACCTTTTTAAGAAGGGTTTCCGCGGTGCGACGAATGGTCTTGCTGTCGTCAATCACCATGATCTTCAGGTTCTCGAAGTTGTCATCCATTGTCCAACTGCCTTGCGCTCTAGCGACTGTCGTTATTTTCGAACGGGGGTTTTAACACAAACGTTAAGGTTGTTCTATAAACCCCGCTCATTTATAGAGTATCCATGGCTGGATAAAAAGTATTAGTTTGTGACCAAATGTACTTCTGCCGCTGCCATCACGGATTTATCTGCGGATTTCTCCGGATGCATTCGCGGCTCGGGTACAATACCATCTGACCTCTCAGCATAGCACTTAATAACCGGTTCGCTCTGCTGACCGGTTCGTGTTTTCTTACCGACAGTTCCAGGAGACGCTATGACAATCCGGCTGGGGATCGTGATGGATCCCATTCAGGATATTCACTTCAAGAAAGACAGTTCTCTGGCCATGCTGCATGCCGCCCAGAAACGTGGCTGGGAAATCGAGTACATGGAACTGCCGGATCTCTATCTTGCGGGCGGCCAGGCCCGGGCTCACACCCGTGGGCTGACTGTGCACATGGATCCGGACAACTGGTACAGCTTCGGCGCCAGTCAGGATCGTGCGCTGGGTGACCTCGACGTCATTCTGATGCGGCAGGACCCACCGGTGGACCGGGAATTCCTGATGGCCACCTATATACTGGAATCGGCGGAGCAGCAGGGCGCTCTGGTGGTCAATCCGGCGGCCACTCTGCGGGACTGCAACGAAAAACTGTTTGCCACCCAGTTTGAAGACCTGACACCGCCGCTGATCGTGACCCGCTCTGCCCAGCGTTTCCGGGAATTCTATGCCGAACATGGTGACATCATCATGAAACCAGTGGACGGCATGGGTGGCCGCTCGATATTCCGGGTCAAGGAAAACGATGCCAATCTCGGGGTCATCATCGAAACCCTCACCAATTACGGCAGCCATCAGGCCATGGCCCAGAAATTCATCCCCGAAATCACCGAAGGTGACAAGCGTATTCTGCTGATTGAGGGCGAGCCGGTACCCTATGCCCTTGCACGCATTCCGTCACACGGTGAGAATCGCGGCAACCTGGCCGCCGGAGGTCGTGGTGAGGGCCGGGAGCTGACCGAGCGTGACCGTCAGATCTGTGCCCGGGTAGCGCCGGTGATCAAGGAAAAGGGTCTGATGTTCGTGGGGCTTGATGTCATTGGTGACTATCTCACGGAAATCAACGTCACCAGCCCCACCTGCATTCGTGAGCTGGATGCGGCGTTTGGCATCGACATTGCCGGCATGCTGATGGACGCCATCGAGCGACGTCTGGCCAGAGACTGAAGACCGATCACAGCTTTTGAGCGCACAAGGAGACTCAGGAACCGTCATGGCAACCCAGGTTAGCGATTTCGATCGGTTTTCCTTCACCCTGTTTATGGCATTGGCCGTTCATGCCATGTTGGTGTTGGGGATTACCTTTGCCCCGGAATCGCCCCGGTCTTCGGCTCAGACCATGGAAATTACCCTGTCCCGGTTCGACGATGAGCAGGCGCCGGAGAAAGCCGATTTTCTGGCCCAGACCAGTCAACAGGGCAGTGGCTCGGAAGAGCAGGCCATGGAAATGACCTCGCCCAATCCCTCCGAGATCAGTCAGCCGGAGCTGGCCCAGGTGCAACCCGAGCCACAGACCACCACCCGGCCTCAGCCTCAACAGGAGCGGGCGGTCGTCCAGACCGAGACTCGCACCGAGCGCCAGGCGTCAAGGCCCGAGGAGCGAACCGAGCCCCAGGAAGAGCCCTTGCCCCAGAGCGAGAAAAAGAGCCTGATGGAGCGCAGCCTGGAGATTGCCAGCCTGGAGGCGCGGTTTGACGCACAGCAGCGGGCCTATGCCCGCAAACCCCGGGTAATGCGGGTAACGGCAGCCTCGACCCTGAAGTCCAGCAACGCCTGGTATGTGCAGAACTGGGTGAGCAAGGTGACCCGGGTGGGCAACATCAACTATCCCACCGAAGCCAGGCAGGCAGGCATCTACGGCACCCTGCGCATGCTGGTTTCGCTGAAGAAAGATGGCACAATCAAGGAAGTGGCAATCCTCCAGTCCTCCGGCAGCACGGTGCTGGATGATGCCGCAATCCGAATTGTGCGTATGGCCGCTCCGTTTGCGCCTTTCCCGGAGGAAATGCGTCAGGACGTGGACGAACTGGAAATCATACGCACCTGGTCATTTCAGAGACGGGGGCTTACATCAGGATGACGGCCGAACACGACACCACAGGCAGTCTCAGGCACCACTTCCTGGTGGCTTCGCCCTGGTTGGCTGATCCCCGCTTTCACGGTGGGGTGATCTACCTTTGCGAACACTCGGAGGAGGGCGCGCTGGGGCTGATGATCAATCAGCCGCTGGATATCCACCTGGGTGAGATCCTCGAGCAGCTCGACATGCACGGCGGGGAACTGGACTTGCCGGTATACACCGGCGGGCCGGTTCAGCCAGAGCGCGGCTTTGTTCTGCACTCGCCGGGCCGGCAGTGGAAGAATACCGCGCGAGTCACCGATGGGGTGTTCTTGACCACCTCCCGGGATATTCTGGAAAGCATTGGCCGGGATGAGGGGCCGGAATCGTTTCTGGTGGCACTGGGTTACTCTGGCTGGGGCGAGGGTCAGCTGGAGGAAGAGCTGGGCAGCAATGCCTGGTTGACCTGCCCGGCCAGTACCGACATTCTGTTCCGCACGCCGGCAGACCAACGTTACCAGGCGGTACTCCGCCTGATGGGCATTGATCTGAACCAGCTCAGTGATTCGGTGGGTCATGCCTGATCCCGGTAACCGTCGACTACTGGCCTTTGATTTCGGCACCCGGCGTATCGGGGTGGCGTCAGGGCAGGAAATGCTCGGAACCGGCCAGCCCCTGGCCATGCTTCCGGCCAGGGACGGGATTCCCGACTGGCAGCAGATCGAGGCGCTGCTGGCGGAATGGCAGCCGGATATTGTCCTGGTTGGCCTGCCTCTGAATATGGATGACACCGAAAATGAGATGTGCGCGCGGGCCCGCAAGTTCGGCAAGCGTTTGCACGGCCGCTACCATGTCACGGTCGAAATGGTGGATGAACGACTCACCAGCTACGAAGCCAAGGGCGAGGTGATGGCCGGTGGTGGCAGCCGCGATTTCGGCCGCCACGGCGTCGATGACCGTGCCGCCGTGCTGATACTGGAAACCTGGTGCCGGGAGCAGGCCGGCTGATCTGATAAACGAGGCTGTAATGACCGCATTGCTTGATATAGACCAGCTGCTCGACACCTTGGAATCCGGCCTGCGTCAGATTCTCCAGGCGCGTGGCGTGGATGACCCGGTGCTGATCGGAATCAGGACCGGCGGTGTCTGGCTGGCGGATGTGTTGGGGAAGCGCCTGGGTATTGCCCAGCCTTTCGGAGAGCTGGACATCTCGTTCTACCGGGATGACTTCAGCCGCATTGGTCTGAACCCCCGGGTGATGCCGTCCAGTCTGCCGTTTGATACCGAAGGCCGGGACATCATCCTGATCGACGACGTGATCATGAGTGGCCGGACGATCCGGGCTGCCATGAACGAAATATTCGACTACGGCCGTCCGGCCAGTATCATACTGGCCACGCTGATCGATATGGGCGCCAGGGAACTACCAATCCAGCCGGATGTGGTGGGACGGGCCCTGACGCTGGAAGCCCATCAACGAGTGAAACTGCGTGGCCCCGAGCCACTGCGCATTGAAGTACAGGAATCCGGGCAGTAAACCTTCCCAACTGATAACAGGCGAGCCATGACCGCGAACGACCCTTCCCCGAACCACTTGCAGCTGACCCGGGATGGTCAGTTGCGGCATTTCCTGACGCTGGATGGCCTGGGCCAGCCACTGCTCACGGATATTCTCGACACCGCCGACTCCTTTATTGAGGTGGGAGAGAGAAGTATCAAGAAAGTGCCCCTTCTCAGAGGCCGCACCGTAGTCAACCTGTTCTTTGAATCCAGTACCCGGACCAGGAGTACGTTCGAACTCGCGGCCAAGCGCCTGTCTGCCGACGTCCTGAACCTGGATATTTCTACCTCAGCTACCTCCAAGGGTGAATCCCTGTCCGATACCCTGCTTAATCTGGAGGCCATGGCTTCGGATATGTTCGTAGTGCGTCATTCCCAGAGCGGCGCGCCGCATTTCATAGCCGAGAGTGTGACCCCGGGCGTTGCCATCATCAATGCCGGTGACGGCCGCCACGCCCATCCCACCCAGGCGATGCTGGACATGCTGACCATCCGTCAGCACAAGGGCCGATTCGAAGGCCTGAAAGTTGCCATTGTCGGGGATGTGCTGCACTCCCGGGTGGCGCGCTCGCAGATTCGTGCTTTGAATGTGCTGGGCGCGGAAGAGGTGCGGGTGATTGCTCCCGGCACGCTGCTGCCCAGAGATGTCGAGGATCTTGGCTGTACCGTGGAATACGATATGGCCCGGGGCATGAAAGACCTGGATGTGGTGATCATGCTGAGGCTTCAGAAGGAGCGCATGGAAGGTGCCCTGCTACCCAGTGAACGTGAGTTTTACCGTCTGTACGGGCTGAATCAGGAAAAGCTGGGGCTGGCAAAGCCCGATTGCATCGTTATGCATCCGGGCCCGATCAACCGCGGGGTCGAGATCGAGTCAGCGGTGGCCGATGGCCCCCAGTCGGTCATTCTTAACCAGGTCACCAATGGTATTGCTATCCGGATGGCGGTGATGTCCATGGCCATGGGTGGTCAGATGGCGGAGCGTCAGCAAAGACAGCAGGAGGGCCTGGCATGACAGCGTCAGCGAACTGGAATGAGGGCGGCCTGAAACTGACCGGCGGGCAGTTGTTTGAGCCGGGCAAGGGGTTGATCAGTAACCCGGGCTTGTTGGTGCGCAATGGTCGCATAGAGGCGGTTGGAGAGCAGGCCCAGGCAGCCGAGAGCGCCGCAACACTGGACGCCGCCGGGCAGGTGATCGCGCCCGGTTTTATCGACCTGTGCTGTAATCTCCGGGAGCCGGGCAATGGCCAGAAGGGCAATATTGCCTCGGAAACACGAGCCGCCGCCCATGGTGGTTTCACCACGGTCTGTGCCTCGCCGGAAACCTCGCCGGTCAATGATTCCGGTGCCGTGACCAATCTGATTCTCGACAGCGTGGCCTCCCGAGGTGTGGTTCGGGTGCTGCCGATCGGTGCCATCACCCGTGGCCTTGATGGCGATATGCTCAGTGATATGGCCGGCCTGAAAGCAGCCGGTTGCGTGGCGGTCGGCAATGGTTCCCGGGGCGTGCGCAATGCCCGCATTCTGCGCCGGTGTATGGCCTATGCCCAGACCTTCGGACTGACCGTGATGTTCAGTCCGGAAAATACGGCACTGGCGGCCGATGGCTACGCCCATGATGGCCAGGTCACCACGCGTCTGGGGCTGCTGGGTATTCCCGAGGTGGCCGAAACGGCCGCGGTTATGGAAATGCTACTGCTGGCGGAAGAGACCGGGGTGCGCCTGCACCTGAGCCAGCTGTCCTGCGCCCGCAGCGTCGAGATGCTGGCCCAGGCCCGGGATCGCGGCGTGAAGGTTACCGCCGATGTTGCCATGCACCAGTTGGTCTTCACCGAGTCGGCCCTGGCCGGCTTCGACAGTCGTTTTCATGTCCGGCCTCCCCTGCGCGGAGAATCCGACCGTCAGGCGCTGGTGGCCGGTGTGCGGGACGGCGTTATCGATGCAATTGTGAGTCAGCATCAGCCCCATGATTCCGCGGCCAAGCAGGCCCCGCTGCCCGCGACCGAGCCCGGGCTGTCGAGCATCGAAAGCGTGCTGTCCCTGGGTCTGGAGCTGGTACAGAATCATGAGTTGGAATTGCCGGATTTGCTGCGGGCACTGACCGCTGGCCCGGCGGCTGTCCTGGGCCGGGAAGTGGCTCTGACGGCCGGGGCTGCTGCTGATCTTTGTCTGTTTGACCCGGATGGCCACTGGCAGCCTTCCGCAGCAACGCTGCTGTCGGCTGGGCGGCACGCTCCGGTTCTGGAACGAGCCCTGCCAGGGGAGGTGAAACTCACCCTGGTGGCAGGTCGCACCGCCTGGCAGGCTCCCGGAACACCTCTTTGAAAAATGAGGCAGAGGTGGCTCCGCCTCTGTCGACATCATCACAGAACTCGCCGGTTTTGCTGAAAAACCCTTGATGGCAGGCACCTGAGCCAACGTATTCTATGACCTGACCCTCTACGGTCAGGTCATAGAATACGAGAGCCAGTCACCCGGATGTGACCGGCCCGACAATAAAAACTCAGGAGTCATCCCGTGAAATCAATCCGCTTTTCCCGCCGGCTCGCCATGGCGGCCGTCCTGTGTGCCAGCGTGGTGGCACCCTCCCTGGTTCAGGCCCAGGATGAAATCCTTGAGCGCAGTTTCTGTGTGTTTGACCCGGTTGGTGCCAATGGCCCGCTGTTTGCCATTACCAAGGAGTTCCAGCCGGTGGCCCTCAAGCGAGGCATCAAGCTGGAACTGCGTGCCTACACCGATGAAAAAGTAGCGGCCGAAGACTTCAAGGCCGGTCAGTGCGATGCCGTGTTGCTGACCGGCACCCGTGCCCGGGAATTCAACAAGTTTACCGGTAGCCTCGAAGCCATGGGGGCAGTGCCGGGTGAAGAAGAAATGCGCCTGTTGTACAACACCCTGAGCCAGCCCAAGGCCCGGCCGTTCCTGGTTGACGGGCCCTATGAGGTAGCCGGTGTCTTTCCTGCCGGGGCCATTTACCTGTATACCCGCGACCGGGCCATTGATTCGGTCGAGAAACTCCAGGGCAAACGCATCGCAACGCTGGATTACGACTCGGCCTCGGTGCGCATGGTCCGTCATGTCGGAGCATCGGTGGTTGGCTCCAACTCCGCCAACTTTGCCGGCAAGTTCAATAATGGCAGTGTCGACCTGGCCTATGCACCAGCCGTGGCCTATCAGCCTCTGGAACTCTATAAGGGCGTTAATTCCAAGGGTGGGGTGTTCAAGTATGCCCTGGCGTACATGAACTTCCAGGTCATTATTCATCGGGACCGTTTCCCGGAAGACGCCGGCCAGATGGTTCGGGATGAGTCCATCAAGCGGATTGATCAGGCCTACGAGATCATTGCAGAAGCGGAGTCCGGGATTCCTGCCGACGTCTGGATGCACCCGCCCCGGGAAGACGTGGCCGAGTACGACAAGATGCTGCGCCAGGTTCGTCTCTCACTGTTGGAGGACGGGGTCTATGATGAGCGCGCCATCAAGTTGATGAAGGCGATTCGCTGTCGGGTGGATGGCTCCCGTTCGGAGTGCGCCTCCTGAGGCACTGAGCGGC
>VMHT01008211.1_pt1 | contig 12373 bp, 10 predicted proteins | sample 4693611 | NCBI WGS metagenome assembly VMHT01 (sample SAMN12280063, study PRJNA550983) | marine metagenome | isolation source: seawater sampled from same location over 5 years 0.02-0.2 micron viral filtrate | place: USA: collected off the coast of southern California halfway between the port... ...
AGATCGCCAAACGCAGCATTAAGGAGATTTCCGACATGCGCATCTTTTTGTTCTTCTTTTGATTGTTCAGCAGATGTTTTTTTTCCCGCCATCGATTACGCCCCATACTGGCCACATGGCGCGGCTTAAATAGCGGTTGCGTAACGGATGACTTGCTTAGGCCCGCTTGGTGTAGAGGTTATCATGCAGGATTGTCATTCCTGCGACCCGAGTTCAATTCTCGGAGTGGGCGCCTACCTTCTCATCCGTGTTGTCAAACAGTGTTTGATATACTCATTTGAAAACAAAAGAACATGGTCGCCAAACCCAGACTCGCTGTTTCATCTTGCCTCCTTGGGCAAAAGGTACGTTACAATGGTGATGCTGCTGAGTTCCGTGCACTTACGCGCAAATGGAACGGCCACTTTGATCTCGTAGGCGTATGTCCTGAAGTCGGTATCGGCATGGGTGTTCCACGACCAACCATCCGTTTGGTGAACGATGGTAATTCCATTCGACTCGTTAACCCCAAGAACGGAGATGACTTCACAGACCGGATGCTGGAGTATGCTCAACTGCAAGCAGATGCGTTGGTTGAATCCGGAATATGCGGCTTTGTTTTCAAGAAAGATTCTCCAAGTTGTGGATTAGAACGAGTCAAAGTCTATCGCGAAGGTCACGTCCACGCAACCCGCGACGGCAGAGGCATGTTTGCCAAAGTATTCACAACGCTCTATCCGCACATTCCAGTGATTGAGGAAGGTCGCCTTACCGATGCTCGTCAGGCTGAGCATTACTTGGCCCGAGTTCATTTCTTTTCTCTATGGCGAGAAGAAGGATTGAACGGTTGGACTGCCAAAGCTTTGATGCAGTTTCATAACACAAACAAACTCTTCCTACTCAGCCGCTCACCCGATGCTAAACGCCGCCTTGGACGCCTCATCGCCGAAGGGTTTGACAATGGCGACCGGGCAGAAACCGTTGCACTTGCTTACATGACTGAGGCCCAAAAATCCCTCAATGTCCTGACCAAGAGTGGCCCTATTGCCCACGCTATGGAACGGGTTCTCGGCAAATTATCTCACAATTTGAGCAAAATGGAGCGTCAAGAAGTGCTCGAAGTCATCCATGACTTCCGCCAAGGATTGCTCCCACGCTCAGCCCCTCTTACTTTACTTCAACATCACATTCGCAGATGCAATCTCGACACTCCAACACACCGCCGTTTCATGTCACCGATCCCGCTTTCACTTGGATTAATGGCTCGGGTTTGAGCCCCCGTTAATCCATTACCGGCTCTCTTGACGTTGGCGATACTCCTCAAGTGCTTGTCGACGCATGGCATCGATTATTCCAGCACTGTCCGTGATATCATTGACAGTGATGTTAACCAAGTAAAGCCCATGAGGCTTCAGACCCTCGCCGATCATCCTTTCGCAATGCCTGTAAAACCAATCCCTCGACTTGTTTATTTCATCGATGGAAGTCATGCTGATGGCTAATGTGAATTTTTCACGTATCACGTTCTCGACAGTGAGCTTTACACTGGCTCTTGAGCGCCCTAACTGTTCTTGAATCATGCCATCCGATGCGGGTGAATCATCACGGAATCCCACAACAAATACGGCTGGGATAGAGAGCGGAATGTTCTGTTTTTCCGGGATGTCTTGAAAATTGATCCTCACTTCTATGTTCTCTCTTTTCTTCGAATGTTGAGTTTCTACACCAGTGTTCATAATAACCGCTTGGCAGTCTACGACTACAGCGGCCACTTCTTTTAGTTCCCTATCTGCATTCACCAGAAACGCTCGAGCGCATGCCCCTGGTGTGTCCAATGTTTCGGGAGGAATCCATGTTAGGGCGTCGTCAATGCCTTTCTGAATTAACTCCGTCATGTGTTCGAGGTACGCGCCATGGCCCATGGTTTTGAGGTGACTGTAAGCGGGCGTGTCCCAGTCATGAACTGATTTTATGGTCTTCGAATCCCCCTGAACTTGGAATGTTGAATCGTAGTGAACGGGAGTCCCACTCTTTGCCAGCGTGCCATGGCCGGTTAGAACGAGGTTTATTCGGCCGGTCATGTGGCGTTCGGGGGTTGCCGTCACAATGCTTTGAGGTCCCTTTTCGATGGTTGGAGATAAAGTATGAACTTGCATATTATACATGGACATCCCAACTTCATGGAGTTCTTTGCTGCAGTAGTTATTGATGGAAGCCATCAACAGACCGTCGGTGTACTGATATTCAGGAACGTACTTCGGCGAACGTATGGTTTGTTGTATGCCAAACATAAGGGCGCGTCGGACGTAATCCTCAACTTCACCTTGTTGAAGTTCAAGGAGTTTCACGAGTACATCTTGCGAAAGCACTTGTTCTTCTGGGGAATGAACGCCAATGGTCACATGGAAATCGACATCTTCTCCAGTGTTTGTTTTCGCTCGGGAACGAAATGTGAAATCGATTTGGTTGATTGATAGCACCGAATATGTGTGATAGAAGGGCAACAGAAATTTGCGGCCACTACGGTAGACTGTTGGAACTTGTTCTTTATGGGTTGCAACCAGAAGCATTTGTTGCGGCTGAACTGTTACCAAGAACGACATGGCCAGTAACCCTGTGCCAAACATGAGCAAGGTTCCGAAAAGAACGACAACAAGCCACAGTTCCATGCACTTCTCACACACGCGTTTCTTTTTCACATTACCCGTAAGGTTCTACACATTTTTGCATTCTTTATATCCAGTTGAGATATTACATTGGCGAGGAGAGATACCCATGAGTGAAAAAACATACACCGTAGAGATTGCAGATGCCACTGGACACAGCGTTGTCGAGATGACCAAGACCGAACTGATTAGCCAGGCTTCCAATGCCAAAGGAAGCTGGGTCTTTGTCGACAACAAGATGGTTGCCGCCGATGAATTAGCGAACACGAACTTTGATGACGCCCAGCACATCAGGATGGTCCCTGCCCTACAAGCCGGAAAAGACGAGAAAACATACACTGTAGAGATTGCAGATGCCACTGGACACAGCGTTGTCGAGATGACCAAATCAGACCTCATCAAGCAAGCAACCAGTGCCAAAGGCAGTTGGGTGTTCGTTGACAACAAGATGGTCGCTGCAAACGAACTTGCAGATGCAGATTTCGATTCTGCCCAACACATCAGAATGGTTCCGGCATTACAAGCTGGCCAGTGAGCCTTTTTGACTGTGAAACTGAACATTCTTGGAGGGACACCTTCAAGAAAGGGTGGCCAGTCGCGTAGAATGGAGACGAACAATATGGTTGAACTTGTTGATTACAAATGCGCAGTCTGCGGAAACCTCGAATCCTTCCACCGCGAACGTAACGGAATTAGCTGCAAGTCTTGCGGCTCACGCATCTTCATGAAGTTGCGCCGAACCGGTACAAAGCGTCTCAAGGCAGAGTGAGGCAACAGTCCTTTCTCGCGCAGGGTTGAAAGACCGCTGACGGTAAGAGTGAATCCATGTCATCTTGGCTTACTGACAAAGCACCTCTTCTTTTCGAAGATTTGTTGCTGCCAGAAGTGACTCTTACAACCATCACTCGGACTTCACTTCAGGCTAATCCTCCTCACTTGCTTCTTTCAGGGCCAGCAGGCGTAGGTAAAACTGCAACTTGGCGATTGATGGCTCGTCAGATTCTCGGCCCGACTTGGGAAGCACGTACTCACATTCTTCAGGCGCGTGATTTGGCTCGCAGTTCAGGTGCAATGGGAAAATTCGAAGAATTCCTTAGGCCCGAAGGGAGCGGTTCGGACGACACCCTTGCTGGAAGGACCAGTCTTGATGCATTTGATCACACATTTTCTTCGACTGCAGCAAACACACCTCCTCCAGCCGGCCTCGAATGTGAACACTCGAGCCAACAACGAGCAGCAGTATCCCGTCTCATTATCATCGAAGATGCCGACTATCTCGGTACTATTCGGCAATCGTACTTGCGCCGGATGATGGAAGTGAGCAGCGGTAGTGCACGTTTTATCTTCACTGCCCATACTCCTTCGCGTATTATTGAAGCCCTGCGTAGCCGAACACAGCACATCCGACTTGCCAAAATCAATCGCCCTCTTATTGAATCACGTTTAATGCAAATTGTCCAGGAAGAGAACCTCACTCCAGTGCGCGGAATTATCGGTGACATCTCTCACGTCTCTTCAGGGAATATCCGTAAAGCCATTTTCATCATGGAACTCCTCACGCACCGAGAACTTCTTGATGACAGGAAAAATCTTCAGAACTTGCTTGCAGCAACGTCACTTCGTGAAGTGCAACACATCTTGGAAGAAGCCTTGCGTAACCGTGTTCATGATTGGCGATGGGAAAAAGAAGGCAACAAAAACAAACGCGTCCTTAAGGGCGCTATGGGCGTGATGGACCAAGTAATGTCAGAAAACAATCTCGAGCCTGAAGATATCGTCGAACAATTTCATTTGTTGTTGACCGAAGGACGGCTTCATCTCGACGAAAACATTCTTTCTGAGATTCTTGTTGCTCTTTCTGCATGTGATGTGGCATTGCATCGAAGTATGCAAGGGCGGATTGAATTGGAGCGCTTCTTGTTCCAAGTCGCTGACATTGGACAACGGATGACTGCTGCGAAAGCGTCTTGACTTCCATGCCACTGGAACGGTTGGGCGTGTAGCACAGCTGGATAATGCGTTGGCCTCCTAAGCCGAAGATCCCGGGTTCAAATCCTGGCACGTCCGCCAAACTGAATCTTTGAACATCAATAGGTGATATGAACCAGTTTAACCACCCGATCAGAACCACTCATGAGGGCGTAGAAATCGTTGCCACCGTTTGTTGAAAAGGAGGTGACGTATTGCACACCATCGATGATGCCGATTTGCACAACACTCTCGGACGCTACATCATACGAAACAAACACTTCGACGCCTGCCTGCGAATCGTATGCATATCCGTAGATGAGGCCATCGACGAGGTTTATCTCGAATCCACCCGCATTGGACAAGTCTTCATTTGTCGATTGCAAAACTGTGGATGTCGTCATTGAATAATCGAGCGTATTGATTTTGACCATCGAATATCCCCCTCCACTGTTTCGTACATCAAGATAGTAATGCGCGCCATCGTATGCAGAAGTCCCGGAACCTACTCCCTCGATATTTTCGATTTGTGTATGCTTGGTTACCGCAGCATCAGTTGGATTGATGGAAACAACATAGATGTCTGGGTACGTGATTGTGTTTTGTTGCCCTTGTCCTTGCCCTTGACTTCCGCTGTTTGTATCGTCAGAAGCATAGGCATAGATGACTTCATCTTCATGATTGTACTCCATTCCTCCGACATTATCCAATTCCGGATGGGCAGAGAAGTCAAACTGCGTCATTGTGAATTCACTCGGGTCGGAAACCGTGACGTGGACCAGGTAGTCGTTGCTGTTTCCGCGCATGTTTGCAAAATATTCCCCATCGGAATAGGTAGTCATAGAGGTAACATCCTCTATCCCTGCTAATTCTACTAACGAGGTCACTAAACCGTTGGAAGGGTCAATGGAGATGAAGTGTTCAACATCTGTAACGCTGTCCCGTGCATAGCCGTAGAGAAGATTTGTCGAACAATCGATTTCAATACCGCCGATGTTTGTGAAATCTGGGTTTGCACTGATGTCAAAGGCAATCATCGTCGAACTGTATGTGCCATCGCCCGTTCCACATTCTGTGGTTCCAGTGCCACTCCCGTCTCCTGGGTCCGTGCCACCGTTGTCACCAGGGTCTGAGCCGCCGTTGTCGCCAGAGCCTGAGCCGCCGTTGTCTTCGGGGTCTGTGCCGCCGTTGTCTTCAGGGTCGGTCGCATTTCCTCCATTTCCAGAGTTGCCGCTATCGGTTTCTGAGCCATCATCGGTGTTATCGTTGCCGTTGCCGGTTCCGTTCACTGGTTCACCACTGCTTCCGTCATCCGAATTACCATTGCCAGTTCCTGTACCGGCTCCTGAGCCGCCGTTTGAACCGTTGATGACTTCATCCGTATCGTCAATTGCTGGGTCATCTTCGGGAACGGGTTCATCGATGATGGGCTCTTCAATACACCCTGCTAAAGATGCTGAAAGCATGAGAAATACAAGTAGAACAGTGGGCCGAATCATAATCTACGGATGAACTACTACACTATTAGTCTTACAAACATTAAACGCAAAGCGGCAGTATTTACTTTCCATTATCATCAGTTCGATCTCGTTATAGCTTGAGCAGAAATTCAAAAGACCCAAAAAAGTGATATATTCAACGTTTTATTCGAATATCATGCAACAAATAAGCGAAGACGGCAAGTGGAAGTGGGATGGAGGCGAATGGGTGCCAAATGAAGAGACTGATGAAACGCCTTCATCTACAGTAGCGGATGTCCCCGTGGTTGCAGCGCCATCGGCCTCTCAGGAGCCTGTACAGGCAATGGCGCCAATGACTCAAAGTGCACCTTCTAGCGGCGGCGTTTGGGCAATACAAACTGCAGAATACGGATTGTTTTTCACTAAACTCATCGGTTTACTTTTGACAGGAATTACTCTTGGTTTTGGACTCCCTTGGGCAAAATGCATGGTCATCAAGAAGTGGACGAAAAAGGTTCGAATTGACGGCCGAAGCATTCGTTTCACTGGAACTCCAATGGGATTATTTGGAATTTGGGTTAAAGTCTGTGTATTGAGCATCATAACCCTCACACTGTATTACTGGTTTGCTGGTTACAAGCAAGTGGCGAAGTACATTGATAATCACATTACTTGGGCTTGAAGTCCAACGAATCTCGTTCTTGCGATTTTGTAAGCTGGAAGTATTTACCAAAACCACAGCGATTGAGTGATGTCAGAGGCAAGAGACATATTCAACGGCCGCGCGTCACAGCATGAGCGCTATGGCCGCAAAGGGGAGTAAGTCGACAGAATCGGATGCCTTTATTCCGCTTCCGGACCCTTATGGGGAGGGTTTTGAGTACTCTGAAGACCCGATTGAAAACACCCGCAACCAGTGGAGTGTTTTGGAAAAGCGACGTCTTAGCGCAGGGCGAATTGCACGTCACCCAGTCTTGATGCTTTGGCGAACCATGAGCGGTTTTTCTCTTGCCGTTTTTGCATTTTCAAGTCTGCTTTACGCTCCTATCATTGATTCATTGAACGGTTTAATTTTCATTCTCATTCCACTCATCCTCATAGCAGTCGCTCCGACCGTTGTTGCAGGCGAGTCGGCTTGGCAAGCGATGCAGGCAAGAATTTCTCTCCGTGAACAAGGCGGTGTTCGGGACGGCAAAAAGCACGCATTACGAGCCCAGCCAGGTATGGACCGCATTCTCGAGAGTCTTAACGATCAACGCCGTAACAATTTGGTCCTCACACTTCTTTCCTCGCTCACCGTCGTTCTCTTGATGCTCGCTTCGGTAGTAACGGCGAACTCACTGGCATGGAACCTTGCACTTCTTGTGGCGATGACGCTCGGAATCGCACAAACCTTTCATGGATTCTTTTCATACGCTTTCATCCGTCAACTTGGAGACCCATTTCCATCCATTGTTTTCCACGCCCCTACGCACCACCCTACCCAATTGGGTAGTGTGCTTGGAGATCTGTTGGTTGCTCACCTCGACCCAGATTTGTTCTTGGAATGGGAAGAATGGCAAAAATTATTCCGCAAGGCGTTGATTCCGGGGCACATCACGAAACAAGCATTGGAGCGCTTGCTCTACATTTTGCACCTCCACATGGAAGAAGAACTCACTACGCAGATGGCGCATGATGAATTGCTATCCTTCATTTCTCAGGAACGATTTGAAAAGTTATTGCTCGACGACGATGCAAGGTTCAATTGGCGAACGATTCAACGGCTTGTCGCTCACTCAAGAGGCTGGCAGCCAGAAGCTTTCCTTCTGCTCGATCGCCTACAAAACGACCTGCTTTCCGGTGCCCCGCCGCTTTTGCGTGCTGAATGGCGCATGGATGTTGCACTGGACGATAATTGCTATGAAGGCGCAGGAAATTTATTCATCGCCCTTAACAATCAAACCTTTGAATCACGTGCGGTACGAGTCGAAGTATTGACTCCAAACGGAGAACCAGAAACCCGAGACCACCGTTTTGAATTGAGTGCATGTCCGCCTCCGAAAAGTTCAGTGTTGCTCTCGCATCCAACTGAAGAAGACGCCCTCGACTGGATTCCGAGGTACTTGGAGCGCGGCGTAGTTCTCTGGATTGGCGTTGCTTGGCCTCGTAGTTTTCACGGACCTGCTGATGTACAGGTTATTCTTCGTGATGATGCAGGGATCGTTTTGGAATCTCAAGTGATTCGTACGGTAGTTCGGCGTTCTGCGGGACGCCGGGTAAACAAGAGAATGCATAAATTGGAAGACGCTCGCAAACAAGGCGACCTTGCACTCCCAAAGATGGTTCTATGAACCCCGAAATCAATATTCATACCAATGCCATCTCATCTACGGCCTTAAAATTGCAAGTCGTAGAAGCGCGGTGCTTATGGATGGGGGGCACTTGCGTTCAATTACCGGATGTGGAACCTTGGAAGCATGGGATGTCATCGTATTAGGCGACGGGCCTGCAGCCCTCCGTTCTGCAGCAGAATCAGCTAAGTCTGGAGCATCCACATTGATGCTTTGTGAGAACGCACTGGGGAGCACTTCGCATTTTGCCCAAGACGGGCTTGCTGCACCCCTGCAAGAGTCGAATAACCGAGACCACCGTGAAGATACTATTCGCTCAGGAGCGTTCTTGAACGACCAAGACATTGTCGCTCTTCGCACTGCTGCTGCTACTCGGCAAGTGGATTTACTAGAGCGCTGGGGCTTAACGTTCCGCCGCGATGCTCAGGGCCTACCTATGGCACGAAAGGCAATTGGTCACGGCAAGGCCCGTAACGCTGACGCTGGTGATGCTACAGGCCGGGAAATACAGCAAATCCTCGAAGAACAATGCATGAGGTATGGTGTGACGCGCCGTGGTGATCATTTGCCTCTTTCTCTCATCCATACCAACGAATCTGTTAGTGGAATCACGGTCGTGGATACCGTCAACGGTCGAATTACAGCACTTCAAGCCAAAGCAATTATCATCGCGGATGGTGGATTTGAGGGTGCGTTCAGCCATGGCCAAGTCGGCCTTGGATTAGACCTCGCCCTACGTGCAGGTGTGCCATTGCGAGATATGGAGTTCATTGCACATTCACCTCTTGGCATCAAAGATACCAATCTCATTCTGCCTCTCGGCCTCTTGCATGATGGCGCATCGCTCCATGAAGCCAGTGGCTCTGACTTGGAGTTTGGAGAATCTACGCTTGATGAAGTGTGCCAAATGGTTTCAAACGCAAAACAACCAGTCATCGATGCACGTAATTTGGGCGACGCCTCTGGATGGTGGAATGCTGTATTCCGAACCGTTAAGCAACGAACTGGAATTGACATGTCCCGTCAAACAGTTGGTATTGAATCACGCCCATATGCTACCATTGGCGGCATTACGGTTGATGAACACGGTAGAGCTATTCTTTCCACATGGTCTCGATGGTTTACCGGCCTATATGCTGCAGGTGACGCCTCATGCTCAGGATTCCACGGAGCAGACATCTTGCCTGGAAACAGAATGCTGGATGCGGTCCTAGGCGGGGCAGCCGCAGGCGCTCATGCTGGGAAATGGGTAAAAAACCGACAATTCACGAACGCTCAGGCTGCACATGAAGCAGAGCAAGCGGCACAAGCAGATCACTCTGCAGTTTCGGAACTTTCTGACGAGGGCGTAGTTCGCGTAGGTCATGTAGCGACCAAAGTACGAGACGCTGTACAATCTTCCCTCGGCATGAGCCGGGATGCAGACGGCCTCACTTCCCTCATTGAGACTTTGGAAGCCGCTTCAGTCCTTGCGGAATCGATTCATGTTGACCAGTCTTCATTGATTGCGAACATGAATCTAGTTGAAATTGCTCGAGTTCAGGCATCTGCTCGACTTTCTCTTGCGGCAGCACAGTCAGCCCTTGCCAGAAAGGAAACACGTGGCAGCCACCACCGCTCTGACTTTACTGAATTCAACGAGGAACACCTCCACCATTACGCTGTTAATCAGATGGGTGAAGTGAGTACGCTCGCACTCCGTAAGAGCAAATCTGGTAATTGGATTCTCACTCCTCAATGAGCGAAAACCCTCTTTTTCCGGTGAATCACTGAAAAGGTAAACCTCGTGGCAAGGACATGGGCGTGCCAACCTTGTTCGACCAAATCATCTCTGGTGAGGTGCCTTCCCACCGTGTTGCTGAAGGTGAACAGTGGTATGCATTCCTCGATATATTCCCGCGTTGCGAGGGACACACTCTTGTTGTTCCTAAGCAGAGCGCTCAACATATTGCTTCACTTTCCAACCAATCGAGGAACGCTTTGTTTGAAGGGGTCGCTGAAGTACAACGCCGTCTTTCGCATCACTTCTCCACATCTGATTTCACCGTCTGTGTGCACGACGGACCTCTTGCCGGTCAAGAAGTGCCTCATGTCCATGTTCATGTCTTACCGCGACAATCGGGCGATGGTGGTTTGACACTTCATTCAATGTGGCCTCATTCTCCGCCAATGGGTGGTGAGGTCGACCATGGTTCACTTGCGATTCTCTCTGAATCATTGCGCGAGGTGGCAGAATGAGTCAGCCAATGAAGGACGGAGCGACCGATCATCGCGGTGAGAAGTTGCCAGAATTGTCGAAGTCGGCAAAGAACATGCAAATGGATAAACTGCTCTCGGCTCCAATGCCAACGTTCGACGGCAAAACCCCCGGCTCCCCATTTTGGTCAAATGTTGCGTATTGGATTGCGCGACGCATTTTGGCAGTTCAGTTCCGAACCAGTGAGGTTTCAGGAATTGAAACTCTTCCGATGGATCGTGGAAATCTGTGCTGTGCATGGCATACAAACGGGCTCATGGACCCATTGCAAATCGTCCTCAAGCACCCCAAGAATTTCGTTATGGGCGGAAGGCACGACCTCGTCACACGCCCACTGTTGAGTTGGTGGACGCGTAAATTGGCAGTCCAGCCTGTTGTAAGGAAAGCTGAATTATTGCGCGGTGGGTGCAGTGAAGAGGAGGCGACCCAAATTAACGGGCGCTCTTTACTGATGCTTTCCACCGGCATCTCAGCCGGGTTTGGCTGCGTTCTGTTTCCCGAGGGCACCAGTCACGACGAGTCCTCAATGCTCCGATTTCGAACCGGGCCATTCCGTACCGTTTTTGCAGCAGCCGCTTTAGCCAAAGCATCAAACAAACCTCTCCCTGCAGTCATCCCAATAGGTCTACATTTCAGAGAACGAGAAAAATTTCGCACGGATGTTTGGGTAGAGTACGGCTCGCCACACACAATTGGTGAAGAAGAAATACCTCTCGATTTAGTTCAAGCCGTATCACATGGCAATTGGGTTGAACCTCCAGCGGAAAGTGTGTTTTCGTTGCGTGACAAAATACGTACGCAACTGGTTCCGCTTACACCGAACACCAGTACTTGGGAAGAATACCATGCTCTCCAATTAATGGGGCATGTGGAATCTCTGAGAACCAATCAACCGCTCGTTTCATGGAGAGAGGAAGTCCAATCGGCACGTGCACTGAGGCTTTTGTTGCAACCTCAACTTACTGAGCAAGAGGTCATCGAAAACGTAGCAGTGCCGGAGATTACCCACCCTGCAATCGGTTCGGCGAAAGCGGCCGCACTGATTCTCAATGAGTGCCAATTAGATGGACGTGACCTCAATGCATCAGGTACTGATTTGCGACGCGTTGAACCCTTTTCTTTGGTGAAAAAAGTGGTACGGCTACCACTGCTACTCTCACTTCTTCCTTTGTTTATCTATGCGTATACACCGCAAATCGCCATGGGGCGAATACTCGGCGATTCAACCGACGAAGGCCTTGATGCGCGCACCTCGTATCATTTCTTGGCAGCCATGTTTGGCTCGTTGATGTTTTGGCCGTTCATGATTTTGGGGCTATTGGCGATCGAACATGTCAACCACGAAACCCTCGTATCTGTTCTCGGTTTCGACTGGCTGAATATCATCGGTATATCTTCACTTCACCAAAACTTAGCTCGAATGCTTTTCATGTTGGCTGTACTACCTTGTTTCTGGTTATGCGGCCGAACATCGACTCTTCTATGGGATGATTGGTGCGATTTGAAACGAGCAATGCGCCGTTTCCGATTCAACAGCACGAAGCGCCAAAACCTTCGAGGCGCCCTCAAAATCCTTCATTCTGAGATGGATAAATTGTGACCGCCTACAAGGGTGCGGTTCAAACGAGAGGAGTGTCTCGGGATGAGCATGGGGAGCGGGGATGCAGAACTCAATATACGCCAATGGCTCAAGGAAGAACGCCTTGTCGC
>VMHT01162257.1_pt1 | contig 12373 bp, 20 predicted proteins | sample 4693611 | NCBI WGS metagenome assembly VMHT01 (sample SAMN12280063, study PRJNA550983) | marine metagenome | isolation source: seawater sampled from same location over 5 years 0.02-0.2 micron viral filtrate | place: USA: collected off the coast of southern California halfway between the port... ...
ATCACCTGAAGATGAATGATTTACTTTAAGGTAAGTGCTGTCGGAGCTTGCTTGGTTTATTAGTGCATTACCCGCAACATTCAAATTTCCACTTGAAACCTTAATATCACCTGCAACTTCAAGTGGAGCACTAGGACTACTCGTTCCAATTCCAACATTGCCTGAAGCATCAATGGTAACTCTTTGACTGCCGCCTGTATGAAATTGCATACTTTCACCAGAAGTACCACTACCAGTATCAGCTTTTAATAAAAGAGAACCACTTGCACCAGCAATGGAAGCAATAAGGTTATTATCAGTATCTTTAAATTCTAATGTTGGGGTTGCATCTTGGATAATAGCATCGCCATCAACAGTCAACCCATCCATCGTGGCTGTACCTGTTACGTCTATGCCTGTTGAGGTTGTGGCTAGTTTGGGTGAACCATTATGGTATAGAGTAACAGTTGTTCCTGAACAATTTATATAAAAATCAGTAGCACCTGCGTTGAGTAATCCAACATCTGCCCCTGATAACCTTAAACTACCAGTACCAGAATCTTGCACATAACTATTCAGACCATCATGATAAATCTGTAAATCTGAACCAGCTCCAAAGATAGCTTTGTCATTGTCAGCAAATAATATGTTATTACCACCTGTGGTGTTACCACCTGCTAATACTTCTGCAAGAGTATCTTTTGTAGCTACCTGGCTATCTACATAGGCTTTAATAGATTGTTGTGTTGCTAGTTTAGTAGCAGAGTTTGAAGCCATGTTATCTTCATCTTTAATACCAGTAACAGTTGCGCCATCTCCTGCGATGTTAAGACTTGTATTAGCTACTATGGTTGTACCTGTGATTGCACCTGCTGTAGTACCGCCTATGGTAGCACTATCTATTGTGCCGCCATTTATATCTATAGTTGTAAAAGTAGCTGATCCAGTAGATGTTAAAGTTCCTGCAACAGTTAATGTTTTACCAGAACCAACATTAAGGCCTACTGAAGTTCCTGATCCACCAGCAGTAAAAATACCATCGACAGTATCAAGATCATTATTTATCTTTGTTCCCCAAGTGTCAGTAGATGCTCCTACCTCTGGTTTTGTTAAGTTTAAATTCGTTGTAAATGTATCTGCCATAAAAAAATTCCTTTAAGCTGCGTCTTGTTCGCCTAATTCATTCCAAGTAGTCGATGGGTTAGATTGCTCTTGCCATGTTGTACTTGTTTGTAAATTTGTCCATGATGTATCTGGATTCGCTTGGTTTGTCCAGGTATCGGCTATTATATCTTGTTCTGTCCATGTTTCATCAGGAACAATTATATCTTCCCATTTTAGACTACCAATTGCATTAAATCCACTTGTTTGTGCAATTACAGATGCACCTCTGTCTATCTGTCTACCTATTACATCAAAGCCACTTGTTGCTGCAATTGTTGCATTGGCTGCTAAAGTAAATCTACCAGTAGCAGTCATGTCTGATATAGCTGGACCTATAACGACACCACGATCTATTTGGTGACCTGTAGCCGTCATAACAGAACTTGCTGATATAATTGAAGATCCTAAGTCTATTTGTCTACCGACAGCTGTAAATCCAGATGTTCCTGATATAGTTGCAACACCTCTATCTATTTGCCTACCAATTGCTGTAGCGCTAGATATAGCAGCAATAACCGCTTGTCCGCGGTCTATTTGTCTACCCGTTGCTGTTGCAGAAGAAACTGCTGATATGGTTGATGCACCAGTAATAACAAATCTACCATCCGCTGTTGCAGATGATGTTTGTGCTATTGTGGCAGCACCAAAATGATAAACGGGAGTTCCATAATTGGACTTCCCGTATGTGTATAAGCCATAGCCTACTGAGGCCATGATATTACGCTAATGTTATGTCTAAATCGCCAGCGTCAAATCTAAATACATCGCCTGAACTTACAGTTTTAGAAGCTGTTAAGTTTGCATAAGCCATTAGATTACCACTTGTTAAAGCATCGAATATACCTACTGCAACAACCGTACCGTAGTCTGCTGTAGCTGTTGGATATTCAACCGCAGCTGAGTTAGTTGCTGTTGTGGGGTTAGTACCAGATACGGTAAATGCAGCAGTTTGTCTTGCATAAGCACCGCCTGATACTTCTGTACCTCCACCTGTATCTGTAGGTGCTACAGTATACAAAGCAACATATAATGTTCCTGGTGCTGTATAAGCATTACCACCAAATACATGGTCTAATACCTTATCCTCTAAATAATCACTAAATCCAGCCATTTTATCTCCTAATTATTATTCCAATAATACATTTTTTTACCAGACTTGCCATAAGTTCTTCTTCTTTGTATTAGAGATCCTTTGCCAAATTCTGCTTTCTCTTGTTCTAGCCTCATTTCTTCTAATGCTTTTTCAAATTGTGCTGTAAATAATGGCACTCTTTCGTCTTCCATTAGATAGATAGAAGCGTGTTTTAAAGCACCATATAAATAAGCATCTGGATATCCTGTGGATATAAAGTTCGTTGTATTAGAACTGCTTAGAGCATCAATAGTGCCGTAGTATGTTAATTGTAGCGTATAACTTGTGTCAGGAGTAGGTGCTAACTCTAATGAATTATCTACAATTGCATAATAAATAGGTTGACCAGTTACATTGTTATTAGCTTTTCTGTAGACATCTAGTGATTCTATGGATTGTTGAAATAATGGTCTAAAATCATTTGATGTAACTTCCACATTAATAGCTTCTAACCAATCTGTTGGTAATGACATATATTGTGCATCTGCTATAGCAGTTGCCCGTTTTATCATATCCTTAGTTCTTAATCTTCTATTAAATTCTCCTTCTGTTGCGTCAATAAAAAAGTCCAACTGGTCTGTTAAATCTGATCTGTTTAAGAAATTTGCAATATTAGTTTTTAATTCATCGTATGTCATACTTTACCTTTCCATGTCCTAAAGGGTTTATTATCAGAATGGTTTAACCATTTCTTCCATTGTGCAGAATCCTTTGACCAACCTTCTCTGATTGCTTGTTGATATATTACCATTGGTACTTCCGCTACATGACGAAAATCTTTACCTGGTGCATTTTCAGATAACTGTTTTACATAGTCTAGTGTTGGTTGAATATTCTGTTTTGTCTGATAAACAACCTTATCATCTTCAGTTGCAAAGATAGATTGCAGTCCTGTCTTGTGATCTATTAATGTAGTTTTTGCCATGTAGAGATTTTAGCACAAAAAAAAGGGAAGCCGAAACTTCCCTTAAAGCTTATTTAACTAAACTTATGATGTTGTTAAGTCTGCAACGACACCATGAGCAGCTTCATTAGATACTTCTAATCCATACTCACAAATAATCATCTTAGTCTCAGCATCACCTATTGTTGAGATATCAATAGTTTGGAAATCTCTTAGGTATGACACTTTTGCAAACTCTGGATCTACTAACAACAATGATCTTTCTCTTGATCTGTTTGATGGAACGATTTTTAGTTCACCAAAGTCAGATGAATAGATTGATACTGAAGCTTCGACTGTGTTTGCATCAACAAATTGTCTAGCTTGTGATCTACCTGTGAAAGCAGAAATTTTCTGCTTATTAACAGGACCACAGATTGCCATGTTTGGCTCTGCACCACTAGCAAACATAAGTTGTAAAACATCTTTTAATAAAGTTTCTGTTAATGCTCTTTGTGTTCCGTCTGTTGGAGCAGCACCGCCACCAGTAGAAGCACCGTTTGTTCCTCTTGAATCATTAGTTGTAATCCAAGACTCGAAACCACCAGTTACCCTAGCTGTTGTAGCATTACCAGTTGTCTTAGCACCCTTTTGACATAGAGCTTGTTCCATATCTCTCTTAAGTGCTTTAGCCATGATAGCAAGTTGGTGAGCCATTTCTGATCTCTTACCAGCTGCATCTGAAGCTTCTTGTGAACCTGTTACAGTTGCATCTCTAGCTGAAATCATAGCAACATTACTTGCTCTTGCTGTAGCTGTAGAAGCAGCTCTTGATAGTTCAAAACCTTCAAGCTGTCCAGCGGCACTTGGGGTAGGTAGACTTTCTGTCTGCCAATCAAATACTACGTTTTTAATATTTCTTTTACCGATTGATGACATAAACGGTGTTTGCATTGGAGAAATGTTGTAAATAATATTACTTAAATCTTCTCTGTCAGCAGTAGCTGTATATGTATCAAAGGCGTTTGTTACTTTAGCCATTGTTATATTCCTTTAAATTAATTGTTCAAATACTTTAGCCGCATCTGAGGTTTTCCCAGTTTTGGCCAACCTTTGTTTTGCTTTCTTCACAGGTGTTGTCGTTTTTGGTCGGTTAGTCGTACCAGGTCTCGCAACTCTTGCTGGTGCTTTTTGTGTTGGTTTTTTCTTTGTGGCTTCAACTGTTCGAGAGTTTAACCAAGCATTTCTTAAACCAAGCAAAGCACGATAATCATAAACCTGTTGTATCTCTTCAGGAGTATATTCCAACTCCTTCATTGCATACTCGCTAATAGCAGCTTTTTCTTTAGCAGCAACCTCTGGGTTTTGCCATTCTGGGATTATTTCAAGAAGCTTTTGATTACCATATTCAACAAATTGTTGTATTTGTTGTTGCTGTTTTACCAAGGCTTCTTGTTGAAGTCTTTGTTGTTCAGCACTTACAGCACTAAGCTTTTCTTTCTTTTCATCCCAAAGCTGTTTTTCGCGAACATAACCAACAGGATCATCTTCATACAAAGCGTTCCAATCTGGTTCGTTAGCCAATTCGCCCTTTAATTGGGCTTCCATCTTCGGTAACAACTGCGAATATATCGCATCTCTTTGCGTTAACTCTGCTTGCTGCTGCTCAATAGTCTTACGCTGTTGAGAGAGTTCTTGTGTTTTACGCGTATAATCTTGCTGACGAGAATATCCGTTGATAAGTTCATCTTGCGTCACCTCAACTTCTTGACCATCTACTTTTACTGTAAATGTCTGAGGTTGCAAGGCTTCCTCTTCAACATTGGTTTGTTCTTCATCTAATTCGTCCTCTTCGTCAAGATCTTCTTCATCTTCCACATCTTCTTCAAGAGTTTCAGGTGCTTCAAGTTCTTCTTCAAGGACTTCTTCTTCAACTACTTCTTCTGTTTCTGTGACCGCTTCCTCAACCTTTTCCTCTTCAGGGGTTAAGAAACTTTCAAACATCGAAGCAGCAACTTCGTTATCAGTTTGTAAAGCAGTCGGTTTTCCGTTATTGCTCATATAAATACTCCTTAATGTATTTAAGGGTATTTTAGCTTAATAATGTGGTAAAAGGGAAGGTTTAACCGATTTTTCTAATTTTGTTTATATTGGCTTGTGTAAGCTTACCTTTTTCTGCAATGATACGCAGATGTCTTTCAACCTCTGGTAATAGTAATAATGATCTGTGGATATCTTCTCTTGCAGTAACATCAGATATATCTCTTGAATTCAACCAATGAGTTATATATTCGTTTTTAAGATTTTCTATTGCTTCTTTAAAAACATCGCTTGTTAATATTTGTTCAGCCTGTGCAGCCTTGACTACTTCTTCGTGTGATACTGACATTAAAATAATCCTATAGGTGATTTTCGGTCTACAGAAAATCTGCCACCTGTTGGCACTTGTAAACCTGCTATTTGCTGCTCTAATTCAGCAATTCTTGTTTCATAAGGTGAAAAATCAGGAGCTTGGAATGTTGGTATATCAATACCAGATATAGCTCTTTGTATATCTTCTTGCGTTACAAATTGTGATACGTCTGGCGCTGTTGGTATGTCGATACCAGCTAAGGCAGCTTGGTTGGCTGCTATTTGTGCCTGTAACCCAGTTGGGTCAAATTGTGGTATACCACCTATCTGTTGTTGCAATCCACTTATTTGTTCTTGTAGACCACTTGGATCAAACTGAGGTATGCCAGTTATTTGTTGTTCAAGACCTCCGATTTGTTGTTGCAAACTAGTTGGATTGAATGGGGTTATTTGACCAATGTCCTGTTGTAATAAACCTATTTGTTCTTGTAATCCTGTTGGGTCAAATTGTGGTCTAGTTTGTAGTTGGCTTATGTCTTGTTGTATAGATGTAGGGTCAAAGTTTGGTCTTTGTTGTAAAGCAGTAATCTGTTCTTGTAAACCTGTAGGATCAAATGTTGGTATATCTTCTTGTCTTACAAAACCACTTAAGTCTGGTTGTACAAATGTGGGTATTGAAGGTATATCTTCTTGTCTAGCAAACTTTGTAAAATCTGGTAAATCTAAACCGCTTCTAATATCTTCTATAGAAAATTCTCTGCCCGTAGGTACTTCTGGTATTAATGATGGTATATCTTCTCGTCTTACAAATTGCGATAGGTCTGGTTGTTCTATAGTAGGCATCCTTTCTGCAATTCGTTCTTGTACTATTCTATCTATAGCATCTTGATCTATACCACCGCCAAATAATTTGCCTATGTTTAATAAATTTTCTAAAGGTTTTGCATCTCTAACATCTCTAGTACCACCAAATATATCTCTTGGGGGTGGCATCCTTTTTCTGTCAAAAACATCATCAAATATTGTTACACCACCAATACCTTGGCCGTAACCAGTTTCACCTGGTGCTGGTAATTTTTCTGGCGGTGGTGGGGGTGGTTCTACAGGAGTTGTGCCTACAGCTGTATTTAATTGTTCTTGTGTATAACCCATTGGTTGTTCTGGAGAATAACTTACACCTGGTGCAATGACTTGTGACATTGGCATACCGCCTGCTATAGAACGTGCATAATCAAAACCAGAACTATATGTTGGGTCTGAAGCTGGTATTACATAACTACCAAAATCATCTGGGCCTAATACAGGTCCTTGTTGTTGAGCAACTATATTAGCTATATTAGCTATATTAGGAATAAAACCGCCACCTAAAAAATTAAAACCGCCTGGAAAAGTAAAACTACCTGGAATAGATGGACTATCCATTCTATCTTCTAAGCCGCTCATATCTGCTATCTTTTCTTTTCTTGTTTGGTCTATATTTTTTGCCAAACCCCTAAATAATCTACCTATTGCCATTTTATTGTGTTATTAATTTATCTATTTTAGCGTCTAGCTTATCTATACGCTCAATCACTCTATCCATATTCATTATTAATTCTTCTTTAGTAACAAATCGCATAGCAACCTCTTCTCTGGTCTTGTTGAGTAGTATATCAACTCTTTTGATTTCTGTCGCGTTTGAGCGCATATTATAAATGATAGGACCGAATACCAAGGTCATAACAATATTCCACAATAAGATAGAAGTTATTTCCATTTAGTAGCTCCACACATGAGGGCGTGGCCTACCTTGTGAGTCTTTTGAGATGTCCAAGTGTATAAATCTTGCATTGCCTTTTTGGTTAATTCCTATGCCTGTAAATCCATAATCAGTTGCTTTTGATATTACTTCTAGTGCTTGCTCGCCTCTAAGTAATATGTCAGCAGCTATACCTAATGCGTGCGTGCCTGGTTCAGATTTGACTTTTTCTATCGGATGATCTGCACATCTGTATCCACTTGTTATTTTAAATGGAAAGCCTACATCGCTTCTTAATAATTGTAACTTATCTATAAGCTCGTGTTCAATCTTATTTTCACCACAATGCTTACAAGCGAACTCTTCTATGCTGAAATTTTCCCAACTCATTTTGTTAATCCTTTAGTTTTCTCATAACTTCTCATACCACCTAATCCTAACATACCCATTAAAACAGGCAACATAGTAGATGTATCTGCTTGTGGTATATCAATACCAAAAGGTGCGGCAAGTGGACTAATTAAAAAATTTACTGCAAAACCACATACACAAATCCAAGCTGTAGCTGGTCGCCAAGATGATTGAAACCAATTACCTTTTGCTTCTTCTTTATTTACTTCTATTTGTGCTTTAGCAATCTCATGGATGTGCTTCTGTGACATGGTAGCGAGTTCATACGCTATCTGTTGTTTTGTGTCTGCGTCTGGTATGAACTTATCAAGAATCTTCGTTACTGGTTGTATTAGCTTGTTTATCATTGTGTAACCTTATAAAGTATTCAGCATCGACTAATGCGAGAGGCTTTGTTCTATTTCTTTTTATTATAACCAAAGGTTCGTAAGCTTTACAGTTTTCTTGCGATTGTTCGTATGCTTTCCATACATTAACTGATTCTTGATTTTTGCACTCTACTGAGTAAGGAAATTGTTTTCTTGATTGGACACCCATAATAATATCTTCACCATTAGAACCCATGGGTCTTGATTCTAAGTCTTCAGGATCGAAACCAAGTAACTCAACGAGCTTATCTACAACCCATTGTTGTAAAGCTCTGCCTTTAGCCTTGGCAGATTGTGGTTTCATTTATGTTTTTTAATTACAGGAAAGTCTGCTGTAAGCGAAGCACCTTTATGTTTTACAAACTTACCAGAATGTTTCATAAGCTTATAAGTCTTACCATCTTTCATAAAGTGATAACCTTTGGGTGCTTTTACTTTCATCACTTTTTCTTTTTCTTTTGTAACTTTTTAAAGTCAGCAGCGGTAATTTTATTTCTTGGTTTTGCTACTTTGGCTAATTTTTTTTGTTTTGGTGAGTATTTACTAAAAGGCATATTATTTTCCTTTTTTCTTAGGTTTTGTTTTTTTCTTTTTAGGTTTCATTGCTGGTTTTCCGTATCCATATCCTGGCATAATTATTCTCCTTGTTGTGCTTTTAAAAACATTTTATTAGCTTTTCTCTCAAAAGACCATTCTAAAAATCTAGTTAATAAATCTTTTAATAACCTCATTTCTTTTTAAGAATAGTTTTTACATTAGTAGGTTTACCACCTACACCTTGTTTCTTTGCTCTTTTTCTTGTAACTGCACTTTTCTTTTGTGCAGCAGTCATTGATGCGGCTTTAGAAGCTGGCACACATTTAGGATATTTTCTTTTAGATCCTTTAGCAGATTTTCTACCGCATTTTTGATATTTACCTTTTTTCTTAGGCGCACCAATATCAACCCATTCTTCTTCAAACCATTTGGTTAAACCTTTAGTATCTCTAGGCATTTCTATATTTACCGCCTTTCTTTTTATACTCTCTAACTAACCATGCGTTAGCATACGCGCTAGGGTATACATCAAACTTTCTTTTAGCAGCGGCTTTCACGCTTGCGTATAGAGCTGGGTTTGTAGGAACTGGTCCTTTCTTTTTTTTAGTTTTGCCTACCATTTTTTACAACTCCAATATCTTGCTGATAATTTATCAGGTGGACTTGTATCACATTTATGTCTAGCACGAAAAGACTTTCTTCTAGCTGGTTGGTCTTTTTTAATTGTCATTTTAGGATCACCAAATCTAACAAGTTTTACTTTATCGCCTTTTTTAGCTAGAACAGCAAACTTTTTAGATTTTCCTGGTGTTCGTTTTGGTTTGTTATAACCGCCAAATCTTTCGCCTCTATATGTAATACTCATTATTTTTTCTTCCTTGGTCTACCTCTTTTTTTAACAACTGGTGCTGGTGTCATAAAACTATCAAACCAGTTTAAAAACCTATGCATGGTTTCTTTTAACCATACCCAAAATTTTCTTATATATTTCATTAGTGTAACTCCTTCTCTTCAATAAATATAATTTCTGAATCTGAATTAACTTCACCACCAGACATAAGCGACATAATTCTTAACGCATCATCTTTGGTTTTTGCTTTTATTTCTTTGCCAACGTAAACCATATCGCCTTCCAATACTTCTAAATTATATATTTTGTGTTGGTGGTACATTGCCTGTAAATAATCCTTGAGCTTGATCTTTTGCATTTTGTCTAATATTTTCTCTATCTCGCTCCATAATAGCATTTATTTCTGCAATGTTTATTTGCGCACCGTACTTAGCTTGTAGCTCTAAAGCTTTAACTCTAAGTTGTGCTTCTTCAATATCTCTTTGTCTATCATCATCCATAATGATTTTCATTCTATCGGTTTCTGCGTCAATGATAGCTTTTTGTGCTTGTACCTGTGCTTTCTGAGCTTCAGCCTGTGCTAGTAAAGTAGCTGGGTCTGGTTGTGGTGGCTCTTGTGGCATCGGTGGCATAGGCGGTACTTCTGTATTTATAAACGATTGTGCGTCTTGGAAACCAGCTAACTCAATCATTCTTGTCAAAGTATTAGCATATTGTTGCATTGATACCAATGGATTCTGTGGACCTAGTAATTGCAGTATTTGTTCTTGTTTTCCTGCAACTTGTGTTAGAACTTGGAACTTTTCTTGGTCAGATGACTTAGATATAGCTACATTTACGACCATATCTTTGTCTGAATTCCAATATCTTGGATCTACAGGAATAAATTTACCGTTTAATCTAAAGACATCTTGTGCATTTTGGTGTTTAATTACCAAGTTATTAACCGTTTTAAACATAGCTTTTAGGCCACCTTCAGCAAAATGTCTACATATAAGCTCTACTCTACCTTGCGCACCACTCATAGTAGCAGTTACAGCTGCGGAAGTTGTAGATTGTAAAGCTTCTGCGTTCAATCCTGCACTTGCTTTAGATACGCCTGTTCTGTTTTCTTTTGATTCGTCTAAATATCCTAAAACTGGGAAAGCTTCTTTACCAACAAAAGGTACAGCAAAGGGTTGTACCATTCCTGGCGCACGCATACGAATCGGCTGACCAATATCAGTATTTAATACGTCATCTACGTTTACTTGACCTTCAACAATACCCATTCTTGGGAAGATTGAATGACCTAGTGAATCTAACGTATCACGCATAATTTGTGATTTAGCAGCCTGAATTGGTTTTAGATAATCAGCTGGACATGAACCAATTGCTGTGTGTGGTTCAGGGTCAGGACAGAACATACATATTGGTAATTCATCCCAAGGTTCTACATTTAAAACATGAAGTCCATCGCCAGCAGTACATACTCTGATTCGTTCATCAATACCATCACCATCAAAGTCGTAGTATAAGTAGTGTTCTACATAGTAAACATCTTTACCGCCAGCATCGTTTCTATCTGGGTACACCATGTTATCAAATGGGTTTCTTGCTTGTTCTTCTTCGTAGCTTTCTGGGTCTAATGAACTACCACCGTAACCTGCATACTCTTCTATTTCTTCAGGGTCATAACCCATAGCAATTAATTCAGATACTGACTTAACCATTCTATGAGCAACATAAGAAGCAGTTTCTATGTCGCGTGCGTGTCTTGAAATTAATATTTCTTCTGGTGGTACAGATTCAATACATACTTGAACTTTTGGTTTTAATCGTCTGATTGTAAGGTCGTAGCTTACTGGTATTTCTTGGGTAACTTCTTCACCGCTGATTGGGTCAAGAGTAGTAATAGTTTCTTGCGTGGCTGACTCTTCTATAACTTCTACATTTTTATCAAGGATTAATGCTTGATAAGATTGTGGGTCGATGTTGCTGTATTCGTGCGTGGTGGATGTAATTGAATCATCCCAAAATACTTTTACAAAACCAGTCTTTCTAACCAATGCATCTTTGAATACATCATATAAAACTTGGAAGCCTGGATTTTTTTCTCTGATTAAATAATTAATATAATCGGTTTGTTGTTCTGCAAGTTGAATATCCTCTGGTCCTTTTGGTACAAACTCTACAATTTTCTTAGTACCAAAAAATGTACGCATGATTGAGGGAAGCATAAACAATACACTTTCTCTTACATCAGTAGAAACATATTCTGACTGAAGCGTGCTTGTGCCTTCTGGTTCAGTACCAAGATAATATTCGGTTGATTCTGCTCTTTCTGATCCGACTTGATGAATGAAATCTTTTGCATCATCCATTTCTGATTTAATAACACCGACAAGGTTATCCATGCTCATTGCTTCTTGCACTTCTACCTTGACTGTTTCTTCTTTGATTTTTTTTGCCATAAAATTATCCAACTCTAATTATTCTTGATTTAAGTGGTTGTCTAAAATTATAGCCGAATTGACTTCCACTTCCACTAAAACTTGCAGCACTACTTGCCATTGTCAATGCAAGTGCATCTGCTTTATCTGGAGACTTGATACCTCTCTTGCGCATCTCGTCTTTACTTTCTATTTTTATTTTACCACTAGAAGTATATTTATATAAGGGGGAAGCTAACTCAGCTTCTAATTCATCATCAACTGGTAATCTACAATCTCTATGCGCCAACCAATCTTTAATTGCAAACCACAGCTCCGCACGCAAGTTTAAATAATTTTTTTTAGTCGCTGGTGCTTCAGCAACGTTCACGCCACGCACAGGCAAGTTCTGCTCGGCGAGTCTGTCGACTACGCCTGCGCCCAAACCAATAACATCAACTAATATTTCTTGTGGTCGTTCAATCGCAGTAGCATCATCGTATCTATTTTTTATCACCCCACAAAATTGCATAAGATCCATAGAAGGG
>VMHT01129707.1_pt1 | contig 12372 bp, 16 predicted proteins | sample 4693611 | NCBI WGS metagenome assembly VMHT01 (sample SAMN12280063, study PRJNA550983) | marine metagenome | isolation source: seawater sampled from same location over 5 years 0.02-0.2 micron viral filtrate | place: USA: collected off the coast of southern California halfway between the port... ...
TAGCCTTTTTCATTAAATTGTATTCATCATATATGTCGAGAGATCGAATCATCAAAATATCATATCAAAAAAAAGGATAATTCAAATTTTTTTGTGGAAATTAATTCACAATAACAAAATCAGCTAACTCTTTAAAACCATCAACATTAGTAGGAGATGTTCCATACCAAGTAAATCCAATATAGACCTTGTCTGCGTGTTCGTGAAAAGCTATATTACATTCTTGCCCGTCCGCCGTCTCGAGATAGTTAAGACACCACATACCAGTCATACTATCAGGTATTAAATACCAAAAGTAGATCTCCTCCTTATCACCATCTTCATTCTCTGGAATATAATCAATATCATCATAATTAATTGCCTTCTTGAATAAATCGGTAATTTCTACCAATTGTTTATAAAGTTTTTCTGCTTTAGTTTCAGACATCGAAATATAATATCTCTGAATAAATACATTTCAAATTTTTTTATGGAAAATTAATATGACTTTAAGAAAATATGAGGTTGCCCGACGAATGTATAGACATTATAAAACAATACAAAGAAATAGGAGAATTAAACGATTTACTCGTCAATATCTATAGATTTAATTATAGTAGAGTTATTAAGGAATTACAATATGTCGAATACCAGTTTTTCGATCACATCTGATGGAAATAATGAAAGAATAACTCTTGACTTGACTCAATGGGGAATATTTATAAGTAGTCTTCTTCTCAGTTTTGGGGGGTGTTTGGGAATTATTATAGCAAATCTACGGAAATCCAATTGTTCGGAAATAGATTGTTGTGGACTATCTAAATGTAGTAGACAAAACCTACAAATAGATGATGTATAATTTAAAAATTTCTTCGTAGAATTCAGCCGATGGGTTCTTATTTTTCATCTTCTATAGACGATCCAGATTTGATTTTAAGTAAAAACAAAAAAAACTATAATTATTATTTTGGTAAGGAAAGGTGTACCCACATTTCTAGACGACACTACAGGGCTTACACCCGTGGAATTTTTTACGGTTACTATTTAGACGAGGAACAAGGAGATATAGACTACTTGATCTTATAAGGCTCAATCCCCGTCTTGATATAATATCGCCTCCCTACAGGGCAAAATCGGTAGGCTCCCTTACAGCACCGATACCTACCGTGTAGTCTACCGTTTTTAAAGTACTCACTGATCTGTGCGTTTATTATATTGTGCTTAATATCCGCCTTTTTTGTTAGTTCTATATAATAACTATCCATAAATTTATTTCTAGTGGCTCGTTCTTTTAGCTTTTTTCTAGTTTTATTCCAACTATCGGGCATACAGTTCATCACCGTTTCAAAATAATCGTAGGCACTACTTTTCAAAAACATCTCCCAAAATATTGTTTGAGGAATATAGTCAAATAAATCTTTAGGTATTTTTAAGTGTTCTTTATCATTTTTCTTTTGTTCTACTAATTCACGAGTAAAATCAAAATCCATAGTAAGTAAAGTATCACAAATTTTAAATTATTTTGTTTAAAAAAAATAAATTTGAAAAATAAGTGTATAAAGACAATTTCAACTAATTGTTTAATGAAGGATAATAAAATAAAAACGAATTATAATATGGAGTTTAATGAATACCTTGATATAGAGGGGTGTGCTTGGTTTCTTACCTTATCCTACGAAGAAAAGACCAACCTATTCACACCAGATGATTTGGAAGAAAAAATAAAAATACCAAATGGTCTTTGTAAGGGTAGTGGAAGAGGAACAGTCTTTAGAACACAAAGGGATAAGGAGGTCAACTACAAAGAGTATATGGATGATCTCACTAAGTTTTGCGTTTTTCACTTTGAAAAAGGTAAGCCCTATGTAAGAATTCAATACGCCCCAGCAGAGGGAAGGAAAGGGGGGAGAGTGTACACCAAGCGTAGGTTTTCGGGACAAAACATTCCCTCTGTCCTCAGACCATATCTATTGGCGGACGGGCATTCTGAACTCGATATGAGTAATGCATTTCCTACTATTCTCTATCATATTTTAAACAAGACTTGTGTTATGAACCTATCCATTACCCACCACTCGGGTGAAGTAGAATTGAAAGAAACTCCCTTTGCTCTCAAGACATTTAAGAAGTTTATAGATAATCCCGACCACTACCGAACCAAATGGGCGGAAGAAATGAAAGTAGATAAAACTAGAGTAAAACGTTTAATTAATAAATACCTCAACAAAGATTTAACTAATTTTAAATCTTGGTCGGAGGACGTTAGTCTAGATATTTCCAAAGGCGATGAGTGTGTCTGTAATTCCAAATCTTTTATGAAGATAATCAACGGTGTAGCCAAAGCAAAATATCATTGCTATCATTTTGGAATCTATGAAGGTGAAAAAGATAATACAAAGCATAATCCAATCTCCTCTGGATATAGTTTATTGTTGGAACGACAAGAAAAACGAATGAGGAAGATTGCTATAGACCTTCTCCAAACTTTGGGAGGCTCGAACCTTTCTATTATCCCCCTCCACGATGGTATCATTACTAATGTCGATATTGATGAGGCTCTCATTGAAAAGGTAGAAGAACTTACCCAATCGGTCAACCCCTATATTAAGTGGGCAAGAAAGGACATCGCTCATATTAGAAAAGAAGTAGATTATTCAAAAATAGACGGATATGATTTTCAAAAGGCAAGGTGGGAAGAAAATGCATTCCTCATCAAAAATATTTCAGGTACAACTAGTCGAGCTGGAGCAATCGGTTATTATTTCAACAACCTAGCTTACAGTCTTAAAGACTTCCAACAACTTATGAAGGAGTACACCTACCTAAATGGTGCTGGGAAAAGGGTAAATATCCAAGCCGAGTGGGAGGCTGACCCTAACAAGAGAAGTTATGATAATCTAAAGTTTATTCCCTTTCCAGTAGGTCAAACTGATCCTTGTGAATTATCTAACGATTACAATACTTTTAAGGGCTTTCCTAGATCCTTAAATGATAATGATAATAAGTATGACTGGGACAGTAGGCTTTTAACACCCCTAGAAATAGTCAAAGATATAATTTCCTACCTTACCACTGAGGAGAAAATGGAGGAGATTATTCTTAGTTGGTTGGTGGATCTAGTTCAATACCCTCACCGCCCCAACCAAAAAATTCTAGTGATTAAAGGTTTAGCTGGAACGGGGAAGTCCACTCTCTTTAATATAATAGAAAAAATGCTTGGCTCAGAGCATTTCTTGTCCGAAGCTACCTATCCCAATGTTTTGGGTGCGGAAACCCCCGATGTGGAAAACAAAATAGTGTTTAAGTTTGAGGAGGGAGAGAGGGAAATGTCTAAAAAGTGGATGGCTCAAATCAAGTCCGCCACTACCGCCCGAACTATTCCTATCAAGAGAAAATACATTCCCACAGTAAATATAGATCACATAGCCAGGTGGGTAATTATTTCCAACGAGCATAATCCAATAGAACCAGATAGAAGAACTCTTATCAGCCAAGTTAAATCTCATATCTTTATCAATCCCCACGATATTTCGGTTCTCTACAATACTTATCTGAAAGACCGAGAGTGGTTAGATATTCTCTATACCCAGCTTCTTACCTACAAGGGGGCGATTAATATGGTAGCCTTTGAATACATCTCGGAAATCCAAACCGAAAGAATAGTGGAAAAGAAAACTATTATCCACTACTTTTATGATGTCTTGGTTTATCACCTAGACTGGTTGATGAAACATAAAATTTTGTTATTCGAACTAAGACCCCCAGACAAAAAGTTCACTCCTTTGAGCGAAGAAGAAAAACTATACCACAAACAATGCATTGAAGAAATGAAATCCACCAAAAGGGTTTACATTACAAGGTATAATTTAAAAACTAAACTTTTACCAGAACTCGCTACGGTCTTAAATAATAGTAAAGAGTTTGACTATTCCCACCCTACTTGGGAAGACGGAAGGGATATTAAGGATTTAACCACCACTAATAAGTCTTGTATCACAATGATCAAAAGAAACGAGATGGATTGGTTAGCCCATTCCAATCCAGCTTGTATAGAGATAAAGCTTGATCATCTTAAGGCAGTAGTCGACCGAGCCAATCCAAACATTAATGCTAACACGGAAGAAATGGACTGGGAGAGCCTCAGGTCTGGCGATTTAGTTTTGTAATATTTATAAAACTATACTTTTTACTCTTTTTTTTATTTTTTCTATTCCAATTTTTGATGGTGTTTTCACTCACCATATTAAATCCCATTACTCGGTTAATTAAAAAAACTACTTCCTTTATAGAATTGGCGTGAATTTGTACCTCACTACACTTCTTTTTGTTTATGTTGATTTGATAGTAAATATTTTTCATCTAGTAGATACAAATATCTATAATCTTAAATCCTTAAATAAATATATTTAAGAAAAGTGTAATAGTTCACTTTAAAATGAAGTTAAGTACAACCCCAATTATCGTAATTTCTATGGAAAAAAACCTAGAACGCAAAGCTCATATATACGCCCACCTAAAAGAAAAGCATAATTTAAATTTTGTAATTATAAATGGAATTGATGGAAAAAAAGAAGGACAAAACTTTCTACAAAACCAACTTATTAAGGAAACTGGAAAGTGTTGGTATGTGAACTTTCAATCCAAAGGCACGAAAGATCTAACGGTCAAAGAGTGTGCTAGAATGGGTTGTTATCTTTCTCATCTCCTGGCTATGAAGTATGCCGTTAATGAAGGATGGGAGAAAGTAGTTATACTGGAAGATGATATTGTTTTACACTATGATCCTAGGATTGAGGTGGAAATACCCGCCAATAGTAATATTGTTTATTTGGGAGGATTTGTTGAAAATAGAGGGGGTAAGTATCTATACCAAGTAGGACTAAACCGAATCCATAAGGATATGATGAAATACTGGTGCTGTCATAGTTATTTTGTAAACAACTGTAAAACACAACTAAAGATTTTAACATCACATCGTCCAACTGCTTTGGATAGTTATTTTAATAGGTATGTCTGTGAAAATAAACACGGTGGAAGTTATTTTTACTATCCTCCTTTAATAACTCAGAGTGGAGCATTGCCTTCAACAATTGATACCAAAAATCCCTTTAGTCAGAAGACTCGTTTTCTAACTTAGGAAGGTCATCTAGAACCCTTTTACCCTTTTGCTTTTTCATATTACTTTCCCTTTTTAGTTTTTCCTCCCTTATCTTTTTAATTTCATCCTGAGCGTCTTGAATAGCTTTTTTGGTTTCTTCTACCCATTTATCATCTTTTAAGATTAGGTTTCCATCCTTATCATAGTCCTCGGGATGAAGCTCTTTATCGTTTTCGTATTGACTTCTTTCCTTGACCGCTTCATCGTATTCCTTTTCATATTGTTGCTTTAAATTGGCTAAACGCTCTTTAAACCTAATATCTACCATTGCTTCATCACGAGCCATAGCATCTGTATCAAGGACTATAGTTCCGTCTTTTAAAGAGGCAATATAGGGATCTATTAATTTGGGATTTAAACTTAATTTTCCATCTGAATCAGTTTTAAACAATTCTCGTTTTTGTTCTATTAGTTCCATCATTGAATATTGTTCTACCACCAATCTTGAACTGGAAAGCATTTCATTAGTCCAAATCTTTTTTTCCTCATCAGTCCATTCTTCTTGTTTTTGAAAGATTAAGGCATCTCTCATAATCAATTGTAGTTGTTTTAAATAACCTATTAGTAAATTACGACTTTGATCCTTCGCATATTCTATTCCATCAACATTACCGTCTTTATCCTTATAATTTTCAGGATCGATATTTTCTACCGTCAGTTCATATTGAATAGGTTTGCGGGGGAGTTTAGCCTCTTTTACTTCCTTTTTAGCTTCCTTAACCACTTCGTTAATGCCTTCCACTTCGTTAAATGTATCCTCTGCTATAATTTCTCTTTCAGATTTCATATAAATAGACTAGACAAAATTTATCACTGCATTAACCTCACCATCATTAATATTGGGGTAAACTGTAGTTGTATTAGCTTTGGCGATATAATTAGGTTTCGCATAAAGGGTTTTATCTTGGAGAGGACGATAATAACTATCTAAACCAGGCATTGGTCGGTTGTTAGCAGAATAATAAGCTACTCTTTCCAATCCAGTATTGACTACTCCTAGATATTCTCTACGTCTTTTTTCTCTTATGTCAGGTGTTCCGTACAATTGATATTCTTTTCTATTAGGTCCTCTTTTGGGTAGGGCGTTCATTGGATTCGGTTGGGTCATCGCAGGGTTGGTATTACCACTATAATTGTAAATGGTGTTAGACCAAGGGCGGTATAGTGGAGGGCGTTTTGGGGGGTTATTCATTTAAATTCTAGAGTTATATTTTTTTTAATAATCTTGGCTTTATTATTATTCTTTCTTTTTAATTCCTTCATAATACTCCTTTTAGGGTTTCTATACTTTTGAGTTTTTTTTCGCAACTTTTCATATTTTCTCAGAATTTGCTCACACCCATCTGGTAGAGGAATACCTCCAGTTAGTTTATTGAAATCAACTTGCTCACATTGAAAGGGTCTAAAATCCAGCATTGATGCGTTAAAAATAGGAGTTGATTTAAAACCTCCAGTTTTATTATGACTGGTATCATTTGCCTCCCCCTGATAGTCAAGTTGATGTTTTGGAATCTCTATTACTTTAAAGTTTTTTCTCTCAGGAAATAGTTCCCCTGCTGGTTTGGGTCTGTCAAGTTTTTCTAAGCTATCGAAAAATGCTTGATGTTGTTCGATTATCGTTCGTTTCCGTGAGATTAATCTATTAGACATTACCATAATGGAACTTAAAAATGAATCATCTCCTCCGCAAAACGGAGAATTGGTAGAAGAGGCTGTGCCTGATCCTGTTTTTAAAGAGCCACCAGCACCTCCAGGAGTAGGAAAGCCTCCAGACTATGTACTTCTACCATCAGTTGGAGAGACTCCTATTCCCAAAGTAAGTTTTGATTGTGAAGATTGTGGAAAAAAATGTAAGACAAAAGGGGGTTTAACTAGGCATAAAAACACCGCTTGTAAAAAGAATAGCCAAGCGAAATTAAAGGATGTCCCAATAGAGAAAACCATAGTAGCGGAAGCAGAGGCAATAGATATAGAGCAACCATCTAGTCCTATACAAGTTAAAATTACAAAAACCAAAAGAAAAGCCAAAAAACCCAAAAAGCCAATACATATCAAAAGGGAAGTGGTTTATGAAAATAGCAGTAGCGAGGAGCTAACAGACAGTGATGAAGACGACTACTTGATAAAAAAAATCTATCAAGAGTATGAAAGGGAAAAGGAACTAAGACGGAAAATAAGAAGGGATAAAAAGAAAAAGGTAGCTGTCCACGGGGAAGAACAAAGTAGAACAGCTATCACCAGGGAGAGACATAGTTCAATAAAAAAACCGCGGTTTATATAATGAGAGAACTATCAAGTGGTTTTCAAAGGGAAGTACCAAAATTCAATTGTGATGGTGAGTTTCCTAGGATCCCTCCTCCGTTTCCAAATTCTACCTTTGCGATGTTTATAGTTGGAAAACCTAAAAGTGGAAAAACTAGCTTTGTCATTGATATACTTTGTAATAAAAAAAGACCTATTTATCACCGAAAGTTTGATTGGGTGTACATCGTTCAACCTGAATTGTCTCGTCATTCTATTAAGAAAGATCCTTTTCGAGGACTTCCAGAAAGTCAAAAATATGAAGATTTTAATTTACACACCCTCAATGAAATTTATGAGAAATGTTTAGAAAGCACTAAATTAGGAGAAAATACCCTTCTATTTTTGGATGATGTGGCTAGTCATTTAAAAAGTGGGGGTAGGGCTTTGGAACAAATGTTTATGAAATTACTCTTTTTAAAAAGACACCTCCGACTTTCTATAATTACCGCAGTTCAAAGATTTGGTAGTCTTCAAAAATCAATTCGTGCCGCCCAAGATATAGTAGTTCTTTTTGCCCCAGCCAATAGGGCAGAGAGAGCAATTATCTGTGAAGAATTTATTGATCTTCCACGCAAGACTACCCAAAATCTGATGGATCAGGCTTTTGTAGAAAAACACGATCTACTCTTTCACGAACTGGGAACAAAGGACTACTATCGTAATATGAACAAGATAGAATTCACCCCAGAGGAACTAACTTACTAAAAAGTGTATTTTTACACTCCCTTTTACTTTTCATTTTTTTCGGGCGTTTCTGAAAGTATATGGAAAACACCACTTTTTCTCGGATTTGGAGAAAAAACCCCTTTTTAGAAATAGTTTTCAAAAACGCCTTAAAAAATGAAAAGTAAACGGGGGTGTATTTATACACTTTTTATATGGATATAGAAGAGATTAGGGAGAAAAGTAAGAGAGGAAGTAAGGGGAACGCCACTAAACAGCCGTTTCTCCTATTCTCTTTTTCATTAACTCAAATATCTGTTCGTCTTTTTCTATTCCAATAAATTTTCTCTTCATCGATTTACAAGCTATTCCCATTGAGCCACTCCCAGCCGTTGGATCACACACAACATCACCTTCCTTCGTCCAGTATTTCAATAGAAACTTCATTAGATTTACAGGCTTTGCGGTTCGGTGTCCCGTTTTGTTATCATTCTTATACTCACACCAGCTAGAAATATCACTAGAAGGTAAAGGGTGAGATAAAACTTTAGAAGAATGATTTTTATCATAATAAGTTGGGTCTTGTCCCCTAGACTGGAATTGTTTAAGATACACATCATTTTTACTATCGGTAATTTTAACTTCCCCAGTTTCGTGGCTACTCGTATCATAATCTGGTGTTTTTTTAGCAAAACAATATAGAAGCTCGTGGTCTTCGGTAGGTTGAGTTATATCACTAGTGGGTAATCTTTCTTTATGTTTTTTTGATATTATAGACTTCTTTTCCTTCCCATAAACACAATAGAAAGGTTTTCTATTGACTTCAAACTCTAATTCAAACTCTTTATGGCTACTAGTATCATAATCTGGTGTTTTTTTAGCAAAACAATAGATCATTTCGTGCTGACGCATTGGTAATTTATAGGCATTTAAAAAGCCACTCTTCTTGTTTTTCTTCCAAACTAGATCCCATCTAAACCAGCCTTTTGGAGCGTGTTTATATAGTTCAAACCCAAACTTGGTAGTTGTGCTAAAAAAGAAGGGTGTTCTTTCGTTTTTAGCTAATCTTTTTAATTGTACCCAAAGTTTATCTAAGTCTATCTTCTTGTCCCACTTACAAGCCGTTTGTCCGTAAGGAAGATCTAGAAAGAAAAAATCTACTGACTTGTCTTCAAACTTTTGTAGTTCCACTAAACAATCACCATTTACTAAGTTCATACTTTATAATATACATCTATTTTTTCTTTTCGTAGGCTTTCCTTAAACAGCCATTTCTGCTATTTAAAAATATCTGGATCAATTAATAGTAAATTATTACAATATCTTTCGTCCCCACCCCAGGAGCGTTTGCTTAGTTTTCTAGGTTTTTTGATATATTTTGATTTTGCCCTTTCTAAAATCTTATCCCTGTTCTCTTGGTATTTTTGTTTTTCGTTCATTAGTTTTCTTTCTTTATTTTTGATATAATAGTCATTTACAACTTGTTTTCTCCGTAGAAGAGACCACCATCTATCAGGGTTTCTTTTGTTTATACAATCAAAATTTCTTATATAATATCCTTCTCTTATAACGGCAATATGAAGATAAGGTATACCTTCTTCTATAATTTTCATAATAAATGGTCGTTTCATTTTCCAACTAGAAGTGGGTGATCCACTACGATTTCTGTGATTTTTTAATCTTATAGTTGGATTTGTTGTAGAACCATAGTAAATCTTACTATCTATATCAATTAATTTATAAACACAATAAGACATAAAACATTTATAAATTTTAATGATTTAAATCAAATTTATTTTTTCTTTTCGTAGGCTTTCCGCCCTTTAATTCTATGACCGCCTTCATCTCGCACCATTCCTTTACCTGGAACAAAATTTAAGTCTCCAGGGCGGGATAGAGAGACACTACCTTTACCGTGTTTTCTTCTTTTGATTCCATCAATTATTTTTCTCATTCTATCGAATTCGCCTTTAGTCATTGAGACTCTACCTGAACTTTCGTGTCGAACCATTTTTATAATTATATTATATATTTTATTTATATATATGGAAAAGGTGAAAAGAATAGTCAAACAGCGAAGAATGGAAAAAACCTCAGTGAAAAACAAAGAACCACCCAGGGCTAAAACCCGTGTCTTAGAAAAAAGGGGAGTAGGCAGAGGAGTCCCCACCTTCCACCCCATAAAAGGTCTTAACATTCCAATAGATAACCCACAAACACTAGACCAGGGTCAGTTCTATCATTTAAACCAAAGGAAAAATAAAGTAGAAAACCAACTATTAGATCCAGATATAGAGCGTGAAGGTATAGAAAGAGAAAGCACTTACAATGCCCTCTACGAATTAGGTCAAAATAGACCTCCCCAGCCATCTCAAATAGATAATAATCCTTATGAATATCTAGAAGTAGGGGGAAGATCAGTTGCTTCAGCACAATGGTTGAGAGGAAACGGCTATTCTCTTAACAATAGAGCAGACGACGGAGGGATGGCTTATGAAAATGCTAGACTTAATAAATGGAAAAACGGAGCAATTCAACTTTCTAGACTTCAAGGTAATTTTATTGGAAGTGCTAAAACTAATATGATGCCCCTTGATGCTAATGGTAGGAGAATGAACGAGCAACGAGCTGATAGTATAGAAAAAATAAGAGGAAGAAGACGGCAAGAAGCTGAGGAATATATTGATAGTGTAGAAAAAACTATTCCTTACTCTGGATATTCAAATACTGGTAGACCCCAGCCGAATCAAGCGGTTCATCTTGGAGTTAGTATCGGTGGCTTTCAAGCTGACCAATTTATTCCTAAACAAGAAAACATCAACCCTAGAAAAAGAGAGCGGATTGATACTAATCCAATTTTCTCTTACTAGATCAATGAATGATGATCTTCGAGAAAAATCTACCCTTGCGAATATCGCTTACTATAACAATCCAGCTAGAAGAAAATATGGTAAGGCTAAAGGATTAAAATACCTAGAAGATCTCTCAGACCACAACACGGCGGTTTTTTTTAAAAAAAAAGATGACGAAAAAGATGGTAAAATAAAAGTTGCCTATAGAGGTTCAATTACAGGGTCAGATTGGTATAACAATGCATTTAAAATGACTGATGGTCTGTCTTTTACTACAGACACTCCTTTTTCTCAAGATCCAGATTTTATTAAGGATAAGACTACTCTTGATCAGATTAAAAAAGATTATCCTAATGCCGAAATAGAACACATTGGACACTCTAGGGGTGGAGCAAGAGCTAGGGCAGGGTATTACCATAGTGGAGGTAAAGCTATTACCTATAATAGTGCTTTTACTCCCAATGAGAGAAAAACCTACAATAAAGCGAAGAAGGAAGACATTAGAAATGTCAGATCGGACAAAGATGTAGTAAGTGCTTACTTACCGAAAGAAGATACTATTCAACTACCTACCAAGGAGAAACCAATTCTAAGCAGTGGGGCAAAATATTTAGCAGGATTGGGAGTAGGGGCTACTGCTGGATTTTTCGGAGTTGATAGTAAAACAGCTACAGGGGCGTTTAATACGGGAGTATCGGTGGGCAATGCAGTAAAACAACGAGCCGACGCTCATAGTATGGTTCAGTTTTTACCTGAAGAGGAAATGGGAAGATTAGCTAAAGAAGAATCGGGTAGACACTACGACCAAAGAGATCTAGACGGGCAGAGTTTTCCAGAGGCATTTCCTAGATTAAGGGGAACAGCAAGAAAATTTGCTAAAGAGGAACTTAAAAGGAGGGCTACTCTTGACCTAACGACTCCTCCACAGGGTAGATTAAGAGGTTCTCGTCCTTTACCAACGGTACCAGCGGAAGCTATACAAGAACCAACTGTAGAGGAGCCAGAAGATCTCCCCGAAGATCCAAGAATACAAAAAGTAAGAGATATTGCTAAAATCCAAAATGTTCGAGAAAAGATGAAAGAGGAGTCTATACCAAAAAAGCCACTATCAAAACCAAGGGAAAGAAGAGTAATGGACAAAATACAAAAAGAAATAGCAAAGCAGAGAGAAGATGAACCTCTTGACGAAGGTGAAGGAGAAAGACTACTAGATAATTTAACCAAGCCCTCAGAAGCAGAACAGCTAAAAGTTGATGATGATCTTCAATATCAAGAATTAACAAGCGGTGGTTTTCTTTATTTACATAGTGGTACAGGAAATACCGATGGTCGTTTTGTAAATTTTGCTAATAATCCTTATGGGCAAGATGACCATATACAACAATGTTGGTCTACCGACTGGTGGACTGGTAATGA
>VMHT01198462.1_pt1 | contig 12372 bp, 2 predicted proteins | sample 4693611 | NCBI WGS metagenome assembly VMHT01 (sample SAMN12280063, study PRJNA550983) | marine metagenome | isolation source: seawater sampled from same location over 5 years 0.02-0.2 micron viral filtrate | place: USA: collected off the coast of southern California halfway between the port... ...
AGTCTTTATAAATGCTGCTAAATCATGGGACAGACAGAGAAAGTTTACTGATAAGTGGGTAGGAATTCGTTTAAAATACGACAATATTACAAAAAAATTAATAAATTTGTATTCCACCGAAGTGGCTGCAAAAAAATTCTATAGATAGTTATGGCAAAGAAAAATAATAATGGAGGTGGTAACGACACAATAAGAGTAAGCGCAAACGATCAAGCACTTGTTAGAAAAAAGCTTCAAAGAAAGTTTAATGGCAAAATACCAAAGAACGCAGTTCTTACTTATAACAAAGGTACTAAGAAGTATACATATACAGTTATTCCAGAGACTCCTAAGGTAGATCAAAAAAAGGAAGGCGGATACCCTAAGAGTGATCCTAATGATTTTATGAAGCGTATGGGTTACTACCAAGCAGGTGGCTTAGGAGCTGCACCTATGTATGGAGCTAATACCATGCCTGGTGCTCCAGAGACTGCGTCAATTACTTACACGGAAGCAGACCCTGCTAAACTAAAAGCATTAGAAGAGGAGCTACAAGAAGCTCAAGAGTCTACAAAGTATCAAGATGAAGCAGAGGCGGCAGTTAAAAAGCAAGCTTCTACTATTAGTGGTATAGAACAAGGACTATCACAAGGTGTAAAAGTTGCAGATAAACTTGGCGTATTTGATAAACTTAAACAAAAAGGTATTGAAAAAGCTGCTGAAAAAGCTAAAGAGCTAGCTGCAAAAAAGGCTGCAGAAACCGTTGTACAGAAAGGAACAGAGACAGCAGTTCAGGGTGGAACCGGAGCTGCCGCTGGGGCAGCCGGTGGTATAGGCATGGGCGGAGTTGGAGCTATTGCATCACTTGCAGGTGAAGGTATTAAGATGGCATCTGATGATCAAGATGCTACTACAATGAATGTAGGAGAGACAACTGGCTCAACTTTATCAGGTATTGGTACAGGTATTGGTGCAGCTATGTCAACTGCAGCGCTAATGGGATCTACATTAGGTCCTGTAGGAACAGCGGCTGGTGTTGTAGGTGGTGCTATATATGGTTTAGGTAAAGGTCTTATATCTAGAGGTAAAGCTAGAAAAGAAGAAGCAACAGCTGAAAGAAAAAAAGAACAAGAGTTAGCAAGAATAGGAGCAAAAAAACGAACAGAGCAAATGAAGTCTAAAGAATACTCAGGCTTTGACTTTGGTTCTGATGTAGCTAAGTATGGTGGTTACTATCAAATGGGTGGTGTACAGCTACCGGGCGGTAGTATGAATCCTATACCAGGATCTGATGCTGTAGAGTTTAAAGGACAATCACACGATGAGGGTGGTATCATGGTAGATCCTATGACTGAAGTAGAAGGTGGAGAGACTATGGATCAAGTTACTATAGCTAAGAAGGGCGGTAAAAGAGATTACTTCTTCTCACAACACTTAAAGATGGGAGGTAAGTCATTTGCACAGAGACATAAAGAGATACTAAAGAATGGCGGAACTCAAAGAGATGTTGATGCTCTAGCCAAGCTACAAGAAGATAAAGCAGGTAGAGATCCTAATGCTGTAAAACTAGGAGCAGGTGGATACAATATGTATGATAAGGGTGGAGAGTTTAAGAATTATACACAAACTAGTTATAATAATGATGTAAATCAAGACGGTATTGATGATTTTACTCAAGGAGTAACTACTAGAACTCAGTATGTTGATGAAACTGGTATGTTTATGACTGATAAAGAGCGTCAACAAAGAGACTTTCACTTTAGTATGATAAATAAAGGGTTTGTATGGGATGCTGAAAAAGGCGTTTACTATAAACCTGAATTACAGGAGGAAGGGGAGCAAGAGGAAAAGAAGCCTGTTACTACTACTACTGATGACAAGAAGAATGAAGAGAGACAGACTCTAGAGTATATTGAGCCTAAGACAATTAATAAAATAGAACTTCCAAAGTCTGAGATCGAGCTGCCGCTCGCTGTGCTGCCTGATGATTTGAAAGATGATGATAAGAAAAAGAAAAAGAGTAGAGTATTACCTAAAGGTTTAAAGAACAGCGATCTACTTACAAGTGCAGCACAGATAGGTCAGCTTATACCTGCAGCCGCAGCATTTGCTACTAAACCTAAGTACATGTCTGAACCTGGAAAGGTTAATAACATAAGAGCTGAAAGATTAGATAGAGTAAGCTATAACACAGAGCGTGCTCAGAATGCAGCTGACGCTAGAGCTATGAACAGATTCATTGAAAATAGCGGTATGGGGCCTGCAGGTATTATTGCTAAGATGGCATCTTATGGACGTAAACAGGCAGGTGACTTAAAGATTGCTGCTGCAGAAAGTAGAGCAAACACTGAGATTGGTAATCAAGAAGCTCAAATAGCTATGCAAACTAAGATGGCTAACCAGCAAGCTAGATTAAACAACATAAAGAATGCTATGTATACTGATGAGTTTAACAGATCTGCTGATGCTGCAGTAGAAGATAGAAAGTTAATGGCGTTAGACAATGCGTTTAAATCTATGGCTACTATGAATACTGATAGACTTAAGTATGATGCTCAAGAAAGATTAGCACAAGCCATATCAGGTCAAACAGGTGTGTATACAAGAGAGCAGATTGGAAAGATGGTACAAGATAGTCTTGGCTTACAGCCTGGCAGTGGAGAGTATACGAAGGCAGTTCAGGATTACTACATGCAAATGCTTAAGAATCAGCAAGAGCAACAAAGCGCTATGTACGGCGGAGTTAAAAAATATATTTAATTATGGCAAACAAGTATAGTAAATATAGTCTTACACCTTATGTATCTCAATACGTAGACCCACAAAGTGTACAAGTAAATCAATTACTAAGACAGCGTTATGATAATAACAAGCAGAAGCATGACTTAGTAGAGAGAAGCTTAGCTGGTATTCAAGTGGGTAGTGGTGATCAGTTTATAAAAGATAATGCTATAGCTGATATAAATGATAAGATGGCAAACACAGTTATGGTAGGAGACTACGAAAACTCTGGTGCTATTGTAGATGGTATTGCTCAAGACTTTGCTATGAATGAAGGACTTAAGCTAGCGTCGCAATCTTATGCAAACAGACAGGCAGAAATAAAAGCTGCTCGTGAGATAGAGATGAAAACTGGTAGAAAGGTATTAGACTTTAATGCGGTTAGAGATCCAGAGACAGGAGAAATAACTGGTCATGCTTTTGATACACATCAATCTTTCTTTCAGAATGAAGATGGTTCTATGTCTCGTAACATATACCACGGTGGTACAGAGTTAATGATGGACTATGTTGCTAGGAAGATGCAGATACTACAAGGTATCGCTAAGTCTGGATCAGGACTAGGTGATAGTGACATTGCGGGTCTACTAGAAAGATGGACGGGTGTTAGTGGTGCTAAGGCTGATAGAATAGCTGAAGGTTTATTAGAAGAATACTTAGGAACATCAGAGGGGCAACAAGAAATAAGAAAGCTTACACAGCTTGATGGGCTAAGTCAAGAGGAAGCATATAACAGCATTGTACAAAGTATGAGAGATGTAGCTGAGAAGCAGGTAGGTCTGGTTCCTTCTTATATGCAGGCTCCAGAGGCAAGTGGTGCGTTAGGGTTTGGAGATCTTAGTAATGTAATGGTACTACCAGGCAACAGCGCTATCGATGCAGGTATGGGGACATTCGAGCAAGTAGAAAAGGATTATGCTACAGCGCTAAATGCAATGCGAGATGCAAAAACTAATGAAGAGAAAAGAGATGCTCAGATACAGCTAGCTAACATAACTAATAAGCGTAACAACATGTTTGCTAACTCTCTGAAGAGTGCAGGTGAAGATGCAAAAAATGCTTACAAGCTAATGCAAGGTTTATTTAAGGGTGACAACTCTAAGTATCAGGCTATAGAACCACTGCTTATGGAGTTAGTTGCAGATCAATCATTCTTTGGTACTGATAGGGCTTTTGGTGGAGACGTTAAGAGATCTATTAATACTGCAGAAGGAGACCTGTTTACTCGTACTAGCTTTAGAAATGTAAGATCTCCACTGCTAGGCCGTGAAGGTGAGCTTAAGAATTTAATGCTTCAACTAGGAAAAGGTATTAATGATATTAATGACATGTTTGGCACTAACTACACTCAGGATGATTTAGCTAATATTGAAAAGATTGCTGAACAATATTATACTATACATAAAGATAAAGGCGGCGATGAGCTATATGAGCATCATACTAATACAGCTGCAATTAAAACTTCAGATAGAATAGCGTTTGCACCTGAAGGATCTACAGAACTTAATAAGGTAAATAATGTAATGAGGGGTCAGCTATCTATGGATAACTTTAACTTTTTAAGAGCAGATGGTACTTTTGCTAGTGCAAACGATATGGAAAAAATAATAGAAAGCGTTGGAACAGAAGGCGGTGCAACATTTGCAGGACTTACTATGCCCGATATGTTTACAGGCACGCAGGCAACTTTAACATTAAACTATAAAGGTAAATTCTACACAGTGGAACCTAAAAATGTTAGTGAAGGTGCAAAACATCATGATCTTATGTCTAGCATTGCAGAGACTTTAGGAATTTCACAGCAGTTTGAAAGTAATGAAGGGGACTATGATGCTTTAGTTCATGGTGAAATGACGTTTGCTGACTTTAATAATAAAAAACAACAGCAGCAACTAGCTCCACTAATTCGAGCAGGATTTGATATGAGCACTATTATGCAAATGGTACAAGATCCTATGGCATTTGATCATAAAAAACTTCCATCAAAACAACAAGCTTTAGCTGCCTACACGTTAACTAATTTAATTAACATAGAAAATAATTTACTAAATTTGATTGGAACTCAAATAGGTATAAGCAGTTTAAGTGAGCTTAGAGAAATAGAGAGCAATCAAGATCATCCAAAACACAATCAGTATAAGGCTATAGAAAAAAGTTACTTTAGCACAACATACGATCCAAAACTATTAGGACTATAACATGGGTATACTAAAAAATTTAATGGAGTTTAAACCTGAGATAGACAAAGACACAGGTTTAGAGGAGGGGTTAACAAAAGCAAAAGAGGCTGAGACTTCGTTGGATGTAGATCCAGTTGAAGGTCAAAGCTTTATGGGTCTTACTCGTAGAACATCTGCAGATCAAAAGTTATTTGAAGATGCTTCAGAGGGAGCTGCAAAATTATATAAAACTCCAGACTTTCTGAGAGCGCCAATTAATATTGAGAATGATGACTTTACAGATCTAGCCGCATATGGTCAAAGCAATGCTACAGAATGGGGTAACGCTGTAGGTAAACTAGCTGGTAAAACTGCTACAGCTACAGTTGGTGGTATAGGAACTATATTTACAAGTTTGTATGGTTTGGGTAAGTATGCAATGACAGACGCTGATTCATCAGAATCTTTTAAGTCTGTATTTGATAATGAGTTTACACGAGGTCTTGATGATATAAACGAAGCTCTAGACTACAACTTACCTAACTATATAGCAAAAGAAGAAAGAGACTTAGGGTTTTTTAAAAGCTTAGGTACAGGGAACTTCTGGGCTAATGACTTTACTAATGGACTATCTTTTATAGCGGGTGCTATTATAACAGAGGCGGCTTTGACAGCTGTTACCGCGGGAACTTTTGGAACCGCAGCGCCCGCACAAGCTATAGCAACAGCGGGTCTATTAGCAAAAGCAAAAAAGATATTTAGAATTGCAGGTAAAACTGCAAAGATGGCTGATAAGATGGGCGACGCTGCTAGGCTGACCCGTGGAGGACTATCAGCAATGCAAAAAGCTAGGAGTGCATCTAAAGTAATGAGACAGCTTGTTACAGGTGCTGGATATGAAGCAGGTGTAGAAGCAAGACATCACTTAGACAATGTAGTAAAAGACGGTGTAGAGAACTTTGTTTCTGAGAATGGAAGACAGCCTACAGATAAAGAGATGGCTGATATAAAAGACATAGCTACACAATCAGCTAACTCTGTATTTACAACTAACATTGCTCTTGTAGGTGGAGGTAACATGCTACAGTTCCCAAAAATATTTGGACCTGGAGCACGTTCTATGTCTGGAAGTTTTGGAAAGATTGTAAGAGACGCAGGAGAGGAGGCTATAACAGCTCCTTATAGAGCAGCATATAAATCTATGGGTAAAGGTAAGTATGTTAGTGCTGCATACCATGCTCTTAAAAATCCATTCTACGAAGGGTTTGTAGAAGAAGGTGGACAGTCATGGTTAAGTAATGCAGGTAGACACGCATCAGCTGAGTACTATTCTAAAAAGGATAGACCTCATGGTGTTAACGCAGCATTAGACTTGATAAGATCTTTGGATGATACATTCATAGAAACATACGGAGCTAAAGATACACAGAAAGAAATAGGTTTAGGATTCTTACTAGGTGCTATGGGTATACCTACATATGCTAAATCTCAAACTACTGGTAAAAGACAGTTTGAAATACAAGGGGGTATTGCAGGTGCCATCAGAGAGCAGAAGGATAAGAGAAGACGTACAGATAAACTAGTAGACTATCTAAACAAAAACCCTAATGCGGCTGCCACTATAAAAAACATGAAGAGTAACTTCGAGAACTTCTCTAGAGCTACAAGCTTACAACAAGAGATGGATGCGGCGTTAGCAGAACAAAACATGTTTGCATATAAAAACGCAGAGAACGATCAGATGTATAGCTATGTAGATTCTAGAATACAGGCTGGATTGTTTGAGCATGTATTAGAAGACTTTGAATCTGTTAGAGAATCTAGTAACGAACAGTTTGCAAGAGATATGGGTTACGATACCTCTACTATGACTGATCAAGAACTTACTGATAGAAAGAACAAAGTAGTAGACTCTGCAATAGAAAAGGCTAAGAAGGTAAAGAAGGCCCACGATCAGATAAACAATAATCCAAAGTTTGCGCAGTATTCAAAAGAAGTAAGAGACATGCTAACACATGCGGTAGCTGTATCAGACAATGTAGATTTAAGGGAAGCTGATTTACAAAAAAGAGTAAACGAGCTGGCTGGTACTACTATAGATTTTAATACTGTCTATAGTGAAAAAGCTCCTACAGTTAATAGGGAGTTACAGAAAATAGAAGATGTACTTAGAAAGGACGATACATTAGAAGACAGTAGTCCTGACAAACTATCACCAGAAGCTAGAGCGGAACTAGAAGTTACAAGAGATGCTCTACAACAAAGTGCTTTAAATGGATTCGGTCAGAACACTCGTGAGGATGCTAATATTATGAATCAGTTCATAAAGAATAATCCTAACGAAGCTGCTAAAACAGAATCTCAAGAAGAGATGCTTTCTACACTTAGAGATCTTAGAATGCTTAGAGCTAGACGTGAACAGTTTATTAACGCATATAATAGTCTGACTGATCCTGAGGGACAAAGAGAAGCGTTCCAGCAGATTGAGTACTACATGGATGACTACAATAAGGAGGAAGCTGAGCGCCAGGCAGTAGCAACTCAGCAAGCTATTAGAGAGAATGATAAGGTAAAGTTCTACAACTTAAACAGAGATGGAGAGGTTGAGATTACAGAGAATGGTAAAAAGAAATATTATAAATTCTTAGACCCAACCACTCTATACAATGTTAAGAATGCTAATGATAAAATATCAATGGATGATATTATGTCAAATGGTGTTCTTAAACCAAATGTATTTGTGCTAGATCAGAATGCAATAGAAAGACGTAAGGTAGCAGAGGCTATAGAGAGAATACAGAAAACTGATACGTCAAGACTAGTAGAGATACAGAAAGAAATAGAGGAGCTAGATAAAAGACTGAACTATGGAGCTGAGGCTATGAGAGTCCAGCTTAAGAGATATGAAACTCGTCGTGACGAAAAAGGTAGGTTTGTAAGTATAAAGCAGTTAGAAAATGATATGATGCTTTCAGAGTCTTTGTATCAAGAGCTTAGTGAAAAGAGAGATCAACTGCAAGGGGATGTAGAAGTTATACAAGAGAACGCTAAGTTCCTAGACCAGATGTTGAAAGAGACTGAGTCTGCATTCATGCTGCCTATGGAGGATAGGGTTAAGCTTGAAAAGCTAGAAAAGCAGGAGGGTTTACAAAAATTAGGAATATCAGGAACTACTTTACAACCTGATGGTAGTGTTAAGCGCGCAAGCAGATCTGAACTAACCGCAAACGCTCAAGGCTCTATAAGTAGAACTGAGCAAGCTCTAGAAGAGCTAATGGATCAGATAGCTGTTCTTGAAGATAGCGCACAAAAGACAAAGAACTATTATGATGTGTTGAAGGATATACTTATGGAAGATAGGTTCTTCAATGCGTATACAAAATTCAAAGAAACATATCCAGGAGCAAATCCTCTAGATGCTGCTAAGTTTATAGAGTTTGCTAATGAACAAGCTGATCTAGCTAATCAATATCCTGAGTTTGCAGATCTATTGGTAAATAGACCAAAGATGTACTCTGAGTTCCAGGACCTGTATAAGAAAAGAGAAGATCAGAGATTTTTAGAAGACGAGTTCTTTGCTACAGAAGAAAAGTTAGAGAAGCTAGAAACAACGCTACGTGCTGCTAAGCAAAGGGAGGCAGCTATGATCGACATGCTAGATAATAAGTACAAGGGCATGGAGAAGGTACAGCGTAGTATTATATTTGGTACAAACTATAACGCCTTACAGAAGAAGCTTTCAGCTATAGTTATAGAAGAAGGTAGAGTATACGATCAGGTGATGGGCAGGGGTGTAATTGCGCCAGCTCCTAAATCTAATGAGGCTGTAACAATAGATGGTCCTAGTAGAACAGCTGACTTTATTTCTAATGAAGATAAGACACATACTAAACCTAATGCATTTGATATAGGATATGGTAAAACTGGTGGTATAGACGTAGAGAATAAGTTTGAGGATACCAGTGAGGAGAACATGTCTTTAGACCAAAGAAGATTCTTTAAGTTTGTTGACAGTATACTACCTAATGATATAAGAAATGATAAGTATGAGCTTCGTGCATTCCACAGGGGTAATGTAGAAAGTGCAGGTTTAGAGCAGAAAGACATAGATGCATTAAACCAAGACGAATTCTTTACAGGCTCAGAGGCTACACCGGAAAACGCTGATATAGTACTAGCGGTTTACGACAAAGTAAATAAAAAATATGTTAGATCAGAGGATGGCGGACTTATATACACAAAACAACTATTGCCTAATGAAGATGGTAGTAAGTTTTCTGGTGTAAACGAAGATAACAAAGCTCAGTTTGATATTCTTACAGAGGCATATAAAGTTTCTAGGAAAAAGATTTTATTGTCTAGAGGACCTGTGTCGTTTAGAATTTCAGGTAAAGGTAGAGGTACCGCTGTTATGCAGAAAGACGCAGATGGTAACTACGTAAAGGGTGCTGCTCTAGGTAGAATAACAAATGATGAAAAGAAACTCAAGAAAATAAAAGTTAATATAGCTACAGGTGTAACAGGTCCTGATGGATTTACAACTATACAAGAGGGTGGTAATAAGTATAAGGTAGTTAGAGGTATGCCATATGCGGCACACAAAGGTTACCCGGTACCACTAGAAACTAGAACACTTACTGATACAGAAATAGAAACTGCTGTACAAATACTTGCAGCATATGGTACAAAGCTACATTCAACTGACAAAGATGTTGCAGCTGCTGCCAACATTATAGAAGGCACTGATGTTCAAGTTCGTCCATACCTTAACAGTTTAATTGGATTCAACAGAAGAGCCACAGACAGTCCTAACTCTAAGTCATTTGAAATATACGCAGCAAGAGAGGGAGATATTACATACCTAAACTTTGCTGGTAATAAGATAGACATAAGAAGTCTAGATCCAAACGCTCCAGCTGATGTAGTTAATAGCACTGACGCTGATGGGAATCCAATCAGTACAACTGTAGATATATACAACGAACCAAGCGTACAATTGTTAAAAGAGTTCTTAGCTACAAAGAATCACAACATAGATAAGAGTCTTTTAAACAAACCTAATAAATCATATACGTCTGTAGTTGTAACACCTGAAGGCACACAACCCGGCACTACATATGATAGCTACAATGATTATCTGTTCTTACAAAGAGAGGATGGTACTACACCTCCACTTACTACAGGTATAGTTCCAATGTCTAAAGATGTAAACAACACACAGATAAAAAGAACATACCTAAAGTATGACTATGGTCAATCTGTAGCTCAACAGTCTCCTATTACTCCTGTAGCAAAAACAGATGCGCCTACAGATCTTACTGAGGGAGCACAAGAGGATACCGGTCTTGATACTCCTGATATGGTAGTTGGGCAAGACTATAATCTTACTGTTACCAAAGCGGATGGTTCACTTATAGGAACCTATGAAATAAGTAAAGGTAATGATAATAAGATAATTGTTAAGAGTGATGATATTGATACTAATGTTGTAAAGATTATTGATTTTTATAATGCTCAGAAAGATTTATCATTTATGGGTGCTGTATCTAAAGCAAAAGAAGTAAGCCCTAATCTTACCGCTGGATTTGAAATCTCAGAAAAGAATGTTATAGTCCCACCAAAAGTAGATGCTGCTAAGCAAACTAATCCTACTAGTGTGGATCAGGCTATACTAGAAGCATACACTGCGCAAGACTCTGAATCAAAGCAAGCTCCATCTACTGTGGACATCTTGGCTAAGTTTGGTGGGCAGATGGAAGATCCTACTATGGGACCTGAAGTACAAGACTTGCTAGCTTCTGAGGTTACAGAGCAGTACAAAGCTGCTAATATACCTGCAGAGATAGCATGGTTTGAAGGTAAGTTTCCTAACATACCAATCAAAGTAGTAGATGGACTTATTGATGGTAAGTCATATGGTAGAACTTTAAATGCTGCTAGAGTATTATTATCAGATCTAGCACAAGAAGGTACAGTATATCACGAAGCATATCACGTAGTAGCGGGTAGATTTACTACTCCTGAAACTAAACAGGAGATAGAAGATGCATTCACAAGACTTACTGGTCAAACAGAAAATATAGAAGAGGGACTTGCTGAAGAGTTTAGATCTTACATGCTAGTAGGAGATAAATATAAGATAGGCAACAAAACAAATAAGGATAGTAATTTTATAAAACGATTCTTTAATGCAATCAAAGAGTTCTTTAACACAATGCTTGGTAGAGGGCCAGCAGTGGACAGACAGAGATTACAACAGTTCTTTGATAGTATTAGAGATAACAGATTTGTACAACCTGTAAACAACCCAGACTTTGCAATGTCTATGGATAAGCGTATTGCACTTGCAGATGGTTCTAAAGTAAGCGTAGATCAAAGCAAGGCTATTACAGAATCATTGACTCGTATAATGTTTGGACACTTGTTTAATGGTCAGGTGGCTGGATTCAGTATGGCTGACTTGTTAGACTTGTCATCTAAGAATAACTCAGATGCAAAGAAACAAAAGATGCAGGAGTTAATGAATGTTACGTATCGTACATACTTTACAAATCTAAATAAGATAAGACAAAACGCAAGCGCAGAAGTACAGCAGGACATAGACAACTTAGCTGCAATGGTTTATCACAATACAACAGCTGTTACACAATCTGTGTTTGACTTCCTAGAACAGTTTAAAGTACAACTAGAGATAAAAGAAAATGCAGAGTCTACTAAGCTAAGAGATAGCTACAATATAAATGAGAACAATGAAATTAATTTAAAGGACACTGCCCCAGCTGCTGTAAAACTATTAATTGCTACACTGCCTGCATCTAGAAGTATGAAGAATACAAATAGTGCTTACGGTTTAGGACTGGTAGACTACAAGCCTTTCTTCAATCTAGTTCTTAAAAGACTAGCAGGTACTGAGTCATTTGCAGATCAGATAAATAAACTGAGAGAGCTAGCGATAGAACACCCGGAGTACGCTGACATAGCTGGTACACCTGGTCCTATTACAACTCTTATAAACAGACTGCAGATAACTAAAGATGCATCCGCATTAACTGCTAATGAGTTTAAACTACAAAGACAGTTTAGACAGCAGTTCCATAAATTTAACAGTGAAGATATTATAGCTATATACGACGCAGAGACTCAACATGTTACATTTATGCCTGCTAACGCAGATAGAGAGTCTGCTCTTATTATGTCAGAGTTTAGAGCTAACTTTAAAGAAAGAGTACAAGAAGGTAAAGGACCTTTCTCTGTAGATCCAGAAACTGGTAGAGTGGTTATAGAGGCTAACAAAGCATTTAATGTTAATGGTCGTCAAATGACTCTTGCTAAGCTTGCAGGTAAAGGAGCCAACATTAATGAGGCTGATGCTCTTGCAATATTAAAGTACATGGGTGTAGAGTTTACTAATCCAGAGTCTCTTAGTACTAAGCAAAGAATGAATATTCTTTCA
>VMHT01039949.1_pt1 | contig 12371 bp, 17 predicted proteins | sample 4693611 | NCBI WGS metagenome assembly VMHT01 (sample SAMN12280063, study PRJNA550983) | marine metagenome | isolation source: seawater sampled from same location over 5 years 0.02-0.2 micron viral filtrate | place: USA: collected off the coast of southern California halfway between the port... ...
ACGTAAAGCTGGTCTTTTATTGCTGGTAAATTATTATCCCATGCTAGTCTCTTTGGAAACTCGTATGGATTATTACAACTGATATGTTTTCTTTTTAGTTCGTAGAAAACCCCTGCTGCTATTGAGGACTTTCCAATACCTGGTCCTCCGAATAAATTTATTAATTTGCTCATAGTGTTTGATATAAACTGAATAAGTAACCACAAAATCCTACTGTGTTTAGTAAGGATAAATTATATTGTTTGGTTTTTTGAGTTTGAATAGTAAGTAGAGCTAAACCAATTAACATCCCTATCTTTCCTATATGTGAATTTATGAAGTATGGTGATACCATCATAATGACTGTACCAAGATATATCACTCCATATTTATATAATTTTTCGTTCATTAGATTTACCTTTCGGATAAACTTTTAATGTTTTTACTTCTTCTTCTGTGAAATTATCAAAGTAAGATGTCTTTAATAATTTTCTATGTGCAATGTTTAAATCGTCTGACCCAGCTATATTAATCAAAAAATAAGGTGAACCTTTTCTTGTTTCTTCACCTGCTGCGGTGTGATGTTCAAACGGTGAAAAACATAATGCTTTAATATCTGTAAATCCTTTTTCTTTCATTAATATTTGAATTGTTTTTTGATATTTTTTTCTATCAACCTCTTCCCATAATAGTCCTTCGGTGTTCATACATATTACTAAGGCTGATGAGAAATCACTATTTTTAAATTTATCTAAGATACCAGTGAATGATGTTTTATTAGGATACCATACTTCAAACATCAATTTATTTTTTTCTCTTTCAGCTTTAACAAAAGGACATACAGGCATACCACCAAAATTCTCATTCGGTATTTCTAAATACTCAGTAATCCAAGTTTTTACTTCTGTTAATATTTTTTTTTCTTTCATTTAAAACCTTGTAAAAAAAGGAGGGAATAAATCCCCCCTTTTTAAATTACTTTTAGAAATTAACAACTAATCCAATATTAGCATATCTTGGTGTTCCTAAGAATACCTCAGCATTATGAGGAAGGTGAAGTTTATCACCGAACCCATTATATTGTGAGTTGTCAACTGCATCCTGTACATACACTGCATCAAGAGCATTGAAAACGTGACCAGTTAAACTCATATCAAGACCACCAATCTTTGGTAGTTTGTATGAACCGTGTAAGTCTAAACGATTATACCCTGGCGCTTGCCATACTTGACTTCTGTCAGCATCATCATCACTACCATCATACTCACGTGCTCCTGGACTCCAATCAGAATAATTCTTATCATACATCTTAAAGACACCTGATAATCTTAATCCTTTAATTGGTGTAAGTTCTGCACCTAAGACATAAGCTGTCTGTGGCATATCACCTACCCATAATCCATTAAGTGCATAAGTGTAAGGTGTGGTTTTTAAACCAATAACTTGACCCTCTGCATTATACTCATTCTCTTGATAGTTACCAGCTGCGTCACCATCGAACTTCCAATTACCAAATGAAACTGCTCCGTTAAAACGAATCATATCATTAAGTTTCATTGAACCTTCAATTTCAAGACCTTGGTGTTTCTGATTGATACCACTTAGGAAAATCACATCGGTATCACCTGAGTCACCTTGACCTGTAGTTACAGATTTAGTTAGGTTTCTATCTTTCCAATCAGTATTGTAAGCACTTACTTTAACTGCAACATTCTCAGTAGAGAAATTAACACCAGCTTCTGAACTAATGAAAGCTTCATTAGCAGGGTCTGATGCAACTGTACCATCAAAGTAGATTACGTTATCCATAATAGGTGGTTTTTGAACGTATCCTGTGTTAGCAAATACACTAACATTATCGTCTACGTCATACATAGCTCCACCTTTAACTTGGAAAGTTGAGATAGCATCTGCTGTAATCACTTCATCAGCAACTGTAAAGTGGTCTTGGTAAGAGTATTTAATACTTGAGACTCCACCCATACCATATAGGTTAAGTTTGTCTTTAGTATAATTACCTTGTACAAATCCACCAATCCAATCAACTGTAGTGTGATTGTGATAAGCGATGATGTCACCTAAACCAACCTTCTTACCATCAGAAGCGTTATCATCAGCATAGTCAACATAATAATCACCACCGAGTAAATCACGAACTTCTCTAGCATGTTCGATACCAGCAGTTCTCCAGTCAAGACCAATTTGTAGTTCTAATTCATCACTAACTTCATAGTTAAGTTTTGAAATTAAACCATAAGTATCTTGTCTATTGATTGAGTTACGAAGAATACCTTTTGAACGATTCATTGTAGCATCAAAATTAGCATCTACGTTGTTTGAATTAGTTGCAATAGCTGCATCCCAATCCCAACCCCAAGGTGAACTTCTGTACCACTTCTGACCATCTACAGCTGGTTTTCTAAATGATGAACCGTATGTACCAGTTCCACCACCTGAACCACCTGACCAATAAAGAACAGAACTTAATCTTGTCTTTTCATTGATAGTCATAAAATGATTTATATTCACTAATGGTTTATGAAAGAAGTTTTCTCTTTCATTTAAGAAGTTACTATTGTATCTTGGTTGATTACCACCACCAAAGAATCCACCAACTCCATACATATACCAATATTGTTTACCTGTATAGTCTGAACTTACAGGAGCCCAATTCTGATTAAATGTACGACCACCTTCTGTTTCAAACTTATTACCCTCAGCGAAAGCAGTGACATCATATCCATCGACATCACCAGCTAACTCTTGTGAGTAAGTAGCAATATTTTGTTTGTACAGATTTTGACCGTGACGTTGTGGAGCACCAATTGCATATAACTCAAATCTATTGTTTTCATTAGCTTGAAAACTTGCACCTAAGTAATATGCCCATGCGTCTGTCCAAGTTGCATCAATGATACCATCACCAGTCTTACGAACTAATGTACCACTAAGTGCCAACTTATCACCCATCATCAAACCAGTATTGTAGTTAAAAGTAGTTTTCAAGAAATTACCTGCACCACCTTCCTGTTTGAATTTACCACCTTTTTCAGCTCCAGCTGGGTTAGTTATGATGTTCATAGTTCCACCGATAGAAGGTGTAGCTAAATTAACAGCTGATAGACCTCTTTGTAACTGAATAGATTGAGCAGCATCTGCAACTCCATCCCAATTACTCCAATAAACCCATCCGTTCTCCATATCATTTTGAGGAACACCGTTAATCATAACTGCTACGTTTCTTTGATTGAATCCACGAACATTGATACGAGCATCACCCGCACCACCACCTTGTTGAGTTGCATATACACTTGGTGTAGTATTAAGTGCCATTGGAACATCTTGTGAACCAAGACGAAACTCTAGCTCTTCTTTACCAACTGTTGTGTAAGCAACAGGTGTTTTATCATCAGCTCTTGAAGCCAAAACTTCAATATCTGACAACTCTATCACATTAAGTGCAAGAACAAAAGCCATCATTAAATCAGTATCAGCCTCTGTTACTTTTACAAATTGCGATAAAGGTTTGAATCCTATAACTGTTGCTGTAATTGTATAGTCTCCTGCAGATAGGTCGAGAAAAAACTCGCCCATATCATTAGAAACAGTACCCATATCAGTACCAACTACGACAATATTAGCATTAGCTAAAGGGTCTCCTGCTTCTGATGTAACCTTACCTGTTACCGATTGTGCAAACAACATTATCGGTGTAAGTATAGTCATCATCATAGCAATTAGATTACGATTTCTCATATCGAATCTCCTTATTATTGTTATGAACGACACATTTTTCCACAGGTGTGTCTACTGCCTGTTTTGTGGTATGTGAAATCTTATCTACCAACCCTACCACCTTTACCTATTCCAGCGTCTGTGATTTGTGATTCTTCTGTTAAACCAGGTAAATCATCTTCTTCATCTTCTGGAATAACAGGTAACTCTTCTGGATTTGGTATTATATCTGTTGATATCTTTGGTATAATTTTTATAGTCTCACCAGTATCTTCTAATATTCTATTGTAAGCTATGACTAAACTTATAGCCATTGGGTCAAATACAAATATAAGAATAAAAATAAAAAACTTAACTATAGTATCTATATCAGTATCAAAAACTTTTGCTAAGTAAATAGCAGGTCCTACATCAACACCAGTTTCTACTAATGAAACTTTTAAATCACCAATCTCTTGTTTAATTTTTAGTATCTCATCATTAACTGCTAATACCTTTGGATTATATTCTTCACGAAGATTTCTTTTGGCTGTAATATAATTTTCTGGTAATGAAACAATAGATTGTTCTAATTCTTCTTTAAGATAAATTTTATCTTCTTCTAATTGTTCTAATCTATCTTCTTTATAAAATAACGTGGTGGTTTGTTTTTCAAATTGTATTGTTGCTCCTTGATAAGCATTTGATAAATAACCAAATATACCTGCTGATGTTATTAATACTAACGTAACAACACCAGTCGTCATATAAATTTTTAAAAGTTTATTTATGTCGTTCCAATAACGATATAAAAAAGATGCAGCAACTATCTTTCCAAACTCAAGTGAACCAGCCATAACAACTACTGATAAAGCTGCACCTGAAAATAATTTTGATAATCCAAAAACACTAAAGAATGCAGCACTCCCTGCAATCAGAAGAGCAGACAATCCAACATATAGTTTGAAATTTTTAATGCTTTCCATATCAATAAGTATTATATATATTCCTTAAATCGTGTTATCATTTTGCGGTATGTCCTCATATTCCGCATCTATTATTTTCATACAAAAATAAAATGTATCACCGTTCCGCAGAACGGTATCAGCTAAACTATACTGTTTTTTTAATTCATCAGTAGATTTATTTGTAACCTTATGAGCCGATACTGTTCCACGGACAACATACGTATCATCCTTTACTTTGATGATTCGCAAAGACTACCCAATCTTTACGGTATGTTTTTTCGGTTTCTCTGGCTCGATTTTAGGAACGCTCACAGAAAGAATTCCATCTTTAAAGTTAGCTTTGATATTTTCTCCGTCTAACATATCACCTAATTCAAATTGTCTTTTGAATGAAGATTGTTTTAATTCTCTACGAAGAACTTTAGCACCATCATTTTCAAAGGCACTATGTTTATCCCCAGCTATAGTTAAGACACCTTCTTCAACTGAAACTTCAAGTTGTTTCTTATCTAATCCAGGAATCTCAGCAACGATACCTACTTTGTCATCGTATTCATATACGTTAACTTTTGGATATGCTGTACCTTGCATTGGATTTACTCCAACAGATTTAGTTATATCTGGATAATGTGTTGCCACTATTTGGTCAAACATTTTGTCAAAGGGTGTTAAAAAATCATCCCTATCGATTAAAGGGAAGTTTGTGTGAAATGCAACTTTAGTCATTTTATTTCTCCTATTAGTTACGTTAGTCAACTATGAACATTAACTTCATTTGAACCTTAATGTTCGGTTATGTATCGACCTCACATTGAGCGTCGAATTCTTATTACAATAATAAATATAAGGGATACTCATTTTTAAGTTGTTTATAAAGTGAGAACTAAAAATTGTTGTATCCCTAATATTTAAAGTTTTGAAATTTATGGGGATGTAGGATTAGCAACCTACAACTTTCGGCTCAGATTTTATTGCCCCTTGTACCTACTACCCATCAGTTACGATGATTCTCCTCATAGATGGTTAGTCTACGTCAAAGTGAGTATAACCTCTGTAGTATTGCTTTATCTCTCTGAGTTTAGATTGATTCAGCCACTAAGTTGGGATTTCAGAGTTACCCTTACCCAAAACAAGGTCTAAAGAATTGCTTCTTTATTTATTTCCAAAAGTACATTCTCCAACTACTATCGTAGGGTATTTTCAACATTTAGCTGAATACCAACTCACCACAAGTCTTGAAGCGGATTACCTTATGGGCTTCTAAAGGTTACCCATTGTTCGGTCAATCCCATACAGAGTTAATTACTCTCCGTACTTCTCAAAATTTCAAATTGTCAAAAAACTATTATCTCATTCAAGAGACATAAAATAAATATAATTAAATATCCGAAAATGGATTTTATTTTCCTAATCAAAAATATTGATAGTGTCACTCAATTGATTAATCAATAAAGTTACTGAAACTCCTAAAGCTGAACCATAACCAAAGTATAACCATTTGTTTTCCCACCAACTAGGTTTAACTAACTTAACTTTCTTTTCTGTAAGAGCTAGTTGTTCGTTAGTTAGTATAAGTTCTTCTTTAGTTAAATCAAGTTCTTCTTCAAGGGTACTAACTAATATAGTTTTTAAACTATCTTCAAAAGCTAGTGAGTCTACTTTATTTTCTAAATAAATAAAATCATTCTCAAGATTAATCATCTCTTCATCAGTAAATGTGGTTTGAGAAAAACCAATCGTGATGAAAAGTAATATTAATAATTTTCTCATTTTAATAACCTCTCATTAACTGATGTAATTCTGACCAAGCTTGCATACCCATAGAAAAACCAAACAATACTTTTAAAAGAAAAAACCCTGCTGTCAAAATTAGAATCATCTCGACAATATCAAATATTTTTATAACTGTTTTATGTTCCATTATTTTCTAGCCCTTTGTTTTAATGAAGCTCTTGCTTTTCTAGCAGAAGTTACATTTGGTTTCTTTACTGGTTTTTTCTTTTGAGCTTTCTTGACTGCAGCTTTTTTCTTTTGAACTGTAATCTTTTTTCTCTGAACTTCAGCTTTTTCTTTTTTAATTGATTTAACTTTAGTATCAATCTTTTTTACTTTAGCTTTTTTCTTTGCTGTAGCTTTAGCACTTAGACCTAAGATACTTAAAATTACTCCGATTATTTTCATTAGACCTTTCATATCCAATCTCCTATATTCGTTTTAAATATGTTCCTTCAATAATATACAATCTACCCATCATATCTTGTACTTTTATTTTTTCAGAACTATTAGCATAACTTTCAAATTTCTTATCGAGTAATACCACATCACCTTTATGTAACATACCCTCTACACTTGGGTAGTCTTTCAGTACCTTTAGTTTTATGGTATCATTTTTTGGTGTCATATGATTATATCCTCAAACCTACTTGTGATGCTACTAATAATATTTTATCATTTATAGCAGACCACTTACCTATTTCAATATTTGTAACAATATTCTTAGCTTCCATAGAAGTTATCTTACGTTTATAAATATTGTCTAAATAAGTATATGTAACATTATCTGAATTTGCTAATTTTTGAATTATCTCCATTACTATTTTAAAGTCTTGAAAATTATAATAGTTACCTTTTAACTTATACCCTGCCTTATCTGATAAGACGAGATACGTAGCGTAATCGCTCCATCTTGCTTGTTCCATTCTATTCTCCTTAATATTAAAAATCGAGCTAGGGTGAAAGGAAAAACCTAGCTCGATTCGATTGATGAAGAAAACTTACTTCTTCATTTCATTAACTAATTTATTTAGACGTGATGTTAAACGTGTAACATCGTGTCCAGCTTTCATTCGATTGTTGATAGCTTTCTGATATGAATCAAATATAATTTGATTTGATTTACTCCTACCAACTTTTTTTACTTCAGCCATTATAACTCCTTAATTTAATTTGTTCGTTCATAAATTTTAATTTTTTTATATCATTAGTTCGATAGTATTTTGTTTTCATTCTATGACAACATGCACATAATGTTTGTAAATTTTTAGGTTTATCATTATTATTATTTTCATCAATATGGTCAACTTCTAATTGATAAGCTGTATCTATAATTGTTGTTGTACATTTAAAACCTAAACGACTATCAATATTTTCACAATAATCTAATCTATGTTTTTTATAACTCCAACCATTTAAATCATATTCCATAAAGTGATGCTTACTACATTTTGCTCTCCTGATTATAGAACCATCTTTACGATATTTACCAACGTGTTGTCCCAGGTTATTACAACCTGAGACTTCACATATTCTTTCAGTAGTACTAATCTTAAGCACCTATGTTATTTGATTCAATTTCATCTTCATTAAACAAGTCATCAGAAGAACCATCATTTACATACTTCTGAACTAACTGTTTGATAAATGTTCTCTCACTATCAACACCACCATCATCAGAGTACTGAGGATAGATAGTAACTTCAGCTGCCTCATTAAGACTAAAACCATCAAACAATAAACCACTCAATTCAACTGAAGTTCTTGTCGAGATACCAGTACTAATTTTACCAGCATCAGACTTTGATTCAGTTCTTGTTAAATGAGATATCTCAGCTACTGATTTCAATAGTTCACCATCTACGTGAGGAAACATATACTGTAACAACCCGTGTTCCTCTTCATCATTAAGAACATCCATCTCAACAATAATGAACCTGTCCATCAAAGCCTTGTCCATAACTCTTGTTGAAGTGTATTCATTACCAATGTTAGCTGTCGCTACGAAAGTAACACCTTCAGCCACACTAACTGTTTCAGCTCCGTCAGCCTCATCTAATCTAAGATATCTTTGTCCTGAATCAAGAACCGTCATCAAGATATTCCAAGCATCTGGATGAGCCCTTGACAACTCATCAAGAAGTATCACAGCATTTGGAGTTTGAATAGCTTTCACAAATAAAGACTCAGAGAAGTAAGTACCTTTCTCTTTATTGAAGTGAGTGTTACCAATCAAAGTAGACCTTGGGTCTTGAGTCGCTCCTAAGTTAAAGTAGAAGTCAGGTCTGTCAAGTGAGTTAACAAGTGACTTAGCTGCCATAGTTTTACCACAACCAGCAGGACCAGTCATTAGAATATTCTTACCACGTACAGCAGACCTAATAAGATATTTCCATTTTAATTCTTTCATAACTAAACCCTTAGGTTTCAGTTTATATGAATCGTGAATAAAATTAAGAACCTCAGTATGGTCTGTAGGGACATCAACTGAAGATACATCAAACTCTGGAACTGAAACAGCTTCGAATTCACTCATTGAAACTTTCCACCAATAAGTCCTACCATTTTTACCAGTCCTACGTTCAAGAGCCATACCTGATAAGTACGCTTTCTTTCGAGTACTTGTACTAATATCTGATGTGTATTTATTACCATCAGAGTCAAAAGCGTTAAACCTGTTACCAGATTTTTCGATTTTTACAACTATATTATTCATTTACTTTTTTCCTTTTTTTCAATTTCAAATTTTTCTATCATTTCTTATACCTTAATATACACATAAAATAGCATATGGCACAAGCTTTTTCTGCAATTATTTGCAATTATTTTTAAACCAATGTAATGTGCCATTATGTGTTTCATACGTTTCATAACCACATTTTTTAATAAAGATACATCTCCAACTAGGTTCATCACCTCTTGTATTAGTAGGTTTCATTTTATATCCACACATACAAGTTGGACAGTATTTGTATAATCTGTTTATAAACCACTTAATCAATTTTAATATAATCCATAATACTATCTATATCATAAACTCTATGATTAGTTTTGATGTGTTGATTATAAGGCTGGTCCATCAATATAAACCCTTCTTGCATTCCACGACCTCTAACCCAATTCTCAAAGTTATTAGGTGAGTCGTCTACAAGATAGTCAACATCAACCATCCACTTCTGCCAACCTTTTCTAAAGTATACAGTATCAAAGTTTAACCCGTGATTACCTAACCAAGATAAAGTGTGGTATCTTGCGTGAGGTTTCTGAGAAGTTACACAAACAAAAGTTATATCTGAGTTACCAAGTTCGTGATAATGACTAATAAGATTTTTCATTTGTCTAACATTTTCTTCAAACGCTGGTGATTCACCCATAATTTCTTTAGAGTAATCTTCCCAATATATCTTTTGTAAATCAGATTTCTCAGCAATGAAGTTGTCTGATAGTTTCCAATTATTTATACCTGTATAATCTTCAGGTAGATATTGTGGATAATGTTTTTTAACAACACCCTCTAAACCTTGACAAAAATCTCTTAACACACCATCAACATCAATTCCTATTTTCATTAATTCTTCTCCAAAAATTTCTTGTTCATTGTTTTTGAAATAGACATAACAGAAGTTACATCAACAAACTCAGCATCCTTACCATACATTGTTTTGAAATCACTCATTGTTTCTTCACGTTCATAATGTGAATCTCCAATGTAGTAACTCAATACTTTGATACCTCTTGTTCTCATCTCATTAACCATTTTCTTAGTGTGACTAAGAGCCTCACCAGAATAGTAACTTAAATTATCATTACTAAACATTGGCATCCCATCAGAAAAGTTTAAGAAGTAAGAGTCTCTATCTTTAGAAGTAGGAACAATCTCATTCATAACAGATTCGAAACATAGTCCTTCAGGAGTAGTTCCAGCAACTCCAATATGACCAAACATATTTTTTACTTTAGTAAACTTGTCAACCCTTGAATCGTAAGCTATCATCATAAGAGGAACAGTACTTGAACTTCTATTTCTTCTACCACCCATCTCGTGAGTGCTTCTGATTGAAACAACCACGTCAACGTTTTGAATCATTGAAGCCGCTTTACAAATTGCTACAACTGAAGTCATTGTGTTAGTCCACTTATCTCCACTCATACTACCAGAAGCGTCAACTGAAATGTGAAGTATCGCATCTGAATAACTCTCAGTAAAAGTAGTATTGAAAACTCTCTCGTTTCCAAAACCTAATTCACTAATTAATCTTTTATCAATCTTACCACTATCAAGTCTTGTCCACTTAGTATCTCTTGACTCTCCTCTAACTTGAAGCTTTCTACCAAGTCTCGTACCAAGTGCAATACCTGTTTCAACAAAACCTGTTACTTCATCATCTTGTTTATCCCAATGATATCTTGAATATTTATTCGGTGATAGAATACCTATTCCACTATCGTAATCTCCACTAGCCTCAATCAAAGCCTTAGTTAGTTTTCTAATTACTAAAACTTTAGTACCTTTTTTAGTCCAACCAATATCTTTACCAACTTCTTCGTAAGTCATACCAGAAGCTTCAATGTTCTGTAATTCTTTACCTTCTTTTTTAGTGACTTTCTTTTTTTGAATATCACCATTCATAAACTTTTCTTGTTTTCTGATAGCGTTCTCTAATTGTTTTTTCTGTCTATCAGTTAATTGAATATCACTACCTTTTGAATGACCTTGTTTTACATCACCTTCTGACATTGCATCTTTTAGTCTTTCAAACTCTTCATCAGAAAGTGTCTTTGATTCTCCGTCACCACTCTCAGAAGATTCACCACTAGGTTTAGTACTTGTCTCACCAGTATCTTCATCAGTTTCTTCAATACCATCTTGTAAGTTATTAAGTATAATATCATAAATAGCTAGAGCAACATTGAAAGCTAGTTTTGTGTTTCCTATCACACCAATATTTTTAATATCTAAGACTTTCCAAATCTCTCTTAAACCATTAAGAGCATCTAAGTTAGTGTTCTTATTAGTAAGATTAATAATCCTGAACATATAAGAATCTAATGTTTCATCAGTATGTTCATCAGATAAAAGAGCTTTATCGATTATCTTAGAATAAAAGTACTTATCATACATAGAGTGATAATAACCTTTGTAACCAGGAGAAGTTGAAAACACAAAGTTATCGATTCTCCTGTCTTCAACATAGTTAAGTAAATTTTTAACGTGACCTAAAACTTCTGTCTTCGTATAACCTTTCTTATAACCTCTATCAAAGTATTCTTGAGGTACTTCATACTCAAGATTTTTTAAGAAGTTAAAGTCTGAAAGTTTAATGTGAGAACCTTCGTGAAGAGCTAAACCAACTGAAGGGTCAAACAATTTGTCATCTAACCTAGAACCGATAGTAACTGTCTTACCATCAGTATAAGATTGGTCATTACTATTGAATTTAACTTTGATATCTGATTCACCAGTTACGATAGTTACGAAGTTTGATATAGCTCTCCTATAACCAGCTAGAGCAACTAAATCAGTTTTAGGCTTTGTAACTATTTCATCATCATTATCAAAGATAGAAGTATTACGAGTATCCCAATCATTGTCCATCCAGAAAGAAGAGTAATTATTAGTCTTGTTCGCTGAGTGTTTCTCACGAAGAGCCATCGGATTAAAGTGTTTAAAAGTCGAATCTTTCATATTTCTCCTATTATTCATAACTAATAATACGAATAAAAACGCATACGGCACAAGCGTTTTCTGCAATTATTTGCAATTAATTTATTCTCCATTTTCTTGTTCTTTTAGGGAGAATTTCTAAACTATTTATTTCATCTAACATTTTTGATTTACTACCAAGAGATATCTTGTCATTATTAAATAATTCTTTTAACCACGAAACAGTTTGTTGATAACCGTTTTCTTTATAATATAACATTGTCTTATTATAT
>VMHT01152771.1_pt1 | contig 12371 bp, 10 predicted proteins | sample 4693611 | NCBI WGS metagenome assembly VMHT01 (sample SAMN12280063, study PRJNA550983) | marine metagenome | isolation source: seawater sampled from same location over 5 years 0.02-0.2 micron viral filtrate | place: USA: collected off the coast of southern California halfway between the port... ...
ATTATATGGACACAGATGATGGAAAATCACAAATATTAAATATTGTAAATACAAAAAGAATAGAAAATGGCGAAACTACGTTTAATGAATCAAATCTTTACAAAGATCATGGCGCTTTAAAAATAATACTTGCAGATAATGGAACTTTGCCAGATACAGTTACTGATGTATATGCAGAAAAAGTGCGTTCTTTAAATCCGGAAATATTAACTGAAAGAGATTTTGAATTATTATTATATCCTCTTAGTTTGAACATGGATTCTTTCGATTATGAAATTAATTTTGGTTTTAATAAAAAAAATGCTAAAAGACTAGAAAACATAATGTATGAATATAATAGAGATACAAACAGACCTTTAGCAGAAGTGTTGTTTAGAGTTAAAAACGATGAAAATCTTGATCTAAAAGATAGAAGCAGAAGCATTTTTGAGTCATTGTATGATACAAGTGCTTTTCGAACGCCCGCAGAATTTTCTGAAAGTGTTAGTAAAATAGTAACAAAAGAAATAAATAATCATTTAGATGAAGAGATGTTATCTATAGGAAAATATTATCAAAACGACATAATAAATTTAGTCTATCAAGAAATAGCATCTTCCTCTACTCAAGTTTTAGCAGAACCGCAAATAACAAATAAAGTACGATTAGTATTAGGTAAATATTCTTTTACTAAAAAATTTGGCAGAGATAAAGCTACAGTAGGAGCAAACACAATAATACGAAAAGGACAAGATTTTACTAAAGACAGTGTAGCAGCTTTGCCAGCTGGTCTAATATACACAAGAGAGGGAGAATCACTTGATAATTTACAAAAAAATATTTTAAGAATTATATCTACAGAAAGACCAATGAGTCAAAGGAGTAAGGATATATTCGGGAATGTAGCTTCTGATAAATCATTTGATAGAAAATTAGGAATTATACCAACTAATTTTAATTATTTAAAAGATCCAAATTTTGTTAGAAACATTGAAAACTATGACATAGCAAGACCAAGTTATTATGTTGTTGGATACAACGTAAAAACTGAACAATGGGAATTTTTAAGAGACAACAATGATGAATTTTATATTACAAAAGAAGAAGATTTCTTAGAATTTACAGAGGATTAAAATGTCTGACGAAGATAAAAAAATATCACAAATAACAGGTCTTGAAAGATTTGAGCAAGGAAATTTTTTTGACAATCTTAATTCATTAAATACCTTAGACATGGATTATCTTGAAGAAAAAAATGCTAAAGAACAAGGCATATCTTTAGAGGAGTATAAAAAAAATGGCGGGGTAACACCAGAAAGCCAAATGAAAGAAACAGATTTTATTATAAATTCTCTAGAAAATTATTATTTAGATGCACAAGAAAAGATCCCTTTAAATATTACTAATGATCCTTATTTAAAAAATCAAGAATATTATAGCAATTTGGAAAAAATTGTTGCTAACTGGCATCTTTCTATTGGAGGTCAATTTGTTCAAGATTTATATTTATTAAACGATATAGGTATACCAGATAGAAATGCACAGTATGATGAAGACGGAAATGTTTTTAATCCTTATAAACATCCAGTTGGGGTTGATTTAGTTAAAAGAGGTCATGGACAAAAACTTATAGATGAAAGAGTTGTAAATCCTCAACACCTTTTATACCTAAATGCAGATATAACTAAAAACGAAGAGCATTATAAAAGAGCGGCAGAGTCTAATTTGTTACAAATGTTTATTGGAGGAGCGTTTGCTCTTGAAAATTTTATGGGATTTTTTTTAGTAAAACCCGGATTAGCGGTAGCCAATGGTTTAGGAAAAACATTTTCAGGATTTACAAAAGGCAAAAAAGTACAAAAAGTATTGAATTTAAAAATACCTTTGGTTGGAGCAACAGTAGGACAAACAAGCAAAGGATTTGTTTCAGCTGGAACTAATACATCATTAACAGCTTTAGCATTAGAACCTTTGAGATGGGAGTTAGATCCATTAGGAAGTGCTGCTCAGACACCGGGAATATTATTAGGTACATTTTTAGTGGGAGGCACATTTCATTCTGTTGTAATGCCTACTTTAAAAAATGGAGCTAAAAGTGCATTTAATAAAAATTACAGAGATCGTCATTTTGCACCAGAGGGTGGCGAACAAGCAATGCAACAAAAATATATTGGACAAGAATATATTAAAAAAAATAATAATGAAGACTGGGACAATTTTGAATATGAAATAGGCGATGATTTTGTTGGTATAAGAACAGTAGAATATGCAGATACTAATACATTTTTAATTAAAGAAAATGGCGGAATATTAATTACAAAAAAAGTAGACTTGCCAGATAACGAAAAACCAATACTTTATGAAAATAGGAATAATGAATCATATCCAGCTGAGTATATGCCAATTGTTATTAAAGAAGTTAGCGGCAAAGGAAACCAACCAAGACTAGAAATTATAAAAGATGAATTTAATTTAGAGTACTCTTTTAATCAAGGGTTTTGGAAAGATATTGTACCTGAACCTATGCACCCATTAATTAAAAATGCAGATGATTTAGGTAAATGGCATTTAAAAAAAGAATTTTATAGAACAGTTAAATACCCAAAAAAAACAAATGAAACGCCTTTTCAACATATGGAAAGAATAAACACACTTATGGATGAGGATTTTAAATTAAGACAAACAGATGATATAAGAACAGATTATGGAAAACTTCCATTATTATCTGATTACACTAAAGCAATAAATTCTTTTACAGATATAGAAATTGGAACTAGATCGTTTGAGGGCAATCGCAATCTTCAATATAGAATAGGAAAGTCTTTTTCAAGATTACTTGCAGATAATAGAGTACCAACTAAATCTCAAATTTCAACAGAAACTAATAGTATTTTTTTAAAAAAACGTGCAATTTATGAACCTTTAGATAATAAGTTTATGGATGATTTTGCAAATGATTATAATCAATATTATAACGATAATTATAAAGCTGAATACAGAGATAGATTCCCTCTTGCTAGAGCAGACACTCAAAAACATATTAACCAAGCCTTAGAGTTTGAAAAAAGAAACATCAAAATAGAAGAAAGAGTAAAAAAACTTTCTGATTTAATTACTAATAAACAAAAAGAAAATGATTTTGAAATAACGAGAGATAAAAAATTATATAAAACAGAATATGAAGACGCTATTTTTAGAGCAGTTATAGATGATGAAAAGTTTAATGCATTAGATAATCAAGGAATGATTAATTCTGTTAATCGTGTAAGAAGATATCTTGATAAATTTAAGCAAGACATTGAAGATATTGGAATGTTAGATAATCTTGTAAATTCAGAAAAAATCCAAAGAGGGTTTAATGAAATAATAGATTTTCAAACAAAAATATTAGCAGATCATAACAATGGTGTTAATAAATTAGAACCTAAAGTGTTAAAATACATAACGAAAGCAAGAAACGATTTAATTAGAGAAAGAAACTCTATGGGACTCAAAGATCCCATTGACTTAAAAGAAGCTAAAATTAAAGATGCAGAAAATTTAAATAAAAAATATGAATTAACAAAAGAATACATGCCGAGACGATATGTGGTAGATAACATTGTTTCTAAAAACACAATATGGGAAACAAAAGTACTTTATCCTTTTTATATGGCTAATGAATTGAAGATAAATGTTATAGGTGCAAATGGTAGGCAGATGAAAGGTTTTCTAGTAGAAGAATTAGTACAAAAAAAATTAGATACATTTCCTGTAGAAAAACAAAAAAAACTTATTAATAAAATAATGAAAGAAGCTAGAAAAACAAGTTTAACCATTATTGATGTTAATAGTGTTGTTCCAGATATTGAGGGCGGGTTTGCTGGTTATCATCCTGATTTAATAAATATTAGCAACAGGAATAAAATAAGTCCATTACAAGCAAGAGTAGTACAAATAGCAACACACAACATGATAGATATTCCTTATGGTAGCAAAGGCAAAACTGTTACATTTGTTAGCACAGAAGTTACATCTTCGCTTAGAAATTATAATAATAGAGTTTCTACTGCAATAGAAATGCATCAGAGATTTGGGGATAAAAACGGAAGACTAGAATACCACAGAATACAAAAAGACATTATAAAAGAAATGCTGAAGATGAAAAAAGTAAGTTCAAAATTTATAACTGAATCTAATAAAGTTTTAAGTTCTTGGGAAAATGGAGTCAATAAACAATACGGCACCTATCAGACATTAGATCCAAGATCAGTTACTACAAAACTTGCTAATATAGCAAAAGATATTCTTACACCAGCTAAACTAGCAAATGTAGTATATAGCTCATTAGTTGATTATGCACAACATCATCAGGTTCATAGTTTTGCTAGTTATTTAAAATCAAGCGGAGCATTAAAAAGCCTTGAAAAAACATTAAGTCCAGATGAATTGCGAGTTATGAAAAAAGAGAGTCAATACATTATTGGAATAATAGAAAGATTTGCAAACAATCAGTCTATTGATAGATTTGTAACTACCGATAATTTAACAGGCGTAAGCAAAACTAATTTAGCACCACAAAATTCTAGTGCTGCTCAAAGAGGATTAGCAAAACTTAAAAATTTTGGAGAATCTTCTTTATCAAAAACAGAGTCTGCTATGCAAGATTATAATAGATATTTTTTTCAGATTTTTGGTTTACCTCAATGGACTGCTTATCAAAAAGAATTAGCAAAAGATGTAGTATCACAAAATATTTTTTCATATATGGTTAAGTTAGGAAAAAACAGAATAGATAAAAGTTTTGATGATGTGCCGTTTATGGAACAATATTTAAGAGATATTGGGATTAGTAAAACAGATATTGAATCTGCAATGAGGTTATATGATGCTGGTCTTTTTAACGAAACAGCTGTTGATCCAAAATCTTTTTTATTAAAATTTACTAGCCTAGAACGATTAGCAAAAATAGAAAATGAAACAGGAAGAACAGATGGCAAAGTAACTAATGTTTATTACCCAGCAATACATAAATTTGCTACAAGCGGTATACCAAATGCTGCTAACTTGAGCATGAAAATAAGATTTGCTATTGCAGCTGGTGTTGATAAAACAATATTAGTTCCAAATCATAATACAGAGGGATTGTTTTACGGAGATGCTTTTCATCTTTATAGTGATAAATCAAGAAATATTGCTGCTTCTCCTTTTTTTAAACCAGCTGGAGTTGCAACAGCCGCAGCTTTAGGAATGGCAACAGGTGGACCAGTAGGTAGTGCTATTGGAGCTGGTTTAGCATTAACAACGAAAGTAACTGTAAGAAAAGATCAAGTTATTTTATCGCATGTAATTGCTAAATTGTTTGGTCAATTTTTAGCTTGGACAAGAACAGCATCTAGAGTCCGATTAACAAATGTATTTGCAAATAGAGATGCAAACATTGCTGGGGGTATGTTATTTACTACGCTCTTAGCATCTTTAGGTTTATGGATTAAACAGCCAGAGGCTGTTATGAGGATGATGGAAGATGACGATTGGGAAGAAATAGCTTTGCAAAGTTTTATAGCTGGCGGTTCACTTAGTTCAGGCGCAGATATATTTAACGCTATAGATATGGCAACTGATTATCAATATGGAATAAGAGGATTATTAGACATGCCAAATCCTTATGGTATAGATAGATTTGATACAAACTATTCAAGAAATTTTGGAGCTTTAGCTTCTACTCTTATAGAGGGACACCAAATTTTTAATTATGGAACAGATGAAGATAAAGCTGATTGGCTAACAAGATCAGTATTGCCAGCAAATAATTTCAAAATCCCAAGAATCCCTTATAATGTAGGAAGAAATGTTTATTATCCTGAAGATAAAGGCGGTAGTGCAATAGGAGAAACCTTTAGAGAAAACCTAATTATGCCATTTGTAGAGGATTGAAGATTATAGTAGAGTAAAATTATGACAATAGTTAGTAGTAAAAATACACCGAGAATTGCTTATACAGCAACAGCAAACCAACAAGCGTTTACAATACCGTTTGAGTTCTTTGCAGTAGCTGACGTAAAAGTATACAACGGCACAACATTACTTACTTATGACGCTAATGCAGATGCGGTAAATGAGTATTCGATTACAGGCACAGCTTCTGATAGCGATGAATCATATGAGTTTGGTGCTGGTGGTACAGTTAATATTGGAGCTACCGGTATTTCGGCTGGAGCTATTATCACAATTATTCGAGATATTGCTATAGAAAGAGCATCAGACTTTCCATCATCTGGATCGTTTGACATGAAATCTTTGAACACAGATTTAGATAAAGTTTATGCAAAATTAGCAGACTTAGATCAACATATAGATCGTTCAGTAAAACTTCTGGACACAGACTCAATATCTGCAACAACCAGTTTACCAGCAAAGGCGACCAGAGCATCTAAGGTGATGACCTTTGATAGCGATGGAAATGTAGCAACGACATTCACAGCAGTAGACACCAGCACAGTAGCTGGAATAGCAAGTGATGTTACGACTGTAGCTGGTATTTCCTCAAACGTTACAACCGTTGCCGGCATCTCGTCTAATGTTACATCTGTTGCCGGAGTTTCAGCTAACGTTACAACTGTTGCTGGTATCAGCTCGAATGTAACTACAGTAGCTGGGATATCATCTAACGTCACTAGCGTGGCTGGAATTGCAGCTAATGTGACTACAGTAGCTAATAACATATCTAGTGTTAATAACTTTGAAGCTATTTATAGAATTGGAACATCTGATCCTACATCTTCACTAGATGAGGGAGATTTATTTTATAACTCTACTGATAACAATTTAAAATTTTACAATGGATCTGCATGGACCAGTATTGATACAGGACTTACAGATATTGTAGGAGATGCTAGCCCACAATTAGGCGGCAATCTGGACGTGTTAGCCAGAGAAATTAATACCTCTACAACCAATGGCAATATTATACTTACGCCAAATGGGACAGGTATGCTTGAGGTTAAAGGTAATACTAATGCTGGTACTATACAGCTTAACTGTGAAGATAACTCGCATGGAATAAAAATTAAAGGACCACCACATTCGGCAGCACAATCTTATACATTAACTTTGCCATCAAGCATTACAAATAATTATTATTTAAAAACAGATGGTTCTGGAAACCTATCGTTTGCAGAAGTACCAACAGAAACTAAACCAACAGTAGCTGATGTTAGCCAGACGATTGCACCAGCGAGTGCAACAACCATTAATATTACAGGTACAAATTTTGTAACTGTCCCTATTGTTGAATTTATAAAAACTGATGGATCTATTACTAGACCAAACTCTGTTTCGTTTACTAATGCAACAACGTTATCTGTAAATGTAACGCTTGCAACTGGTGCTTATCATGTACGAATAGAAAATCCAGATGGTAACGCTGGACGTAGTACTAACAATATTATTACTGCAAGTACAGCACCAAGCTTTAGCACATCGGCTGGAAGTCTAGGGAGTGTAGCAGCTGGAGACTCTGTATCTATAGATGTAGATGGATCATCAGATTCAACAGTAGCGTTTAGTGAGACTACAAGCGTACTTACAAGCAATGCTAACACACCAGCGGCAACAATGAATTTATCACTTAACAGCAGTACTGGAGTGATAAGCGGAACAGCTCCATCTCCAACAAGTGAGACAACATATAACTTTACATTACGATTAACAGATGCAGAGAGTCAAACAGTAGATAGGGCATTTAGTATAACAATAAGTGTTGGCATGGCTAACTCAGGACAATTTAACTAATGGCTAATTCATATTTAAGTAAAACACCAAATGCAAGTAACAGAAAAACTTATACAATTAGTTTATGGTTAAAGAGAAGTGCTTTAGGTGTTAGTTCTCCTTATCAAGCACACCCAATATTTACTGCTTACGAAAGTCCTTTTACATCGAGTAGTGGAGAAATACTTTTGCATTTTGATGGTGATGATACTTTGCATTTTAGACAATGGAACGGCAGTTCTCCTTATGTCTTATTATTAATCACGGATAAAAAATTTAAAGATACTACAAGTTGGTATCATATTGTTGCATCTGTAGATACTACACAAGCAACAGACTCAAACCGAATTAAATTATATGCGAATGGAGAATTATTAACTTTAGCAACAGCTGGTTATCCATCACAAGATTACGACACTCGTTTTAATGCTAATGTACAACATACCATAGGCACAGGAACTGATGGCACTCAAAAATTTTTTGATGGACAAATGGCTCACTTCCATTTTGTAGATGGCACAGCTTTAACACCATCAACATTTGGAGAAACAGATAGCACAACAGGTGAATGGAAACCTAAACTTAATCCAAGTGTTACTTATGGAACTAATGGTTTCTTTTTAAAATTTGAAAATAGTGGTGCTTTGGGTACTGATTCATCAGGCAACTCAAATACATATGCAGTTAATGGAGATTTAAAACAATCTATATCAACGCCTAGCAATAACTTTTGCACATTAGATGCTAACCAAGCATACGATAAAACTCATGTAGATTATGCTGGTACAGCGTTTCTAGGAACATCGACAAACGCTAGAGGGTGTGCATCTACTCAAATGGTCAAAAATGGAAAATGGTATTTTGAAGTTAAAGTAGAAACTGATAGAACATCGTCAGATGGAGCTACTATATCTATTGCAAAAAATGGTACTCATGCACAAAGAAGATGGAGAAATGAGACAGCTAGTGCAATCGTAGGTAAAGAAACAGGCTCGAATGGTTGCGAAGGAATTACTTATCAACCTATGACTAGCACACCAAACATTATAGATGATGGTGGTGGTGGCACAGTAAACTATGGCTCTACAGCAAGTGCTAATGACATTATTATGGTAGCAGTAGATTTATCAGCAGCTACTTCTAAAATATGGTTTGGTAAAAACGGCACATGGTTTAATGCCCCTAGTACATCTAGTGCTGGAGATCCAGCTAATGGAAATTATCCCGGATTATCGTTTGCTAAAGGAGATGACTTTTGGGGAATTAATATTACAAGCGTAGTTAATGCAGCAGATAATGCAAACAAATATATGTTCTGTAATTTTGGTGAAGGCAGATTTGGAACAACAGCAGTAGCAAGTGGTAATGCAGATGACAATTCAGTAGGTGTATTTGAATATGATGTACCAGCTGGATTCTATGCAATCTGCACAAGAAATATCAAAGATTATGGATAGGAGAAAATAACATGGCATTTACAACAATAGCAAAACCATCAGTACATTTTGACTGTCCTACATGGACAGGAAGTGATAGCACAACAACAATTACTGGAATGGGTTTTAAACCTGATGCTCTTTGGATTAAAAGATATGATGGTGCTGGAAACCCTGTATTCAACAATTCATCAGATGGTGTTGCTAAGAATTGGTCGCCTGATGGAAACAATACTGTTGATACAACAACTTATGTAGCAAGTTATACCTCAGATGGATTTACTCTGACAGGGAATATAGCAAATACCAATGATGCTAGTAATAAATATGTAGCAGCTTGTTGGAAAGCAAATGGTGGTACTACTGCATCAAATTCTGATGGCAGTATTACTTCAACAATCCAAGCAAACACAACTGCTGGTGTATCAGTATTGCAATGGACTGGCACAGGTGCAAATGGCACGATTGGGCATGGTCTTGGAGTAGCTCCTAAGTTAGTTATTATAAAATCTACTGGTACTGCTGATAGAGGAGAACTGTTAAATATGGGCAAAACTTTTATTACTGACCCTGAAACCGATATGATACAGTTTGCGACAACAGGCACTCTTACAGATGTAGCAGAAGCTTGGAATGACACAGCACCAACATCTAGTGTTATTTCTATAGGCTCATCTGCTCTTGGTAATGCAAGTGGTCAAGCATGTATCGGATATGCTTTTGCAGAAATTCAAGGATTTAGCAAAATTGGATATTATTCAGGCACAGGTAATGCTCAAGGAACTAAAGTTTATTGTGGCTTTAGACCTAAATGGATAATGATTAAAAGCACAACAACAGGAGATAATTTTAATTCTAGAGTATCAGGTTTGACAGGTTATGGATTAGGTGGAGAAAGAACAAGAAATATTAATCTTAATAATAATGAGTCTAATGCAGAGGGTACTATTCAGTTTGAAAGTAATGGATTTAGAATGGCATCAACATCTACTGCAAACAATCAAGAAAATACAAAATATTTATACATGGCTTTTGCTGAAATGCCAATGGTCGGAACTAACGGAACAATAGCACTAGCAACATGAAAGTAACTAACGAACAATTAATGGATAAACTAGAGAAGATGGATCAAAGGATCGTTGCTCTAGAAGAATTTATGCACAGAAGCAAAGGTTCTGTATCTATAATAGCATGGCTAGCTGGACTAGCTGTCGTAGTGGGAGGCTATTTCTATAACAAATGATACCAATGGAACTTATATCAATGCTCGGCTCTACTGTACTAGGTGGTGTTATGTCTATCATGGCACAGAAAGGACAGGCTGAAGCAGAGAAACAAAAGTTATTAATGCAACGTGCTGGGTTTGCAGCTAAACAAACTGACAAAGCCAGAGATGTTAAAGATGCTCACACCAAACATACCAGACGATGGATAGCATTGATGTGTGTATTCTCTATCATTGTTGTACCTATCATCGCACCTATCTTTACTGACGTTAATGTTATCTATCAGGTAATGCAAGAGGTTGACTCTGGCTGGTGGATCTTTGGATCAAGCTATGAAACTTCAGTATGGAAAGAGGGTAACTCAATATTTATAACGAGCCTTCAATCTCATACAATTTTTTCAATCATTGGGTTGTATTTTGGTGGCTCATTAACTAGGAAATAATATGGCTAAGTTATGTGCAAGAGGTAAAGCAGCGGCAATTAGAAAGTTTAAGAAGTACCCATCGGCTTATGCAAACATGTATGCAGCTGGGGTATGTTCTGGAAGAATTAAACCCGGAGGCAAGAAGAGTGGCAAAAAAAGGTCTTAAAGAATGGGTTAAAGAAAAATGGGTAGACATAGGCGCTCCTAAAAAGAATGGCAAGTTTCAACCATGCGGTAGAAAGAAAGGAGATGGTCGTGCTTACCCTAAGTGTGTACCATTAGCTAAGGCTAATGCTATGACATCAGCTCAAAGATCAGCGGCAGTCAGGAGAAAACGTGCAAAGAACAATTCAACAAAAGGTAAACCAAGTTATGCGAGGACTTAATATGAAAAAGAAAACTAAAAAGAAACCAGTAAAAAAATATCCGGGATATTAATATGCTAACAGCAAAACAGAAGTCTATATTATTAAAACATAAGAAGCATCATTCTTCTAAACATATGAGTCTTATGAAAAAACTTATGAATGATGGTAAGTCTTTTACAGTTGCACATAAAATAGCACAGAAAGAAGTAGGAAAATAATGGTAGCTAAAAAATATCAAAATCCAGATGGTGGTTTGAATGCAGCTGGTAGAGCATACTTTAAACGTAAAGATGGATCTAATCTTAAAGCTCCTGTTACAGGTAAAGCACCTAAAGGATCTAAGGCAGCAGCAAGACGTAGAAGTTTTTGTGCTAGAATGTCAGGTATGAAAGGACCAATGAAAGATAGTAAAGGAAGACCAACAAGAAAAGCCTTAGCATTAAGGAAATGGAAATGTCGCAAGTCGTAGCCAAACAATGCTTATGGGTAATGCTGGTTCTAATATTAGTCTATGGTATAGCTGATGCCATAGGAGATGTTACTTCATCTGGCTCAACCACGAATACCCAGTCCAACAATGCTGGTTCAAACACAGCAATCACAGGCGGATATGAGTCAGCAACCACATATCAGTCAGGCTCATCTTCCAATAGTACTACAAACAATGAGACCAACAATAGCACCAACCAGAAAACAGCCGTAAACAGCGCCTCAGCGCCCTCTATGAGCGTATATGGACAGGACTCTTGTGTCATACCATTGGCATCTGGGGTTACAATCATAGGATTTAGTGGTTCATTTGGCACATACGTGACGGACAAATCGTGTGAACGTAGAAAATCTATAGCTGTATTAGCTAAACTTGGCATGAAAGTGGCGGCAATTAGTCTTGCCTGTCAAGATGAAAACATCTGGCAAGCAATGATGGATGCGGGTACACCATGCCCTATAGATGGATTGATTGGAGATAAAGCTAAAGCTAGATGGATGCAGAAACGTAAAGAAACATTAAGGAATACTACGGCTAAACCTAGTATGACATGGAATGATTAGAATAATTTTAATTAGTTTTATGTTATCTAGTTGTGCTACACATTCAGTAACACTAGGACCAATGACTGTATATGGAAGTAATGAACAATCTATACCAGAACCAACAAGAGAATAAGTATGTATGTATTTA